>Ga0115567_10000694_pt1 | contig 33273 bp, 24 predicted proteins | sample COGITO_mtgs_1204_2_FD_88679 | JGI IMG/M metagenome (GOLD analysis project Ga0115567, IMG submission 88679) | Pelagic marine microbial communities from North Sea - COGITO_mtgs_120412 | ecosystem: Environmental > Aquatic > Marine > Epipelagic | place: Germany:Helgoland, sampling site Kabeltonne...
CTCCTTGGTGATGGCATCGTTGGCGGGGTGTGGAAGGCCGACCTCGGGATTGGCGAGTGCCGACCTGAACGCGTCGAGCGAGATCTCACTCGCACCAAAAAGAGCTTTGCGAAGGTGTTCCTCTCCTTCGGATGTGCGCAAAAGCTGCTTGAGGTCCGAGAGCAGATCTCCGCCGTTGCGAACGGTCCCCTGCTCCGCCATTCCGTTGCGAACAAATTGAAAAGTGGAGGAACAATTGTTCCCAAAAGTTAATAGTGGCGCCACGGCAGCGCTGAGGGAGCACCGGAACAAGTCACTTGTCACCATTCCGCCGCGCCCCTGCGGGGGTTGCGCAACGGAAGGAGCCATGGCTGGTACAAAGTCACTCATGGAGTTTATCCCGGCAGTGCAAACGTCCGGGCAAAGCGGCGGCGCGAAGATGTGAGACTTCTCTGCTGCACGCCACCCACTGGAGATCCCGGCGATTGCGAACCTGCTCGTTTGCGAGGCACGAGATGCTAATCGTTGGTCGCGTGGCAGGTCAAGGGACGACCAGGAGCGCTACCTCCTTTCGCTGCTTACGTTTGGGCTGGAACGCGTGGCCGCCGAGCCTGAGCGATTGGCGAATGAAAGCCTCGCAGTGAAGAAGGAGACGGAGTCACACGCGGTTGACAACTACAGTGCGTTCTTGCAGTCGGCGGTATGCGTGCGCAAAGTGCGCGAGGAGCTTGAGCACAGCGGGAGACTCCTCCACGAAGTTGCGGCGGAGGTGCCGAACCTCGAGGGCGCGTGTGCGCGAGTGCAGGAATCCGCTGGGGATCTCGAGAAGCTGCGCCGTGACACACAGACAATGGCAAAGCAGCATAACCAACTGCTCCAGCTCCTCGAAGTGCCCCAGCTCATGGACACAGCTGTGCGCAATGATTGCTACGATGAGGCGCTGGAGCTCGCGACGTTTGCACGCAAGGCGGCGGAAAGACATCCTGGGAACAACATTCTCTCAGGCGTGCGTAGTGCTGTGCAGAGCTCACTGGACCAGATGCAGCAGAACCTGCTGCTCAAACTGCAGTCCAACATCCAGCTTCCCGTCTGTCTGAGCGTGATTGGCACACTTAGGCGGCTCGGGCGGTACTCGGACGCGCACCTGCGCTACACCTTCATCGAGTGCAGGGAAAAGTGGCTCTCCGCGGAATTCGACGAGGCCTCGCGAGTCGGCAACGGCACAGCGTACGTTTACCTTTGCAAGGTCACCGATCTGTTCCGCATGCACATGTTTGAGATCATTACGCAGTTCCGCGCCATCTTCCTCGACTTCACAAGCGGCGCCGAGGAGGAGCGGGCCGATGGCGACGACGACGGCTGGGGGCTGCTCTGCGCGTGGGCGAACGCGCGTGTCAAGCACTTTGCAGAAGCGCTCGAGCGCGGGCTCCCGGCGATCTCCGACGGCTCGCAGCTCTCGTCCCTTCTCGAGAAGGTGATGTACTGCGGCGGCTTTCTCAGCCGGGAGGGGCTTGACTTCCGGCAGGCGATGGCTCCGCTCTTCGAGCAGCGGCTGCTCGCGCTGACCACCGCGCACCTCGAGTCCGCGCGCGAGGCACTTGATGGCCTTCTGAAGCAGCGCCGGCTGGCGCCGATGCCTGCAGCACTCAAGGCGCGGTACGAGGAGGCCTCGCCTGGAGTCCTGTCCCCGCCTGCCGCGCTGCTTGACCACCCGCCCCTCGCCGTGCTGTCCAACAAGCTCATGGAGTTCTTCAACGAGCTTCGTGAATTCGCAATCGTCTCCATGCGCAAGCACGTCTCCGACAAGGTCGCGGGGGTGCTCTCGTGGGGCGCCGCGCGCATCGTGGGCGTGCTGGCGGACCTCGAGGACAGCCTGTCCAAGGAGGAGCGCCGGCACTTCATCGCGATGGTGCGCGTGATGCGGCATCAGCTGCTCCCGTTCGTCGCTGAGTGCCTGCGCGCGGCGTTCGACTCGCCTGACGCGTCGTTCGACGCCGCCGCCGTGGGGCGCGCGCTGCAGGACGTCCTGGACGTGGAGGAGGAGGCGGAGCGGAGGCTGCGGGAGGAGGCTGAGCGGGCGCGCGCGGCGGCCGAGGCGAAGCGCAAGGCGGACGCAGCGGCGCGCGAGGAGGCGATGCGCGCGGCCGAGGCCAAGTCGCAGGAAGCGCGCCGGCGAGCAGAGGAGGAGCGGCAGCGGGAGGCGGATAGCGCGGCGGACGATGGCGAGGGCGCGCCAGCAGATCCGGCTGTGGAGTGACAGGGCTCGGATAGGCGTGATTGCATCGTAATCTCTTGAGTAGCATGCTCCTTGTGTGCGCTATGCTGCTAGAATCATTATCGCAACTACTCCCCCTGCTCAACAGGTGCCTAGACTACCCTGCCAGCAATCCCTCTTGCTGAAGGGATTCCGCGAGAATTATATCCGTTGTGGTGTTTGAAAACACACCCTGCTGCACGGCTGCAGCCCACACCACCGTGCCGACGGCCCTCCGATTGTCGGCTAAGCTCACTAAGGTTCACGGCGCTGCGGTGCCGTTGGCTTCTCGCGAGTCAACTCGACCTCGTACTGCGTGATCTGCCCTGAGCTGAATGTTTCCATGCCGAGCGTTACCTGGGTGCCGGGAAGCCCGAGGATCACGGCGCAGAGATCTCCCGCGGCCTTCCCCCGGACATTCTGTCCGTCCAACGAAATCAGCTTGTCACCCACCGACACCGCGCCACTACATTTAGCCGGGCCCCCTGCTGTCAACGAATTCACCACCAGCCCGTCCCCATCGGGTCCTTTGCCTTCCTCTCCCGCGTTGAAGACAATCCCGACGCCAACAAGACCCCCCCGAGTCGCTTCGCGCTCAGCAGTACCCGCCGCCGGGCTCTCGGCTGTGGCTGATTCCGCAGCCGAGCTTGAATCCAATGCGACCTTCGAGGGCAAGCGTGCTTGCCTGACTGAGGGCCGCTCCCCATTGTTGGCAGCATCTACCCACGGTTTCTTGAAGCCGCGGCGATCTTGGCTGGGCTGCGATGCTTTGACAATAGGACTCGAGCGGGCGTTACAGCATCCCCCGAGGAAAGACATGTCTCTTCAGCGGAAGCCTGTTCCTGTACAACCTTTGCTCTGGCGCCCTGTTGAATCTGGCCGTCGCCCCGTGGGGCCGCGGACCCTCGCCGCTCCTTGTGGACCTCGGGGTTGGATTATATAAGGCGTTTTATTCCAATTAGAGGATCTGCATCTGAGTTCTGTGAGGTCGCACGGCCCCGGAAATCCTGCTGAACGCACTCTCTCGTCGTCTGGAGAAGGGCGGGTTCTGCATTCCTCGGTCCACTCTTTCGCCGCAGGGCAGACGAAGGCTTACTGGCCGGTGATGTCATGCAGAATGGTATCGCTGCTGGTATTGGCCGTGGCACTCTTCCCTCTGATGTGCGGCAGTGCTGTCTCACCTGTCGCAACAGCCTCTCTGCGCCAGACTGAGATCGCCAGGGTGGTGCCTCGGGAGTTATTTCTGCGGTTACGAGGCGGCGGAGCGTGCTTGGGGTTGCCGAGTCGATGGGGAGAGATGGACGAGCTGCTTCTCAATGAGCATCTAGGACAGGCAGCAGCTAATGGGAAAATTGAACGGGTATGTCAACGCCGCTCATTTTTAGCTGTGTGACTAGGGGCCATTGCTTCGTTCTCCCAGCGAAAGGCGTGCGAGTCAGAATCGAAGCTTGGGAACTTCGTGCAAGCCATTGAAATATTTTTCTTGGAGCGGGAACATAGGCTTTGAATCGGTGTGATGATGTATGACTGATCGCAGGTTATTCATCTAGTCGACGACTTGGATGCAAACGTAAACTCGGCTGAAGAAAGCGGGCAGACACCACTCCTTCGTGCGTCAGGTATCCGACTCAGCTCCCTCCTCACCATCTAGTGATCGCATGTTCGATCTCTACTTCTGAAGGGCCCCTGCGAGAGGTGCGTGACCTGCGCGCGCGGGGCAGAGCAAGGTCACACAGCGATGGTGAAGCTCCTGTTGTCCTTCGGGGCCAATCTGACACACGTAGATCATCGGGGCTCATCCGCGCTGCACTATGCCGCGTACAACGGACACACCGCTACGGTAGAGGTGCTCGTCAAGGCAGGCATCAGTCCAAACTCAGTCAACAAATTCGGGTACAGTGCGCTGCAGTACGCTGCTGCCGATGGGCGCGCAGAAACGACGAGTCGCCTCGTTGAGCTAGGGGCTGATGTTAATCAGGTGTCCTCCCTAGACCCTTCTGTAGGCTTCTATGGCGTGGGCGGTCCTTTTTGTAGGCCGACAGAGTAACATCAGAAACGCCCTCGCCCACCCGCGGCGGATTCCAGGCACATTGACTGAGGATGCGAATGCCTGTACGCAGCGAGACAAGATGCGGTGGACTGCCATGCACCGGGCTGCCGGAAATGGGCACAGCGACGTCGTGAAAATTCTCGTAGCAGCGGGCTGTGCACCCAACGCAGCAGACTCCCAGAACTACACAGCACTGCACGAAGCTGTGTGGTGCGGGCACCTGGGTTCCTGCCAGGCACTTCTCGAAGCTGGAGCGGACCCCTTCTGTGCGGACTTGTATGGCAATACCCCCATCGATCTCGCAACGGCTCAAGCGAGGAAGGGACGAGCTGACCTTCTCGAGCTGCTCACGTCTGCAAAAGACAGGTCAGACGGGGACGGGGTAGAACGAAAGGTTGCTTCGGAAAGTACAGGTAGTGCAGGGGGGGGAAGTAGGAGGGCAAGTGACGGTTAACGGGTAGCGAGTGCATGAAGTATAAATGTGTTGCATGAAGTATAAACGGGGGATGCTGTAATGAAGTATAAATGTGTGCACTAGACCTGTCTAGCGGTTGTGATTCGGGCTTGGCGCAGGCGGAGCCAGCGTGGCTTCAGCCGTCTGAACACTGCGCGCCCTCAGCGTTTGGCTTGATTCCTAGATCCTCCAGTTTTTGCGGCTGCTGGCTGCCCCGGTGCCGTCGCAGCATCTCCCCCCCTGCGCACAGATCCTCCTGCGGCCGACGGACCGGGCTTTCCTGCGGCGCCCCTTCTCCCTGCCGAGGCGGATGCGCCTGCGCCAGAGTCCTTGTTCGGCACGATTCCTGCCACACCGGCCTGTTTCGCGCCCTACGGATCCCGAAAGTTGTCACGGTGTCGGGCTTCGGCACCATCTCGGTGAGCAGGCAGTGATTCATGGCAAGGCCATCAGTCGGCGGGTGGGGCCGCGCGGAAGAGACCTCGCTGGTCTTCTTTTTTGCAGCCGATTTGATGTCCGGAAGTGTCTCAGAGCCATCAGGGACTGGGGCAGCCACGATGTCGTGCAGCTCTGCCGCCAATGACGAGGATTAGTACGCACGCCGCAGCAGATGCTGCTCCGCCTCCCGCTCCGCGCACAGCGCCTTCTTCTCGCGCCCCTGCGCGTCCCACGACCCCAAGAAACTCTGCCTCTGATGCTAGAGACAGCAACACAATGGTGGGGCGACGCGTGCCAGCTTTCCTAGCGCAGCACAACTTCTGGATAAGAGGGCGTGAGAGAGCAGTAGAGCTCACTTGCGGGTGGCTCCCCAGCAGACAACAGGAACGGTGAGCCGCTCTCCAGCGCCAGCTCCTGGTGCAGCATGGGTGAGTGCGAGCACAAGGCAAGGCACAGTTCTGGCTCCAAATGCACGGGACGGAGCATTCCTGGGGTGTCAGGCCATCTCGGTCAGGCTCGTCCACGTCCCCGCCCGCTGCTTGAAGCAAGGCGCAGCAAGCTTCGAAGCCATGCGCTGCTGCCCAGTGCCTGTAGGCTATGCGAATAAGTAACGGGTGGCGCAGGAATCTGCAACACTGGCCCAGTGCCGAGTTGATGCGGGGCGGGTTTGAACAATGCAGTGCGCCCATCGGCAGAGTGTGAAAATTCTACGTCTGTTCCGGCCTTGATAAGCACCTCCACCACCTGAAACACCGCGCATCCTCAGATTCTTCATATGTTGGTGAAAATCCCACGACATCGCAGCCGTGCTGATGGCAAGGCCTAGATGTAGATATAGAGCAGTGAAAGCGTCAGGCTCGCAGGTCAACCTCAGCGTGCCCCTGCGCGGCTGCATGCATTAGGGCCGTGCGTCCGAGAGCATCTGTTTCGTTAGGATCGGCCTGCAGGTGAAGACCTTCAGCTGTATGCGAAACCAAAGAACACATTTTCTACGAGCAGTGCATTCTAGGTCGGCTGCGCGCGGCGGGTGCAAGCTGATTGGTTGGAACCTTGGCTGTGAGTATGGACTCCACTTCATCCTTCTCGCCTGCATATGCTGCCATGAGCAGCTTCGGCCATCCTGTCAGTGCCATGCTGGTCCAGCGCGGGTGGTGATAAGCCTCACTCAAGCCCGAATTTCGCTCAGGTCAACATCAGCGGCTGTATGAAGAAGCCGCACGTCAGGCGTCACTCCGAATGAGCATACAGCAGCTTCTTGTCTACTGTCTTCTCTGAACGCGAAAATCCCGAAATCTGAAAGTTTTAATCACCTAAGGGAAGTCGGTGGGTGGGTTGGGTACCTGGGTCGCCCAAGGCCTTGTGCGCTGCTCGTCGGTTTGGACGATCGGGCGACTCTTGCTCCGAACCTGATTGTCGGTCGGGCGATGGTCTGGTCGCTGATCAAGGGAGCACGCCGATCTCAAACGGAGGCGGAGCACCAGGGAACTGTTCGCCAGGTTGCTTGCTCACCTGATGGCGTACTAGCTGCCTCAGCGTCCGGAGATCACACATCGATAATTTGGGATATTTCTTCCGGATCGCCCTCCATTAGATGTCGTCTTGGCACGGTCCCGACAGGGCTTACAGGTGGTGGGCGGGTCTGTTTCCCCTCCCACGATCCCAATCTGTGCAGCTTGGCAAATATCGCTAATCAGGACCGGTCTGCTATGCAGGGCACCGGACACGGTCACATTGTTACGGGAGTGATCGTCCCTCTCAAAGAATGTTCCTCTTGCTGCGCGCGTCGCGGCTTGCGAATCACTGGAGCTACCAGTGAGCTGGCTTCACTCATGGTCACTTCGCATGGGCAGGTTGCTTTTTGTCCAGAGGGGAAATACATCGCGACGGTATCGTACGACAAGAGCGTGCGACTTTGGTCGAGTTCGGGCGATGCGCTGGCAATTATGTATGGACACACGCAAATCGTGAATTGCGTGACCTTCTCCCCCGACGGTCGTGGCGTACTGTCGGGGAGCACCGACAAGACTCTGCGTCTCTGGAGGCTGAAGCACAGGGAAATGGATTCTTTTGAATCATTTCCATGGGGACAGGGTGTAGTCCTAGAGTTCGCATTTGCGCAATCCATGTCTCCAAGCCTTTCCGACGATCATAAGGACTCAGAGGAATATCACATGCTGATGCAGAGACACAGAGCTCACATGCCAGACATGAAATGCGACCTCGTCACACTCCTGGGTCACTCAGGAAGTGTAAACTTCTGTACGTATTCACCTGATGGAAGTCATATCCTCAGTGGATCCTCCGACTTCTCGGCGCGGCTATGGCATGCCTCAAAGTTGAATTCCGCTGAGGTTCATGGAGCTCCACGACTCATTGTCAAGGGACACCAACGGGTGAGACAATTGCACCTGCTGTCTACAAGAAGCCAGGCTTACAAAGTATTGCCAGCGTAACAATACTTACTCCAGGTTGATGGTGGCATTTGTCTCGCAGGCCGTCATTTCGGGAGCATTTTCGCCGACAGGGGAACACTTCGCCACCGGTTCGGAAGATGGCTCCGCACAAGTGCACTTGACAGATACTGGTGAGATGCTGCAAAGGTATCATGCTGCTCTACTAGGCAGCGACTTGTGCAATCGGTCAGATGTTGGTTTTGATGTCTCTGATGGCAGGATCGATTTGGCCCGCGGGTACGCGATGTGTGTTGCCTTCTGCCCAGACTCGGAGCACATTGTCGTGTGTACAGGAGGTGCATGTCCTGATCGCTTTTGAAGGCCGCTTCTAGTCGACTTCTTTCCATGACGTACCTTCGTTCAGAGTATCTTGAGATCAAAAAAGCTAGATTGAACAGGGAATGCGCTGTCTCGCAGGGTCGAAGCTGCGTGTGCACAACCGCGCAACTGGCTCTCTCGTCGGCACTGCGAACTTACTAGGGAAGCCAATATCGGCATTCGGATGGGCAAAAGATCAGCGCTCGATGGTTGTTGGGTGTGGTGATTTTTCTGTAAGCTATTCGCCTTTCAGTCTTGCTGGCAGTGTGCGCGTCTCCGGCTCTGCACTCCTGCAGAAGATCAGGTTATCCTCAGGCCAACCAGGAGTATGGTTGTGTTGTTTGTTTCTTCCTCAAAGGATTTCTGTCAATTCATTGACACCCGCAAAGGAAGCTAATGCGTTTTTTTTCGTTGCAGCCGTCCGCTACGCGGCTCCACTGCCGTCTTCTCCCACTCTCCTGTTTCGGATACGGTGGCCCTTGACACCTCCACTCGTGGGACGCAAGGTGCTGAGCTGATGAGGGTACGAAAACATCTTGCCTGGTGACGGCAGTTGGCCCATGGAAGCAATTGTGCGGGTAAACGGCCAGGATGCAGCAGTGTGTTCGGTGCTGATCTTTTCCCTCGGCTGGCGGCAGGAACCGCTACTACGCCCGGAGGAGGCTGCCTCGACCACGACGACCCCGGGTCCTCGACGCGTCAGGGTCGATATCAATTATTCCACTTTGGATTATTCCAGCGGAATCATTTGACTCGGTGGCTAGAACGTATATACAAGTGCCGCACAGAAGGACAGCCGGCATGGTACTCACGCGCGATGCGGCTGTGTAACGGCAAGTCTCCAGACCATGCTAATCCACCCATGACAGACCTGACTTACAACATCGCCCTGTCTTGCGAAACGGCCCGGCCGCTAGAAAAGTCTCCACGGAAACGCCATCACCGGCGCCATGTCGCGCTCCGTGGGGACCAGGCCCCGAAAGATCTCGGTGACTGGCACGTCGGGCGGCGGGTCAAGGGGGGGACACGCGAGCGACGGCGGCTCGAGGGTGAGTGTGCAGGTGTAGAACTCAGTCAAGCGGGGCTCGAGCCATGCCTGCCGCGAGCGGATTTTCACGCACCGGGAGCGTGAAGGAGGCCGGAGGTGCAAGAGGTCGATGGTCCAAGGTTCAAGAGAGGGGCGGACCCAGTAGGCTTCTGAGCGCGGCACCTTCCACACAGCAAGGAGCTCGTGGTCTGCATCGGGCGCGTAGAAGACGACAAAATGCGCCCAGTCGCGGCCACAGCATTCCAGCTGCCCCTGAACCTGTGCCATGTACTGCGGAGGAATGGCGTGGTAGAGCCCATGCATGGGTGACTTGATCTCGATCAATCCAGAGACACCAGCAAGCGCGTCGGGAGTGGCGCCAAGGAAGCCCTGGCGCGGGTGAACATGAAATCCACCGGGTGCAAGGGGTTGTGACGGAAAGACGCGGGCGTATGCTCTGCGAGCACGAGACTCCGTTGCACGCCTGCCATCGGAGAAGCAGCAAATGGATAAGAAGCAGCCATGACAAGACCTCGCACATGCATCCAGCCATATTGAATTGATTGGTTCCGTGCCGACGGCTTTGGGCTACAGACCCGTGGCGCATCGCAGGAGTTTCTCCCCGCTCATCCGTGATCTGACTCGTCCGGAGCTGCCAGAGTGCCTTGGGAGGTACATATGCGTTGAGGCCCACAGCGGCTCCAAAACTGTCGGGTCCCGGTCAAACGTGAGGTCGCTGACAATGAGACCTACACGGTTGCCATGAGATATTTCGCAGGGACACTGGCCTTGAGGCCGTAAGCAGGTGCTCTCTTCTGGGGTCCAGGGGAGCTTCGAACGGATCAGGTTCGCCACTTGCGCCATCCATCCTGGAGTTGCAAGTTATTAACAGAGCATGCCATACCGACCACCACCAACGATCATTGCATCTGACCAACTCCTGGCGGCCATCGCACTGAGCCTCCCGAGAGCTCTGAGCATGCCCAAAAATGACTTTTGCAGTTCCATATCATATGCCATAAGTTCATTCAGTGACATGACTACGCGTGGTCCCCGTAGAGGAACGCCGGGACGTAGAGGAACGCCGGGACCACGCGTTTGAGGTGTGGTGGGGACGTTCCATCTGCGTGGTCCCCGTAGAGGAACGCCGGGACGTAGAGGAACGCCGGGACCACGCGTTTGAGGTGTGGTGGGGTTCCATCTGCGATGCTGGGCTTGGCAGGCTTCTCTGCGGCGTTGACCCGCTTCGTCATCAAGAGGAAGAAGGCCGGCAACCCACAGTTCTCTTCGCGTGAAAACGGCACTGAGGTGATGAAGCCACTTCCCGGCTGAACGGCCCCACGCCCTGGCCTGTGGGTAAGGTTCTTTTCTAAAGACTGGACGCGTGGCAGGAGGACGAAGTTATTGTACAGGGCGCCCTCTTACAAGATGATGGAGCGGGCACGAACGGGGTGGCCGAGAGCTGGGGGCATCTCTCGTACGAGGTGACATTCTGCTCCCACTCCACGCTGCTGTCATGACGCTTCGACGGGACCGCAGGGGTCTTTGCACTGTCACACTAAACCCACAATTCCATTCGCAGAAACTTTCGCTTGCGAATGAGCTCGGTGGAGACGAGTCCTTTGGGATTCCTGTCTCGCTGCTCGAGTCCGTTGTCCCGCGGGAGGATCACACTTCATCGCAGGATAGCAGGAGGAGCAAACAACAAAACGAACAGGACGGAGAGGAAAATTCGAGCCATATAGCGGTTTTTCCTCGCTCCGACCACTTGCTGTGGCCTAACTTGTTCTGCTTCGCCCCGTCCGGTCACCGGATCACGTTGTCCATGCCCGCACCCTTCAGCTTCATGAGTTTTTCAGGTGCGTCTTCGAAAGATGCGTACAATGACCAATCCAGCATTTTCGGCGTCAATGCTGAACCTCGACGATGGAAAAGAAGATGAGCAAAAGCTGGACAGAGCAGGCTTCATCGTGACAACAAAGGCCTCATGGTAAGAAACGACTCCATTATCTGTTCCTGGTGTGTTGATTCAGGAGAGCGTCCTATTGCTGACGTTACTGGGAGATGCAAAAGCGGTAAAAAATTTGTTGGATCGGGGATGAGGTGAAGCAGCTTCATTTCCCTGACTCCCTTGGACAAACTCTCGCAGGATCCAGAAGCCGAGAGCCTACACTTTTTTCACGGCAAACAGGGAGCACCGCGATCTTTGGTGCGAGGGTTTCAGGGAAGTGCTATCGGTGAGTGTTCCAATGTTCTAATCGACTCGTCGCATGCATCGAGAGAAATAGACATAGCAAGCTACGCGCATGCAGTGCATTAGGAGTTGTTGACTTCTGAGCTCCAATATCCAGGTGCGAGACCAGCAGAGTCCTCCCACTCAATTACAAAAAATCCGCGCGGAAGTGGGAATGGTTTACAAATCACAGATGTTCCAAGTGGCTGTTGCGTTCTGCATTTTTGCGAACTTCGTTGTCATGGCGGCTGAGGCGGAGATGCGCCCAACGACTGGATCTCTTGTGAGTCAAACGAACGATTCTTCTTGAAACCGATATATCATTTCAGAGTCCCAGCCTTGATACATCATGAGGCTTTTGAGTTCTAGTGGTCACTCCCTCCCTTCCCCCCCAATACAGGAAGCACAGGCTTTTTGGACCATGGAAATCGTATTCACAGTAATCTTCAGCTTGGAGCTGTGTGCCAACGCGTGAGACTCCTGATCCTTAGCACTGATGTGTCCCGTGTCTTCCTGGGACCTATCACGACAACTTTCATTCCTGGACCTCACAGCTGCTTTGTAAGCCACTGCAATACGATGCTTTGATTGCTTCAGAGCCGCTAACGCACGATTTGTGTTCGTAGCTTCGCAACCTTCTTCTGGGAGTTTATCATCTCGGGGTGGAATTGGTTTGACACCCTAGTCATCGGCTCCGCAATCCTCACTATGTCTGGGACCATTGAGGCATCCGGCCTCGTGCACTTGCGTCTTCTCCGCGCCTTCCGCGTTTTGCGCTTCTTCAACCGGCTCCCGTCGCTTCGCAAGATTATTGTTGCATTATACGCATCTCTGCCGGTCTCGCTCTGACCAATGCCCCCTAAAACCCGAATCATTGAACGATGCATGTAAGTAGTTTTCGTGTTCATATAAATCATTAATTGTAATGCCCCTGGATGGTAGCCCAGAATGATTCCTGACAAGTGTAAATGCTGTACAGGCTATGTCAAACGCGATGGGCCTCACCTTCATGGTGCTCGCCATGTACTCGGTCATGGGCGTCTCGCTCTTTGGAGACCTCGGCGAAGAGAAGCACTTCAAAACCTTTTCGTCTGCGGTCTTCACGCTCTTCCAGTTCTCCACCGGCGACGGATGGTCTGACGTGGTCCGCGGCCTCTTTGAAGAGGAGCCGTCCGCGACGGCCGGCACGTCGATTTTCTTTGTGTCGTTCATGATCATCGTCTCGCTCATTCTGATGCAGGTTGTCATTGCCGTGCTCCTCGAGGAGTTCTCCAAAATCTCCGACAACAGCAACATCCGCCGCGCGCAATTCGACCTGCACCCCTCGCCGGTCGCCGCGATCGTTGAGCAGCTAGACCGCTGTCGCAACGAGGCGGATCTGCGGACCAAGATTGAGGCGATGTGGGACCGCCTGACAGAAGGGAGAGACGTCGAGGACGAGCCGATGCGCCTTACATACGAGCAGCTCTTCACGGGACTCAAGCAGCTTCGTGTTCATCCGCCGGCGCTATTCACACAGGATGACTGGGACCAAATGGTTCGATCCCAGGGCTACTGCGATGCAAACGAGACAATAGACGCCGATGGATTCACGTCGATGCTGCGCGAGGCGCTCTATCAGCACCATCTCAAGACGCTGAACTTGTCGTTCGAGGCTGTTGCGATGGGCGACACGAACCACGGCATCCAGATCCTCTGCAACACCGTCAAGGCCATGTACATGCATCTCCGCGCCGACCGCATCCTCGCCGGGCACGACGCGATCATCACGCAGCGGGTTTCGAACCAGATGGCCGCGTTCCCGCCCAACACTCGCTCCGACCGCTGCTCGCGGAGCCCCTCTGGCCGCAAGGTCTCGGCGAGTGTACAGGCGCGGATGCGCCGCTGCGCCACGATCGACGACGCCGCTGCCGGCGGGGCCAGCGCCCCGCGGCACGCGCAGGGGCTGCGGGAGGGGCTCCGCGAGGCCCAGAGCGTCGGGATGCTGCCGCCCCGCCCGCCACGCCCTGAGGCTCGTAACCTGACCGATGACGCCGAGGGCGAAGGCTACCTCGGCCAGCGCGCCGAGAGCGCGTCGCCGGGGAGGGGCGGAGGGCGGGAAGCGGAGGGCGACAGGGAGCTGGTGGCTGTGGTGCGCGACCTCACTGCGCTGATGGCGTCGGAGATGGCGGCGGTGCACGCGCGGCTCGACGGTATGGAGGGTGCGCTCAAGGGCGCGCTCGCGGGCGCCGCCGCCGGCAGGGTGGCTGCCGGTGGCGGCGACGGCGGCGGCGACGGCGGCGGGCGGGCACGGTCAGAGGGCGGCGGCAGAGCGCTCGATGGCTCCAAGGGCGCCGCGGCGCCTGCCCCTGCAGCCGGGGCGGCGCCCGTGCAGCGGGCCCCGCCGCCGCCGCGCGACGACTCGCTCAAGGGCGCGCTGCGCCCCGTGGCAGAGGTAGGCTTGGACTACGACGAGCGGGACGGCCGCGACGCGCGGAGCGAGGAGTCCGGGGGCGAAACGCCGCGCGAGACGCCGCGCGACGAGCTTGACTCGCTCGCCGAGGCGATCTCGCGCTCGCGTGCGCGCGAGCAGCGTGCGGCGGCGGCGGCGCTTGCGGTGCGGGGGGAGCGGGCGCCGTCACCGACGCCCGTCATTGCGTACCCTGACGGGCCGCGCTCGGCCCGCGCGGTGTTTGGCGCGGGCGGCGGCGCGGGCGGCGGCGCGGGCGGCGGTGGCCCTGTAATCGCGCGGGACCACCCGAAGCTGCTCTCGCCCGCGGAGCAGGCAGCGCGCTCCGCGGCGCAGGAGCGGCTCGCAGCGCTGGAGCGCCCGACGTCGGGGGAGGAGGGGGGTGGGACGGTGACGCCGCCCTCGCTGATGGAGCACACGCCGCCCGCGCTGCTATCGGCGCACATGTGGGCGGGCGCCGCGCGCGACGCGGAGGCGCGCGAGGGCTCGCCGCGGGAGGACAACTCTGCCAGCGAGCCATCGCGGCCGCACGGCCTGAACTCGGTTGGTGCGTCGGGCAGCGGCGTGCTGGCGGCGGCGCCGGCGGCGGACGTGCAGGGGTCGATTATGCGGATTCTGGGAATGTCGCCCGACACCCGCACGGCGTCAGGGCGATCGCGCAGCCGCGTGCAGGAGACAGCGGACATCTGAGTGCAGCTAGCGGGCTGTCTGCTTGAGAGGACGCGAGAGAGGGGCGGCGGTCGCGGCGGCGGGGTGCACCGCAGCGCGCCGCACCTCGCCGATTAAATTATGCAGAGAGAAAGATACGTTTAATGACAAACAGTCGCAGATCGCAGAGCGAAAAATTGGTGGCGAGCAGGGGCCGGGAGACCGCAGCATAATTGATACCCTTCTTCTCGGCCCGCGGGCTTTTGCTCCCGGGCAGCTAGCCAGGGGCCAGCAGCGCCCTCGCGCCCTCACTCAAGCCCAGTCGTCGTTCCTCCTTTTGGCGTCTCGTACAAGAGGATGATGATGTATTGAATAACCTCGTACAGACCGGGTACCAAAAACTGAGCCAAACCAGATAGGCACGCAGAAACCTCGGAGGGGAAAACACAACCCAGACCGCGAAAGAACAAAAAGGGCTTGATATCCAGCAGTCATGTTTTTTTTCGGACATCATTCGCGGTTGACCGGTCGCATGCGAGGTCAAAATGCGAGCCGCTGAGGCGCTCTTGTCGGACATGGATCGCGGTCTTGTCGAACCTCTAGACCAGGCATCAGGAGCTGCCACCAAGTTGTAGCCAACCCGTCCAACAAGCGCTCATGTCCCCGCTCTTGCCAACAACTGGATACTTGTCCAAATGCTGAGTTGGTTTTCTGGCAGCAAATCTTCTCCTTGGATTCGAGGCGTCTTCATGCGGCTCTCAGCCTTGCTCTTGGGCGTTTGGCAGCAGAAATCGCAAGAAAATAGCTATCACAGGGACGGTCGCCGGACACCATCAGGAAGCAAGAGGTCGTCGAGGCGCCCTCTGGGGGAAGGCTACGAAGAATGGGAAGAGGCTGTCTGCCGATGGAAGCAAGATTCTCAATGGTGCGAAAGATCGATAAGACTGTCCCTCATGAAGCTTCCATTCGCCCAAGGCGCAATGCGGCTGGCGTTCAAAGCAAAGTGGGATCAGTACCACACTTCACACAAGCGATTCGTGATCAAAATTTCAAAGCGCATTGGGGCTGCAACGCCTGAGCAGTGTCATTTGGATGCACAGATGCAACGAGAGGCGCAGCGATTGTGCGGTTCTGCCAGTTTACACTCTTGGACATGATACAGCATGAAGCAATGCTGTCTCCAGAATCCGGCTTCGCAGCGCTACTTGTCCGGCACCATCTGACTGTGCGCGAATATGTGTGCAGGGCAGAAATATTCAACGGCTTCAGAGTGGCGGCCCCTCTAGCTTTCGTCCCATCATGTTTGAATGACCCTTTTCCTCTTCAAGTCCCGTTTCCTGGTGATCTGATCGTCCTTGAATACGATGATGTGGTCAGGCCAGTTAACTTTGGTGTCACGGTACAATGTTTCGGCTAACATCGAGCCTTACATCCCTGGGCGTTATGCGAAGTAAATGCATTCTCACTGTTACTGCAGCCCGCAATTATCAATACCTGCGCCATACACAGGTATAATGATAACTACGGCTGGGTATCGCCAACGCCAAACGCACAAGATGTAGTAATTGCACAGGTCCACCTTTCAACAATCTCTTGCACTTGTGTTCGCTTTCCTCACAGGTGTCGATTTCGCAGGCGTTCTCGCACTGGTCGTTCGAAGCCACTGGGCGCAGCGCGTTAGTCTGCGATATCCAGGTGCGCAATATGGTGCAAGAAAAATTTGTGCTTACTTTCCTGACGTACACTTGCGCGTGCGTGCCATTTCAGGGAGTGGGAGCAACACTGACAGACCCCCAGATCAATACACTTGATTCTCGGTGGGGACGCGGCGACATGGGAGCCCGCGGGATACGGCGATTTTTTGAGACTCACCGGTTCACTCCTCCATACCCACCAACAACTCTACAGAAGCCAAGCAAATAGATACAAGCGCGTTGAAGGCGATTTGATGTCTTGGCGTTTGTTGCAACGGCTCGGCGGCAGATGCAACGACTTTTGCAGAAGGCTTGGCCTGCACGCCATCTCAAGCGTCAACGGAGTGCCTGTAGGGACCACAGACAACCGCAAAGGGGGAGATTTCAAATGGGGGGAGGTCTTCAGGATGTGACTGTTCTAGCCGGGGAAAGCAGGGACCGTTGCTCACGTTCGAGTATTGTCCAAATACTGGGAAACTGTGCATAATTCCACGAAAAGACTTTTCTACTTTCAATGCTCCCTGTTGACCACGCCTGCCAGCACCACCTAAACCTCCGTTGCAACGAGGCCCGCAAGGCCATCCCAGCGCGCAGCTCACACGGTGTACTTTGAGAACAGCCGCTGCTTGTTGTCGTCGGACTCTAGCGTGGCCTCTTGCAAGAGCCGCTTGAACTGCACCAGCGCTCCCTTCACCTTGCGCTCGGCGTCGGCCTCTAAGAGCAGGTAGAGCTTGCGCTCGCCAGGGGGTGGGTTGAGCCCCGGCTTGACGTAGACGCCCTTTGTCGTCACGCACACGTCGTTGAACTCGATGATTGCCTGATGCACAGAGAAACATCGTGTTACTGGACACACTCACGGCAGCACGAAGCTGATGTAGTGCAGGGCATGGGATGTCGGAGGAGCCCTGCAAGTGGCAGGAACGCAACAGGCATGCTAAACCACACGCGGGGCCGACCTGCGTGCTCTCCCGGTGCGTTGCCTTCCAGCGCGCGTGCTGAGGGTAGTCGTTGATCTCCAGCTCCTCTTCAAAGTGGTTGTCGTCCCCGCCCAGCCCCACCGAGCTCAGCCCAGCCTGCGCGTTCAGAGCCTGCCACCCCCACCGGCGCATCAGCCGCCGTCACCCTGCCCGCGCGCGACCAGCCTCGCGCGCACACACGCGCGCACGCGGACCCCCGCGGTCAAACGGCATTTGGCGAATCTCTAAGAGGCTGCGCGCTTAGAGATTAGCCACTCGGTAGGTTATATAACTATCGTTCTAGATAACGATAGTTCTTTGGGGAACGCGCGCGCACCGCTGCTGCGCGCTGCGCCGCTAGCATCGCCGCCTCCGCCGTCGGGTGCTGCCCGAAGCCCACCACCTGGTCGGCGCGCGCGGTCAACTTTCTGCATGTCTCAAGTCGCCTTTCGGCGCGTCCGTGCAAACGCGCCCGGCCGCGGGCGGCTGCGGGTGGCGCGGGGGGACCTGCATGCCGCCGATGGTGGTCGTGCCCGAGGCGGGCCCGAGACCAAGCGCCGCCGCCGCCGCCTTGGCACGTGCTGCAACGTCGCTTGTCACAAGCGCCCCCCCGCCAGCCATACCCTGCGCCGCAGCAGCGGTCTGTCCCAAGAGCCCGGAGTTCGGGCCTGGTGCAGTCGGAGCTGTAGGCACGATGTCTTTGAGCAGCAGGCCGCCGGTGGCCTTCTTGACGAGGTCGTTGAAGGCCTTGTTCGACTCCGCCTCGACGGTCTTGGCAGTGTAGTCCGCCACCTTCTGCGCGTGTGCGGTGTTGAGGTTGGCAGCCTGCTCGAGAAACTCCTCCTCGTCCTGCTCGGGCTCGAGTTCCTTCTCGTCGTCCGACACCTCCACGCCGTCCTCGATCAGCTTGAGCTTCTTGTCGCGATTCTTGGCGTCGCACAGCCGCTTCTGCTCCGCCTCGTCGAACTTGAAGCCCTTGCCGCCGAAACCTGACCCCTTCTTGACGCCCTCGCCCTTCTTCTTGTTGGCCTTGATGTCGTTATTGATCGCACGAAGGTCCGTCGGCACAGGGCGCTTCGAGGACGTGAGCGCCTTGACGAGGTCCGGGATCAGCTCCCGCTGCTTCTCAGAGACAAACGTGTATGCGGTGCCCTTATTCCCCGCCCGACCTGCTCAAACTCCCGCGCATCAGCCACGCTCCTCGCGCAGCGCGCAGACAAGCCGCCGAGGAGCCGCGCTGCAGGTCGCGGGCGCAACCTGTACGCCCCACGCGGTGCACATAGTCCTCGTAGTGCGACGGCGTGTCGAAGTTCACGACGAGGTTCAGGTCCTTCACGTCGAGCCCGCGCGCCGCGAGCGACGTCGCGATGAGCAGCGTCGACACCTGTCCGAGCGCCCGCGTCGGTACCGTGGGGAAGCCAAAGTGGTCAAAAGTCGGGGGAGCGTGCGGGAGGGGGACGGAGACCTTGTTCTTGAAGTCGGCGAGCGTGGAGTCGCGGTCGGCCTGGTCCATTCCGCCGTGCAGCGTTTGCGCGACGTACCCGTGCTTCAGCAGCTGGGCCATGAGGTGGTCGCACGACTCCTGGCGTTCGACGAAGATGAGGATCTGCCCCTTCTCGTTCCACTCCCCCAGGAGCTCGAGCATGCGGAGGAAGCGGGTGTCCGGCTCGCGGAGCTCGACAAAGTGCTCGACGGTGTTGGAGACGACCGAGCGGCCGCCCACCACCATCTCGACGGGGTTCTTGAGGTGCTTCTTCGCAAGCGACTCCATCGCCTTGGGAAAGGTCGCCGAGAAGAGCACCGTCTGGCGGTCCGGGCGCGTGTTTTCGAGGAACTTGGTGATCTGCGGCTCGAAGCCGAGGTCGAACATGCGGTCGGCCTCGTCGACGATGATCATGGTGACTCGCTTGAGGTTCGTCACCTTCCCTTGATTGGCGCAGAGCATGTCCGTCATGCGCCCGGGCGTGCACATCACAATCGCCGGGAGCTTCTTGAGCTCTGCGATCTGGTCCGACACGGGCGCGCCGCCGTACACGGCCGCGCCTCGCACCCCGACGTGCTTGTAGAAGTGCTTCGCCTGCAGGAACACCTGGATGCACAGCTCGCGCGCGGGCGTGAAGATGATGCACACCGGTCCGTCGCCCTCTTCGAGCGGCGGCTGGTCCATGACGTGGCGGAACGCCGGCAGGAGGTACGACGCGGTCTTGCCCGAGCCGGTCTTGGCGACGCCGATGCAGTCTCTGCCGCTCATGATTACAGGGAGCGCCTGGCACTGGATCGGTGTCGGCGCACGCCAGCCCAGCTTCTTGATCACCGCGAGCGTGCGGTCGCTCAGCCCGCACTGGAACCACGTCTTGATCGGCGCCGGCACACGCTTTCCGCGGCACTTTATCCCGTCGAGCGAGGAGCGGTACTGCTTCACCTCGTCGTCGGTCATCTTGAGGATTTCCGGCACTGCGATGTAGAAGTCTTTTCGGAATGGTGCGTAGCCCACCTTGGCGTGGTCGACCTGCCGAACCGGAGGGCAGATTAGCACCCTGATAGGTTTCATCACCCGCCTACTCTGCACCTCCTGGATTAGCGTCAGGTTTCAGGTTTCAGGCGGCTCTCGCGCACCGGTCGCAGCTGCTTGGCCTGATTCTTCCGGTCGTTCCATTCGTTGATATCGAATTCGTCCTCTTGCTTGTCAAGCTCCTCCTGGTCAGGAATACTATCCTCTTGCTCCATGCGCTGCCCGAGCGCCCCGATCTTGATCTTCATCTTCTTCCCCGCTGCCAATGCCTTGTTCGTCTTGAGGATCGAGTCCATGTCGACGGTCTGCACCGCCCGCTTCTCGTCCGCTTTGTCTAACTTCTTCACTTCCTTACTCACCCCTTTCATGAAGGCGTCAAGCGGATCCTCCTCCTCCTCCTCGCCCCCGTCGCCAGCTCCGTCGCCCCCCTCTATCGCCGCCTCCTCCTCGTCCTCCTCGTCGTCGTCCGCATCGAAATAGTCCTCCTCCGCGATCTGCCGCCGCTTCCGAACATTGCCCTTCTTCGCAACCTCTCCCTCTCCCGCTTCATCCTCCTCCATCTTGTCCTCACCCTGTGCGGCATCCTCCTTCTCTTCGGCATCCCCCCTTTTTTCGTCCTCGTCGCCCTCACCAACGCCGTGACGCTTTGCTAGACTCGCCGCTATTTCCGCCATCTTCTTCTCCGCTTCCGTGCCACCAGACATGGGAGCAGCTTGCTCCACCCCTGATTCAGGAGCCGAGGCGACATTCCCATCCGCATCCGCGGCGGGTTCTCCCTCTGTCGCTGCAGCGGCCTGCTCTGCCTTCCACCTCGCCAGCTTTTCACGGCGGAGGCGCTTCTGGAGTTCTTCCTTATCAATCTCCTTAGGCGCCTCAGGTGCCTTTGGCGCCTCTTCTTTCACCGTGCTAGCCTTGCTAGCCTTCTTTTCGTCATCCTCCCGTCGCCGCTTCGAGTCTCGCTCCCGGCTGCGCGACCGGCTGCGCCTCCGGTCCCGCGAGCGCGAGCGACTGTGCCGGTCGCGCTTCCGGTCACGATCACGCTTTCTGTCCTTGTGTCGATCCCGGCTGCGCGATCGTGATCGGGAGCGTGAACGCGAACGCCGGGAGGACTTCTTCGACTTCTTCCTGTCTTTAGGATCCTTGTCGCGTTTCCCGTCCCGCTCACTCTTGTCGGGCGAGCTCCCATTGGCCACTTCCGCGCCTGATTCTCCCGCCTTGTCCTCCAGTTTCACCTCGGATGCAACGACCCCAGAATCGCCGCCCTCCATCCCCGCGCCGTCCCCCATCCGCCGCCGTAAGCCCCGATTCTCGCTCCAGACAGCTCACTTGGTCGTGAGCACGTCCACGGCGGCAATCATGCCTTGCAGTGCCAGATTAGCCAACCTCCCCGGCCCGCCTCAGGAGTGTGAAGGACGCGCGCTCAGGAGTGCGTGGAATCGGACGCGTGAGCGACTGTCCTCACAAAATATACAGAGGATCAAGGATCCCTCCAATCGACTCCACTTGCTCGGCGTCAAGGCACAACATAGGGGCGTTTGGACGTTTTCTTTTCATTTTCATTGTCGGGACTGCCGTCTGCTGCGAATCCAGGCGAGGCAGGGTGCTGCGGAGCACAATAGCGATGTCTACCCCTGTCGCAAAGAAAGCACGGACAGGACATGACAAAATACGCCCGCATGATCCCAAACGCGAAGCCTTTGAGGCCTGGCTGCGCTCGCGCGGGGCGTGGTGGGCTGAGGACCTGGTTGCGGTCCGCTCACCTGATCACCAGTACTCTGAGCATGATCGCGTGCCTGTTGCCGTTCGAGGGGGCTGGGGCCTCATGAGCCGCGGCGTCAAAATCAAAAAGGGAACCGTCCTGTGCCGCATTCCGAAGACAGCGTGCTTGACTGGGGCAGACGGCTTCGCATCTCCCGAGAGTGAGGAGAAGGATTCGCAGCTCCACCTCGCCATGCGCCTGCTGATCGAGTGGGACAAAGGCGCGTCGTCAGATTTACACGCGAAGCTTGAAACCCTCCCAAAGACGGAGAATGTGTGCTGGGCATGGCCTGCGGAGGAGCGCGCTCTCCTCGTGGGCACTGAGCTGCAGGAGATCACAGAGCGGAAGCGATCACGTCTTGAAAAGGAGTGGCGGGGGCATGTGGCGCCCATGAACCCCAATTGGGATTTCCCAGCATACATTGACGCGGCTGCAGCTGCGATTAGTCATGCCAATCCGTGGTTCGGTGTTTGCATGGTCTCCATGGTCGACATGGGCAACTGGGGTGAGAAACCAGACGTCGAGTTCGACCAGGAGGGAGACGAGGTTCGCCCTCCTCGTGCCGGAGCCAGGGTAACGGGGCTTGCTGGCACTCCTGCATGTAGTAACGTGATGGTTGGATTACTCTTTCTACCGAACCTCACACTCTTAAATGCCGTTTCTGCTCTGTAGGTGGTTGGCAAGGCGATCCGCTCCATTCCCGCCCACGCGGAGCTCACACAATCTTACGGGGACACGGGCGCAGCTGACCTCCTTTACCGGCACAGCCCACTCCTCCCATGAGCAAGCAATTTTCCTCTTTAAACTGAAAACCAGGGATGTGGCCCGCACTCCGCACGCTGAAATCCCTAGCAATGCCGCAGGTATGGATTCATGCGATGCGGCCCTGGGGCGTTTGAGCCGACCGCAGACGACACAGTCTCTTTCACTCCGATTGCACTTTTTCTCGCAGCAGGTGCGCGGGGCGACGTTGACACACGTGTTCGGCTGCTGGAGGCGTGCAGCGTCATTGCCCCATGCCCTTGGGATGGCATGGAGGACGTGCTGACAGTGCAGCTCTGTGTGAAGGATTCGGAAGTGAGGGGACTGTGTGACCTGAGGGTTGCGATGGCCGTGCTTACGACCCCCGAGGAATTGTGGGCCCCACTCGTTGATTCCCAGAGAGCTGCTGCGACGCGGCTGCTCGGAGCAGGGCTGTCGTGCGACGACTCAGAGATGGTTGGACTCTGCGTAGCGCTTCAAACGAGCGGCGCCGCTCCTGACTCGCAAGCGTTCACAGCTTGTGTAAGCAGCGCGGAGGAGGAGCTGCGCCGCGCTGGGTATTTGAATGTCACGATTGCGGGGAGTACTGGTGGCGTAGAGGGAGGCGCGGAGCGGTCCAGGTCGGAGGGAGATGGCGCCGATGCAGAGCAAGACGATAGCGAGGACGAAAGCGAGGAGCTCGATTGGGCTGACTTGACGGAGCTTTGCGGCGGGAGCAAGGAGGGATCGGGGCTACCGTGGCTTGAAACGATGGAGGCAATGAGTGGGGTTCTTCGGGCGTTGCAGACGCGACGAGAAATGCTGATGACAGGAGCTTCGACAGGAGACGATGCTGCTCTGTCAGACACGAAGTTGATAAGTAGCAGCACCCTTACCATTCTTGTGCGTGCGAGAGAGGAATCCTGAGCAGACGAAACTCCGCTACGGATCGCCTTCGGAGGGTTGCATGCTTGACTCGACCCGCTCACACATGGATGTCACTCGTGCAGGTGAGGTAGACCGTGCTGCCATCGAATTGGGGGAGGGTGCGGTGTCCAGACGTGCGATGGTAGCGCAGCTGCGTGTGATTGAGGACGAAATACTCAAGCGAGCCCTGGCAAAGGTTACTGCGGATGCTGGGTCGAGGTAACGTGCGACGTGATCGACTCCAGCACCCAGAAACAGAGCTTTGTACTCAGGGAGTCTGAATCTTACGAGTGAGCGTGCTCAATGTAAGCACACGACTTGGCCTTGCATGCTTTTCTCATCCTAGTGCCTCGACCATGGTTCACTCTGCCGTTGGACACCCACCACTGGCAGCGCCAGGTCTCTGCTGAGTATGCCTGCAGCGAACCCGAGAAACCTCTGGTCGCAGAGACTCGCAGCCCTCACCTCTCAAGCCCCACTATGCCAACTACACGGGGACGTTGACGCGCTTGCTCGTTGCAACATTTCTCCGCGCGCTCTTCCGCGTCTGCGGTGCACACCCACCTCCTGCCGCAACATCGTCATTGTCCCTCCCTTCTTCCCCCCCGCAACTTTTCCCGCCCTCTTCCTCTGGGGGCCGCTCATTGCCTTTCCGAGCCATTGGCTCTCCCGCTTCAGGAGCATCTTCCCTCTTCTTTTTACCCCCCTTGGAGCTGGAGCCTTCGTCCGGGCTAGCGCAGCACGTGCAGGTTGAAAACAGCCACCCGCACTGGCGGCACGAAGGCGCCAGGAACTCGTCGACGTCAAAAGGAGCGTAGTAGGGGCGGTTGCTTGGCTGGCACGCTGCAGAAAAGTACGGCGCGTTGTCGGCGACCTCTGTAAGCGAAACTCCGTCCTCTCCTGCCGGCTTCTTTCCGTTCTCCCCAGATTGTTGCATCAGGGGCAATTGCTCAGACGCCATGTTCATGATCGAGCGTAGTTCAGACTGCACTGCGAGTTGTGCTCCACCGCGTAGCATTTGTGCTTGACAGATCAGAGTTTTGATCGCCTGCAAACGCACCCACAGATTGTGTCACAATCTGACAGTCAGGAAACTTTCATTTTGTTACGGTGAAGCGGAGATGAACAGTCAGAGTCCCACGAAAGTAAAACTGTGCAGAAAGGAGGGAGAATGCAATGAATCAGTGTGCAAGCCAGGTGAACCGCCACAACGGGGTAGAAGATGAGATGATAGACCTTCGAAAACATTCCTGCGGGAAGTGCCCCTGCCGAAGCTGCACACACCTCGCGCACCTCCTCCTTGGAGAGTACACGCTGCTTTGTCGGCTGCTGATCCTCCGCGCTGCTATCACTGGAATCGTTCGGATTGGGCCGCTTCTCTCCTACTCCACTCCTTTGTGCCGGCGGGAAGTCGGGCTCAGAAGGTCCAATCTGCGCCCCAGTGCCGGAACAGGGTTCGGAGAACGCCGGGCCGATTTTGGCCCCCGATGATGCCGGGCCGAGCTTAGCGCCAGAGCCCGTGAACCATTCACTGTCGTTTTTCAGAGCTCCACTGAAGTCTCGCATGTTGCCTGATTCGTACGGTGCGCGAGCGTGTTCGAACAAATTTGAAGGTTGCGAGCTTCCTTACTTGAGCAGGTAACACGAACCGAAAGTACACCTGGCCAACGCGCCGCGGCAAGCTAGTCGAAGAATCTGCGTTCTTTAACGCAACACAAGTTCGTGCAAAATCGAGCGGCCCTGATGAGGGGCCGCGCGCGACAAGAACTCGCCCAGCTCGAGCTTGGATCTCGCTGGTCCAGCGTTATAAAACACTTGTAAAGACTAGTAAGCAGGAAACGCAAAAGTAAACAACAACAACAACAACTCGGTTTATGTTTACATCCTCATTCATACTCGGAAAGGCCACAAGTGCCAGAATGCTCTTCACCGCTCTTAGTGCGGGGGCTGGGCTTCAGCAGCAGGGTTCTAACAAGTGTGAGCCCGCTTTTTTGTCGTGTCCTACAGCTAACTAAGCATGGAGGGATTTTTTGCCCGGGAAGGTTGTTGGGCGATAGCTGCAAACCATTTTGGTCTTGACAAGGCCTTGCGAGCAGCCCGCGCCAGCTGAAGCGCCAGACCCCGGCCGACCGCGGCAGGTACAAAGACATGTGGACGGATGTGCAGCGCTTCCGACACGCGAAAAGTACTAAGCAGCTACTTGCGCAGCAGGCCGAAAGTGCCATGAAGTGATGATCAACCCGCACCTACCGGTCCCCAGCACGCACTGAATCGCAAGCTTGGGCCAAGGGCTGACAATTGTCCGCCTGCCCCCTTTCTTACGTTGCAGGTACTATGCTGACAACCGGAGCAACTCTACGTACGATAAGGCAGGAATTGTATGATCATGAGAGTGTAGATGGTGTTAAGGCGCACTGAGAAGCTGTGACAGGCCGCGAGAGTCAATGAAGTTGTGTGTTACTATTCGCTGTACCTTCACACTCACAATAGCGCATGTCGCTATGCTGTGATGAGAAAATGAAGGAATAACAACCCGAAGAATGCGGGAATAAGTCAGCTGGTTCCCTTCTCCCTCTCCCCCCCCCTCCCCCCCCTTTGTCGCGTTAGCTTCTCTCCGGTACGTGTACGGGTGGCTGCGTCCGAAAAGTGTCGCACATCCCCAGGATGACCATTACAACATTCACCATCCTCCCCCAGCAGACGCAGAACGCCTTCAGTCGCTCTCTCGACTACCTCCTACCCTCTACGACAGAGGTCACGACCTGAATGAAGCTGCTTGCCGCCCGCAGCATCGATTGGCGATTGGTGTGCAGTGCAAATCCGGCGAATGCACCAATGATGGTGTTCTTGATCATTGCCAATCTCATTTCCACAACTTCGTCCTGATCCTTTGGCTCGCCATCCTCTGGCTGCTCGTGGTAGACTTGAGATGTGGATTGGCACTCCAGCAACTGCGGCAAGAAACCATGGGAGGGAGCACTTCAGAATTCTGCTGCTCCACCAAGCAAGATTAAGGGGCAGACTTCTGCTCAACTGCGGGCATATTCCAGAAACACTGAAATATAGTCGGCGTGGGTACAGGTGTGGCACCGGATCTGACGGGGGAAGGTGCAGTTGCAGTGTCTTCGTTTGTTCAGCTGAGCCCGTCTCCACCATCTTGATCTTCCCCTGCGTTTTTTTCGGAAGAAGTGGCTTGAACATCTTCCAAATGGCTGAGAAAATTTTGGGTGTGTTGATCATGATGAGCGTGTTGAGCGTATCAGGATACATATCATGCAGCATCCTGTTGACTTGTTTGAAGTGTCCCATTGCCGGCTTCGACGAAACCTGGTAGAGATTGAGCCCTGCAAGATCCTTGATCTGGACCATACGCGAGATTCTATTGTGTTTTTTTGACAGCTGCGTCAACTTGATCTGGGTCCACTCCATCCAGCAGCACCAGAAGCGTAGGATGTCCTGGCGATTAAGCCCCTTGATCAAGCTGCGGATTTTGATGTAACCCGTCGACTCAGTGGACACAAGCTCGCCCTCAGCGGTTTCAGCGTGATTTGGATGAAACATGTACCATCTGCGGGTCATGGCTGTAAGTTACAAGTGTTGCACACCGGCTACAAGGGCAGGGTTGAAGCGGGGAGCTCTACGTACTTTTTGAAGATTTCTTTTTTGGGCACGCACGGCATCGCCCAGAAGTCTTCGCGCCACTCCTTTAGCACAGCCTGTCGGATGGGATCGGCACCGACCTTCTTGCGCCATTCAATCATCCCCCGGAAGTATTTCACCGACGCATCAATGGAGCACCCGCTGGTTCGGTACACTCGAAACATTCGCTCGTCGCTCTGATAGTCTTGACCAGCTTCACCCATCGCCGCGATCTCTGGAGCCAAAAACTCACGAAGTTTCACTAGATTCGCCTGGTCTGCGCTGCTGATGCCGAAGTCCTGTACCCCCCAGGATCCGAGCCCTCCGCGAAGCCGTAGGCGCGTGCTTGCGCTTCCGCACGTCTCTTTATCGACGCGCACGGCCCCGGGCGGAGCAACAGCGGACTCCCCCTTGCATGTCGCTCTGGAAAAAGGAGTGGGTGCCAGCCAACTGCCTGACAGGCTCGCCAGTCCTGCTACCTGGGGCTGACACAAACCCACGATCACCAGGCAGAGACTGCACGCAGGCCGTGGAATCAGGCGCTTGATGCTCTTAGTCAGCCTCGTCCTCTGCACGAAAGCGGATCCATCCATTGTCTGTTCACTAATCCCCGCGCCAGCGTCATGGCGTCCCCTGACATTGCCCGCAGCGGCTCCCTCGAGAGGCCGCATCCCAGTGAGGAACGCCGAGCGTTTCGCCTTCAGAAGTTTAGGCGAAACGGGGCCGATTTTTCCCAAGTTGACTTTTGACGCGTATTTTTGACCCTGCATAAAGTGTAAATGTCCACATTTACATATGTTGACTTCTGGGGTTCAGTCAACCCTCGACTGACTCTTCGAGCCGCTCTCATCGACTCGATCTGATGGTGGCTCCCCGCCCTGTCTTGGCCCGTGCCGCGTAGAAGGGGTCGCAGCGTGGCGCTCTGCCGTTTTTATTTGTTTCTATATGAGTCACGATGCATGCCAGTGAGCGCTCGCTGGGAATTCAATTGCGCACAGCGCACGGTGCGGCTGTAAGTGGCAACTGTGCAGCCTAATCGGCTCACGGGCCAAAGCTCTCCGCCTCGCTGTGCCTCTCAACTGCTGTGAGGCATCGCCTGTGGTTCGTAGCTGACGCGTGACGTGGCTTAGCTTGGTGTGTACTGCATCACTCGAAGGGTTGTGCAGCTATTGCCAAAGACTGGCAGCAGATCTCTGATCCCTGGTGCCCCGCAGGCTTCCTACGGCGCTGTCGAGCCGGCCCAGGTCCCTGCTGCGCGCAGCAACACCAAGGTTGGCACCTTTATACCGATTTCCGTTCCTCCACACCGATGGGGCGAGTGCAGGCGTTGCAGTGTGATGAGGCAGGGAGCGAGCGCGACCTGTTTAGCGGCTTTGCGCCGGGTTGGATTTCAGCAGCGGCCTTGGACCGAAAGCTGGCGTGGAAAAGAGAGCCCCGCGTCAGGGCCTGATCCACTGCATAGTGTGTGTTACCGCTGACCTATATGCTGCCTTCTTGACGCAGGCCATCATCGCAACCTGCGCTGCTGCGGCCCTCGGCCTTGCCGCCCTTGCCGCGGTGGTCACCTCGGCTGCCGCCCCGAAGACCGAGCTCATGGCGGTCCGCCTTCCGAACGGCCGCGTCGTGAACGCCATCCCCGTCCAGTCCCTCTTCGGCCCGGGCGATCTCCCGATTCCCATTGAGTCCGACGGCATGCCGGGCGGCGAGGCCCAGGTGGTTCCGGGCTCCAACGTGCATCTCTTCGAGCACATGGCGCCCCCCCAGCCGTACGGTATGGACAACCGCCGCGACCCGCCGTACTCCACCTCTTTCGGGGGCATGGGCTTCGGTTCGGACGGCCGCTAAGTTGCCAGCATTCTAATGAGGGGTTGCTGCACTTCGCGAACCACCATTGTTCAGAGAAAGCGAAGTGCGGTGTGGCGCGGGCTCCCGCGCCGATGCTACTGCCGACGACAGCATCATTCGGCGTTTTGATGAATAAATTGTATTCATCGACAACAAGATAAGTTTTGCTTGTGCCTCGTAGCGTGCACTTGTGAGGGTCGGGGCTGGCCGTAAGCTACACAGCAACGCACCCTCATGGTGCTTGCCGAGGAACAGCACGCGCCGTGCCGAGGCGGGTCCGATCCCCAGCACGCCTAGACCTTGCCGGCGGGATAGTCCTGCGCCGCCTTGACCGCCGCGTCGAAGTTGGCCGCGTCCTTGGCCGCGCCCTGCGCACGGTCGGGCTTGCCGCCGCCCTTGCCACCGCACTTCTCCAGCGCCGCGTTGATCCAGTCCTTGGCGTCGAGCTTGCCCGCGCACGCCTTGGGGACCACGGCGAGGCATGCGACCTTGTCGCCGCGCGCGTTGCGGCTGAGGAAGCATACCGGCGTCTCGGGCGCCTTACCCACGACCACCTTCATGGCGTTGTCGAGCGCCTTCACGTCGCCGTCCACGTCCACCACCTCGACCACCGCAGCGCGCCCCGCCACCGACAGCTCCGTGGCCCACGCCTCGGCCGCCGCGAGCTTGGCCTTAAGAGCCTCCTTCTCCGCCGCAAGCACCTTGTTCTTGAGTGCGTCGATGGCCCCCTTGATCTGGTCCTTGCGCGCGTAGTCCATGGTCACCGTCTCGACGTCCGTGCGCAGCGCGGCGATCTCGCCGTCGAGCTCCGCCATGTCGGTGATCGCGCCCGCCTTCTGCACGCGCGCATCGAACTCGTCCGCCGCGGCGCGCGCCTCGCGCGCCGCGTCCTTGGTCACGCAGATGAGGCGGCGCACGCCCTTGGCGGTGCCCTCCTCGCCAATCACGGCAAAGTCGGCCGCCTCGCGCGTGTTGTCCATGTGCGTCCCGCCGCAGAACTCGACTGAAAGCTTGTGCCACTCGTCGTTGTCCGGCTGCGCGAGCAGCGTCTCGATCGTGTGCGGCACGGGGCCGACCGACACAACACGGACCGGGTCCGGGTACACCTCGCCGAAGACCGCGCGGAGCGCTTTGATCTGCTTGGCCGCCGCGAGCGGAACCTCCTTGCGGTTGGAGTCGAAGCCCCCCTTGATGATCTCGCGGACAAGCGTCTGCACCTTGTCGATCTCGCCGGCCGTCATCGGCTTGCCGTACGAGAAGTCGAAGCGCAGCTTGTCGGGCCCGACGATCGAGCCGCGCTGGTCGATCTGGTGCCCCTCGAGCACCTTGCGGAGCGCCCAGTTCAGCAAGTGCGTGGTCGTGTGGTTAGCCGCGAGCGCCGAGCGACGCTCGTAGTCGACCGCGAGCTCGACGGCATCGCCGACCTTGAGCGCGCCGGACGTAACGCTCGCAGAGTGGAGGATGAACCCGCCGAACTTCTGCACGTTCTCAACCGAGCACGTCGCGTCTGCCGACGCGATGCGGCCCGTGTCGTAGAGCTGCCCGCCCGCTTCGGCGTAGAAGTTGGTCTCGTCGAGGATGAGCCCGACAAACGCGCCCTCCGCCGCCTCCTGCACGAACTCCTTGCCGGTCCAGATGGCGCGCACGGTCGCCGACGGCGACGGGCCGTGTCCGGCCGACGTCCACTCGTACTTCTTGAGGTCGACTGTCGGCGCCACCTTCAGCTCGTTGGCCACCTTGTCGGTCTGCTCGGCCTCGAGCGTGAGCACGATCGCGCCCTCCTTGGCCTCGCCGCGCGACTTGGCCTTCTGCTCGGCCATGGCGGCGTCGTAGCCGTCCTGGTCCACGACCATGCCCTTCTCCTCGGCCATCAGCAGGGTGAGGTCGATCGGGAAGCCGAAGGTGTCGTAGAGCATGAACGCATGCGGGCCCGAGATCTTGCCCGACGCCTTGTCGAGCGCCGCGAACTTCTCAAACATGGCGATGCCGCGGTCGAGCGTCTTGAGGAACGAAACCTCCTCCTCGAGAATGATCTGCGACACCTTCTCCGGCGTCATGCCCGTCCCGGGATTCCCGCGCAGCTCCGGGAACGTGTCGCCGAGCAGGTCGATCACGAGCGACGAGAGCCCCGCGAAGAAGCCGGCCTCGTACTTAGCGCCTTCAGGGAAGAGGTACTGCCGCGCGTAGCGCACGCCGCGCCGCATCACGCGCCTGCGCCGCGCCGCCGCGTCAGAACCGCCCCGCCCCGCACATGACCGCGCGCTCCGGTCAAATAGGAGAACATTTCTACTTCGGTGAACCTCCCGCTGAGCGTCTCTTTTCTGAGATCGGGCGCCGTACCTGATAACGTACGAGCGGCCCTCGGAGCCCGGCTGGGCGCCGTCGGTGATGGCGATGGTGAGCGTGCGGATGTGGTCCGCCACGACACGGTAGGCCATGTCGATCCCGTCTACGTCTTCGGCGCCCACCTTGCCGGTGTATGGGCGCACGCCGGTCTTGTTGTGGATGGCGTCGAAGATCGGGGTGAAGAGGTCGGTGTCGTAGTTGGACATCTTGCCCTGCAGGATGGACGTGATGCGCTCCATACCCATGCCAGTGTCGACGTGCTTGCCGGGGAGGATCGTCAGCGACTTGTCCTTGTTGCGGAACATCTGTCGCGGGCGCCGCGGTTCAGTCTACTCGGCACGTTGCGGAGCGGACAGCCCCACCTCCCTCCTGCAGCACCCAGCACCACGCGACGCGACATGGCGCTGGTCTTGCGAGTGCTCTGCGGCATGGACCTGGATGAAGACAACGTTCCAGATCTCGAGCACGTTGGGGTCGTCCATGTTGACGAGGTGCGCCGCGTTCCGCCCTGCGCGGGTGCACACAGCCGTGAGCAGATGCACCACGCTGTGCGCCGCGTGATGGGCGCGCGAGACTGCAGGCGCTGTCGGTGGTGTGTAGTGTCGCGGCTACCGCCGCCAGGTGGCGCTGTTGGTCGGGGCTCGCTGTGCTGCAAAGCGTGGATGGTCCTGTAAAGCGTGTGTGGGCTCTCACCACCAATGCGGTCGTAGTGGAGCTCCGTGCACGGGCCGCAGGGACCGGTCTCACCCATCTCCCAGAAGTTATCCTTCATGTTCCCCTTGAGCACGCGTTCAGCGGGCAGGTACTGCAGCCAGAGCTCGCGGGTCTCCTCGTCGGGCGGGACGGTGCCGCCGAGGTGCTGGTCGCCCTCGCAGTAGGTGGCGTAGAGGCGATCTTCCGGGAGCTTGTAAACCTTGGTGAGTAGTTCCCAGGCCCAAGCAGTGGCCTCCTTCTTGAAGTAGGTTGCGAACGACCAGTTCCCGAGCATCTCGAAGAAGGTGTGGTGGTACACATCCTTGCCCACGTCGTCGAGGTCGTTGTGCTTGCCACCCGCGCGGATGCACTTCTGGGAGTTGGTCGCGCGCTTGAGCTTGGCAAGAGGGGAGGCTGGGTCGACAGTTCCCATAAAAACCGGCTTGAACTGGTTCATGCCGGCGTTGATGAAGAGAAGGGTCGGGTCGTCGAACGGCACGACGCCGCACGAGGGGTAGTAAGTGTGGCCGCCATCATTCGCGGTTTCCTCCTTTGCCTTGAAAAACTCGATGAAAGTACTGCGAACCTTTGCCGCAGGCCACTCAGAATCCGACATCGCTGCTGCGCTTCTAATGAGCCGCCCGGATGCCTACTCGCAAGAGAGCGCCCCAAGAACGTGAGTCACACGGGGAATATGTTTGACTCGTTTGGGAAATTCGCCCTTGGAACCATCGTCTGCCTTGGCACCATCGCTTTACAATCCGCAACAAGGATAGCGCATGGCAGATGGGGCCAGGCAGCGGCGAGGCGCGCTAGAGTTCTAGAGAAGACCTGATCGTGGGCTCACGCATTCTTGCCCAGGAAGGCTCTGGCGTTGGATAAGAATTGGTATCGCTGGGTGTCGTCTCGTGGCTCTCACTGCCGTCCGTGGATTCCGGGGCTGCCGCCATGGGGGATCCCTCGAGGGAGATGCCATCAGCATGGGCAGCGGGATTCCTCCCGCCACCCGTTACAGTGCGTTGGGAGGGGACCAAGGGCGACGGACTTCGTACCTCCTCCTTCGTGCGGAGGGGGCAGATCATCTTCACGGAGCGCCCGCTCGTCTGCGTCGCGCTGCCCAGCGCGTTTCCGCACTGTGACCACTGTTGCCGCTCGATGTGCACGTTTGAGTGGCTGTCCACCGGAGAGGTGTCTGCTCGCACGAGCCCAGTGTTGAACTCATGGACCTCCCAGCCGAGCTCTTTTGTGCATGCGCCTCGACTTGCAGACCTTGCCTGAATCACTCAGTCTTTCATCCCAACCACCGAGCAGCACGCCGCGGCAGTTCGTGACCTCCCGGAGGCGAGCGAACTCTGGCCACAATTTCCCGACGCGAAGACATGTACGGGGTGCGGAGCAAACTTCTGCTCCGACGCTTGCCTTCATGAGGCCCGCCGCAAGTACCACGACCTGATCTGCCGCGAGCCCAGCGGCCGCGGCGTTGCGGGAGAGAGCGACCGGGCCAAAGCAGCGGCGCTATCCTCTTGCGATGGCACAGAGGACGCAGCGAAGCTTGCTCAGGAGGAGTTGGAGGCGATGGAGGCAGCATCTCCGCTCACGCCGCAGTTTCCACTCCTTGCGCTGCGCCTCATCGCCACGCTGGTCGCCCACGGGCGGCGGCTCGCGGCCACTCGCGGCGCAGCAAGTGCGAGCCACGGGACGGTGTATGCAGACGCAGATGACCTCGATGCAGCCGCAGCGGCCATCACTGGGGTGTGGGCGCCCTGCCCGCAACCAGCACGCGCCCGCACCGCTGAGTCCCGGTGCCGCCCGGCGCAGGGGATGGCGCGGGTGCCCGCGGCGCTGCTGCCCGAGTACC
>Ga0115567_10000701_pt1 | contig 33105 bp, 24 predicted proteins | sample COGITO_mtgs_1204_2_FD_88679 | JGI IMG/M metagenome (GOLD analysis project Ga0115567, IMG submission 88679) | Pelagic marine microbial communities from North Sea - COGITO_mtgs_120412 | ecosystem: Environmental > Aquatic > Marine > Epipelagic | place: Germany:Helgoland, sampling site Kabeltonne...
CAAGCCGCTGATCGTGATGACCCCGAAGGGATTGCTGCGGCACAAGCTCGTCCGCTCGCCTTTAAGCGAGCTCAAAAAGGGGCGGTTTCGAGAAACCATAGACGACGATCAGGTTTCTGCGGAGTCCGCACGTCGCGTCGTGTTCTGCACCGGAAAAGTCTACTATGAGCTGTACAGCATGCGAGAGGAGCTCGGCATTACCGACGTTGCGCTGATTCGCCTCGAACAGCTCTATCCTATTCCAGAGCAGCAGGACGCAGCCCTTCTTGAGAAGTACGCGGCCGTCACCGATCGCATCTGGTTCCAGGAAGAAGCCGAGAATTTGGGGGCTTGGTCCTTCATCCGCAATCGCCTTGCCAGCTTTCATCTGCGCGTGATCAGCCGACCTGCAGCCGCGAGCCCCGCGATCGGCTACAAAAAACTGTTTCAAGAGCACCAGCAAAAGCTATTACATAGCGCATTTTTCACGGACGAGGCCTCGTCCGTAATCGAAGAGAGAGAGTAATGAAAATTGAAATCAAAGTGCCCTCGGGCGGAGAATCCGTCAATGAGGCAGACATCGCGCGTTGGTACAACGCCAGCGGCGACCACGTCCTAAAAGATGAACCGCTCGTCGAGTTCGAGACGGATAAGTCATCCCTCGAAGTGGTCGCCGAAGCATCGGGGTTCCTTGAGATCCTGCACGACACTGGTGAAACCGTCGATGTCGGCACCGTCATCGGACGCATCGACACTGCTGCGGAAGCTCCAGCTGCGAAAAAAGCCAAGCCAACCAAGCCTGGTGCTGCGGCGCCCGCATCGCCTGCGCCCGCACCCCAAGAGCCAGCGCCACCGCCTCCCGGACAGGCTGTTGCTGAAGAAGCAGATCCCGGCAAGACCAGCGCCGTCATGGATCCAACGATGCCGTCACCTGCTGCGCGCAAGATGATGTTCGAGAATCGCCTCTCCGCCCTCGACATCGACGGCAGCGGTCCTCACGGCCATATCACCAAGGCCGACGTTCTCCACCATTTAGAACGGGTACACGAGCAGGCCCTGCAACAGCACCATACCCTGAATGAACATCCGCTTGAAGGAAACACCCCGATCGAGGCCATGGATGAGACCCTGCCCCTTGATCCGCCGTCCTTGGTAGTGCCGTCTATTCCTCCTGTTCTGCCAGCAGCAAAGTTTGCGCCCCCGCCAGTTAACGTGGCAGCCGCGCCTGCGGCAGAATCCGCCCAGGCTGAAACGCGTGGCTCCCGGCGCCAGCCGATGTCACGCCTGCGGAAGACCATCGCCTCACGGCTCGTCGAATCGCAGCAAACCACTGCCTCGCTCACCACCTTCAATGAGATCGATATGTCCGCCATCATGGGCATTCGCAGCTCCTACAAGGAATCCTTCAAGAAGAAGCATGAGATCGGCCTCGGTTTTATGTCCTTCTTCATCAAGGCCGTGACCCAGGCACTCGCCGAGTTCCCTGATGTAAACGCCAGCGTCGACGGCAACGAGATTGTCTACCATGACTACTGCGATGTTGGCATCGCAGTTTCCACGCCAAAAGGCCTGGTTGTTCCCGTAATTCGCTCCGCCGAGGCCATGCCTTTCCACCAGGTCGAGCAGACCGTGATGGACCTGGCCCTGAAGGGCCGTGATGGCAAACTCAGCCTCGACGACTTGTCCGGCGGTACCTTCACGATCACCAACGGCGGCACGTTCGGCTCGATGCTCTCCACGCCCATCATTAATCCGCCCCAAAGCGCAATTCTTGGGATGCACAACATCGTTCAACGCCCGGTCGCGGTCGATGGCGAGGTCGTCATTCGCCCGATCATGTATGTGGCGCTGTCCTACGACCACCGCATCATTGATGGCTCGGGAGCGGTACGCTTCCTAGTAAAGATCAAAGAACTCTGCGAAGATCCTACCCGCATTTTGCTTGAGCTCTAAACTCACCGCACCCGTTTAAGTAACAGCGAGGGAATCCACGATGGATCCATTTGACGTAGTTGTAATCGGCGGCGGTCCTGGGGGATATGTCGCTGCAATTCGTGCTTCACAGCTTGGTAAACGCACCGCTCTAATCGAGAAACGCCCTACTTTGGGTGGCACCTGCCTGAACGTAGGCTGCATCCCGTCCAAAGCGCTGTTAGACTCCAGCGAGCTCTACCACCAAGCGCAGACCAAGTTTGCCGAGCACGGCATCACTGCAACTGACGTCTCCCTAGACTTAGGACGCATGATGAAGCGCAAGGAGAATGTCGTACGGGACACCGTGCGCGGGCTTGACGGTCTGATAAGAAAGAACAAGATCACCCGTTTCACCGGCACAGCATCCTTTGTCGATGGCGAGAAGATTTCGATCGCTGGAGAAAAACCGCAGACCATCACCGCGGCTCACACCGTCCTCGCGACAGGATCAGAAGCCAATACCCTGCCCTTCGCGCCTTTTGGCGGCCGGATCCTCTCCTCAACCGAAGCCCTCTCGCTTAAGGAAGTCCCGAAGAAAATGGTTGTCGTGGGCGGCGGCGTCATTGGTCTGGAGCTGGGCTCCGTCTACGCGCGCCTCGGCAGTGAAGTGACCGTGGTCGAATTCATGCCCACGATCATGTCTGGCATGGACAAAGATCTTTCCAGCGGGCTTCAGCGTATTCTCAAGAAGCAGGGGATGACCTTTCACCTGCGCACGGCGGTCACCGCCATCGAGCAAACCGCTGGCGGCGTCGTCGTCAGCGCAGAGAAGAAGGGCGAAGCCCTTTCCTTCGACGCCGACTACGTGCTCGTCTCCATCGGGCGCCGGCCCTATACCACTGGCCTCAATCTTGAGGCCGCGGGCGTCCAGATCGACGACAAAGGCTTCATTCCGGTCGACAGGCACATGCGCACCAACGTCCCCCACATCTTCGCCATTGGTGATACCGTCGCTGGCCCGATGCTGGCGCACAAGGCCGAAGAAGAAGGCACAGTCGCCGCCGAGTTTATCTCTGGTCAGCGCCCCGCCATGAATTATCACACCATTCCTTCAGTCGTCTACACCTGGCCAGAAGCCGCCTCAGTGGGCAAGACCGAACAGGAACTGAAGGAAGCCGGTGTGCCTTACGCGGTCGGCAAGTTTCCATTTTCCGCCAGCGGCCGAGCGCGAGCAGCAGGCGAGTTGGAAGGCTTCGTAAAGGTCATCACCCACGAGCCGACCGACCAGGTGATCGGCATTCACATGATTGGCCCCCGGACTGCAGAGATAATCGCGGAAGCCGTCGTGGCCATGGAGTACCAGGCCGCTGCCGAGGATATCGCCCGAATCTGCCACGCTCATCCCACCTTCAGCGAGCCACTTAAGGAAGCAGCTATGCTGGCTTGGCAGGGAAAAGCCATTCATATCTAAGCTGAGGGAACCAAACTGGTGCAAAGTCTACAATTCCGCCCTTCAATTTATCATTTGCTTGATTATGCTATCAATTTGGCGCGTTTTACAGGGTGGAGGTGAGGATGTCACGGGAACAGGCAACAGCACAGGCAAAGGTTCTCGAAGAGAATGTCGCACAGGTCATTCTCGGCAAGGAACAAGTTGTCACCCAAGCGGTCGCGGCGTTGCTTTCGGGTGGGCACATTCTTCTTGAGGACGTCCCGGGCGTGGGCAAGACCATGCTGGCCAAGGCGCTGTCACGCTCCATCTCCGGAGACTTTCAACGCATCCAGTTCACTGCCGATCTGCTGCCGTCGGATATCACCGGAGTGAACATGTATCGCCAAGATGAAGGCGTATTCGCCTTTCGCAAGGGCCCATTGTTCTGCAACGTCCTGCTTGGAGACGAAATCAACCGCGCCACCCCGCGTACGCAATCCAGTCTGCTCGAAGCGATGGAAGAGCGTCAGGCGACGGTCGACGGTACACAATACGGCTTGCCTCTACCCTTCCTCGTGATCGCCACCCAGAACCCCATCGAGCTCGAAGGAACCTATCCCCTGCCCTTTGCCCAGATGGATCGATTCGTCGTCCGCCTGTCCCTCGGTTACATGAGCGCAGAGGACGAGAAGCATATGCTGTTGCAGCGCCTGACCAAGACGCCGATCGATGATCTCAAACCGGTTATCAACTGCGACGAACTCGTGATCATGCAAGAGGCTGTTCAGGCCGTTCATGTCTCCGATCAGATCGCCCAGTACGTCGTAGATGTGGTCCGCGCCACCCGGGCGACCGACATCCTGGAATACGGTGCCAGCCCCCGAGGGACGCTGGATCTGCTTCGCTTCGCCCAAGCCCTGGCGCTGATGGCTAGCCGCGATCATGTGCTACCGGATGACATTCAGGCCGCGGGCCCCGTCGTCCTAGCCCATCGCGTGATCGTCCGCCGCGGCACCCGTCACGCCGCCTTATCGGCGACCGAGGTCTTGGCAGAGTTGGTGGAATCCGTCCCCGTACCGGTCTGAGCTGCTAGCAGCCATGAAACGCGTCACAATGACCAAGATGGGCTGGTGCTGGGTCGCCGGCGGCATCGTCCTCTATGCTGCGTCACAGCAGGCCCAGTCAGGTCTGCTGTTCCTAGTCATCGGCATTCTCTTCGCCTGCTACGTGATCAACTTCGTCGAGGGACGCCACAGCCTGGGCCTTACCCTTACCCCGCCAGAAACAATCACTGCAGCCGAGGGAGAGCGAGTGATCGGGACCTGGACGATCGCCAATCCGGGGAAAGCACCAGCAGGCTGCCTCTCTGTTGAAGGCCCTTGGGGTCCCTTCTTCACCGTCGGCACCCTAGCGCCCGATGGCGAAGCCCATGTCACCCCGCACGTCATCTTTGAGCGACGCGGCATCTACCCGTTCTCCGAGTTGGAACTCGCGTCGGCCTACCCCTTCGGCTTCATCAGCTGGCGCCAGCGGTTGGCCTGCGCCGGGGAAGTCATTGTCCACCCAGGGAGCTATCCCTGCTCCCCGCCACAGGCAGCCGGCTTTGAGCCCATGCTCGGAGGCAACTTTGCCGGCCAGCACAAGGCCCGAACCGGAGAGAACTTCCACGGGGTGCGGCCCATGCTGCCCGAGGATCCAGTCAAGATGATTCACTGGCCCAGCACGAGCAAGGGCTTGGGTATGATGGTCCGAGAATTCGACGAACAACTCTCAGGCCGTGTCGGTCTGGTGATGGGCTGCGAGACAGAAATCCCCGAGCATCTGGATTGGGCTGCGCGCGCTGCGGCTTCGCTCATGCTTGCCTGCCAGGACAGCGGGTTTCAGCTCGAGTATATCGAGCTGCAAAACCCCGACCCGATCTCGGTCCCACCGTTCACCGATGGAAATGCCTTCCTCGGACCACTCGCCAGGCTCAAGCCCGAGCCAGGCACCACCACCGCCGACCACATCGAGGCCGCCGTGCGCAAATTGCCGCAACGTGCCGGACTCGTCTTCGTCCTGCCAACCATCGACGGAGCGGCGCTTGCCGCCCTCGACCGCCTAGTGACCTGCGAAAATCGCAAAGTCTCTCTCTATCTGCCCGAAGGCATCGAAATCACTGGGACCCGAGCCCCCATCCACCGCTTCCGGGAGCGGGAGCTGCTGTCATAATGGCCCATTTCACACATCCCACGAGCATCCTGCTGCTCATCTCCGCCTACTGCCAGGCGCACGTCTGGGATACCCGGCTGGCCATTCCCCTCTACCTCGGCCTGAGCATTGCCTGCTTGGTACGGCAGCGGAAAGGCGCGCCCGTGAACACGCTGCAACAGACGGTGGCGCTGATTTTTGCCTTTGCCCTGTTTGGCCTATTCAGCAATGCCGAGCTTCGCACCGTGCACAGCTCCATCTTTCTGGGCAGTAATGTCCTTTATATCTACCAGCTAATGCACACGCTGTCAGCCCAGAATCTGCGTACGCGCCAATGGTGCGTATTCTCCTCGCTCATTCTGATCGGCATGGGCACCCAAGTGGTGGTGAACGTCTCTGCGATCCCGGTGCTGCTGCTCACCCTGATCCTGTTGCCGAAAGCGCTGGCTGAGCTCGAGAACGAGCGGCTGAATGCCGCGAAAGCCTATCTCGCCCCCACCTACCGGCTCGGCGGCCTGGGGATTCTGATTATCATCCTGCTTACCGGGGTCTTCTGGATCTTCTTTCCGCGATTTGGTGCCGTGCATAGCAGCATGATCTCCTCGGTCGGGGGGGGGCCACTTCACGACGAGATCGACAGCAGCGAAAGCGTAGACGGGCCTGGTTCCGAGGCCATGATTTTTCGGATAGAAGGCGAGAATATCGGCTATCTGAAAACCAAGGCTTTTGATGAATTCGACGGAACGGTCTGGCGCCGTTCCCGCTGGAACCAAGTCAAGCTGCGCAACTGGGACTTGCCCCAACCGGAAGGCGCGATTAAGCGGCAGGTCATTGTAAACAATCGCAGAGCATTGGGCATTGACCTACCGACGGACGGCTACGTGCACGTGGTTTGGGGTAGCACCCTGCAGCAGGGCGTGCTGACAGGCGACGGCGCAGTACACGTCTCAAGTGCGCTCCGCCACGAGCCCACCTATTACTATTGGACCACGCTGGAGGCCGAGCCCAAGCCCCTCCAGGAACGCGACCATAAACGACACCTCGAATTGCCAACAACCTCCCCTGAGCTGCGCGCTTGGCTGGAGAACGTCTTGGGCGACAACCGCGAGCCAGTTGCACAGATCGAGATGCTCACCCAGACCTTTCGCAACGACTTCACCTATCGCCTCGGAGCGCCGGATCTGAACCGAGGGGCCCCCGTGGATGACCTGATCCTGAACGCCAAAGAAGGGCACTGCGAACGATTCGCTTCTGCCATGGCAGTTCTGCTGCGAATGCGGGGCATCCCGGCGCGGGTCGCGATCGGTTACGTCGCCAAAGAGAAGAACCAGTTCGGTGACTTCTACAACGTACGAGCGAAGCACGCGCACGCGTGGACCGAAGCTTGGTACGACGGCCGCTGGTACATCGTCGATGGCACGCCCTTCGGTACCTCAGACGTTGGCGAGCAGCGACAACTGGCGCTGTCTCTCTACGAATGGATGCAACACATCTGGGTCTCGAAAATCGTGGAGTTTGACCGGGAAGACCAGGACGAGACGCTTCGCTCTCTCTACAGCAGCGCGGTCGCTGTATCAGCGGTCGCCTTTGACCGCGTTCCTCTGCGCTGGATCCTCCTGATCTCCGTCGCCCTTTACATGCTCTGGCAGCTTAGGCGTTTTGAGGGCTGGAGGTTGCCCCTGTGGCGCAGAAAGGAACCCGTGGTCGAGGCCCAGCATTTCTACGGAGACCTGCTCCGCATCCTGCGCAAGCAGGGCCTCCGCCGCGCCCCAGCCGAAACCCCATTCCAATTTCTCGGCCGCCTCCAGAAACAGGAGCATCCCGCTGCCAGCGACATCGCCCAGGTCACCCAGACATTTTGTAATGTTGCCTACGGTGGCCAGGACCTCGAGCCAGCCGAGCATCGCGGAGTCCGCAGTGCCATCGACCGAATTCGCCGGACAAAGCCAGCCAAAAATTAAAGCCAATGTCCAACAGCCTACGGCTGGACGCAGACGACGATGAACCGAAAACAAGCCCACGCAGCGATCCTCTTGGGCCCAGTCATTCTGCTGGGCCTCAGCACGCGCAGCTTTCCCGGGATCTGGCCGGACGCGGTGGCCACGTATGGCGGGGACACGCTGTGGGCCGTGGCATTGGTGCTCGCTTTGCGTTGGTTTCGGCACACCTGGGGGCTCGGCAGGCTCGCGGCCGTGGCAGCCGGCATCGCGGTGTGTATTGAACTGACGCAGTTGTGGCACCCACCCTGGCTGGACGCGCTGCGCGAGTATCAATTGTGCGCGCTGGTACTGGGACACTGGTTTGTCTGGAGCGACCTCGTTTGCTCCGCGGCAGGCATCGGTCTAGGGCTGGGCTGTGTGAAGGTCTCAGAGCGGCTGCAGGCGGCTTGAGGGCACCACGAAAGGGGAACGCACCTCTCCCGCAAAGTGCGAAGGGCAGGACTTGGTGACTTGATGACGCCATGCTCCCGGCGGTATGAGTTAATGACTGGGCTGACAATTGTTGCGGCGGGCAACTCTCAGCAGCAGATTGGCGCATGCGCGTAACTGCGTAGATTGTACCGCCCCGCCTGACAGCCCCCGAGAGTGTTCCTGTGCAATATCTGGTTTCCCTACCGCCGAACAGCGCCGCCTCGTTTGAAGAACTGATGGAATTGCCGCGCCCAAGCTGGTTCGCAACTGCCGATCCACCAGGCGGGAAGCTTGGATCCGGCGGCGGGACCGCAAACCTGCTGATTGAAGCCTGGCGACAGACCTCACCCCGCGAACTGACATTTGGCGAGTGGCTCCAGGATGACAAACGGCTGATGGTGCACGGCGGCGGGCAAAGCAGACGCCTACCCGCCTACGCGGCCCCGGGGAAGATCCAATTGCCGATGCCTGCCTGGCGCTGGAGTGTAGGCTAGCGCCTGGACCAGACCTTGCTGGATCTGCAGGTGGAGGGCTACGAGCGCATTTTTGAAGCCGCGCCTGAGATGAGTCGCTTTGCCGTGTGCAGCGGCGATGTACTGGTGCAGTTCGAAGAGCCGTTGCCGCCATTGCCTGAGGCTGATGTCGTGATCGTCGGGCTGTGGGTGCAGCCGCACGAGGCGACACATTTTGGCGTGCAGTTTTGCCCACGAAGCCGTCCGACCGAACTGGCGTATTGCTTACAGAAGCCGTCGGTGGACGAGATTCGTGAGGAGATTCGCGACGGGAATCTGTTTATGATCGATTCCGGCATGTGGCTGTTCAGTGAACGCGCCGCCAAGGCGCTGGCTGAGAAGTGTGGCTGGGACGAACAGTCGCAGGAATTCAGCGGCGGTCGGCCGAACAACTACGAGCTGTACCATGAGTTCGCCTTGGGACTTGGCACCTCACCCACGCAGCCTGACCCGGCGCTCGCCGGCCTCACCTGCGCGGTCTACGCGCTGCCTGCCGGGCAGTTCTACCATTTTGGCACCAGCCGAGAGATGATCGAGAGTTCGGAGCGCTTGCAGAACCTGATCGTGGATCAACGCCTGACGCCGATGAATCCGGGGAAATCTCACCCAGATATGTTTATTCAGAATGCGATCGTGAAATATCGTCTGAATGATGAGAACCATGCGCTGTGGATTGAGAATGCGCACATTGGCCAGCGCTGGAAGTTGAGTCACGCGCATGTGCTGACCGGCATCCCCAAGAACGATTGGCAGGTGTCGCTTCCGCCCGGGTGTTGCCTCGATATGTTGCCGATCGGTGAAGCGTCGATCTGTATCCGCCCGTATGGGATCGATGACCCGTTTCGCGGCGATGTGGACAGCCCGTCCACGCTGTGGCAAGGTGCCCCAGCGGAGGTTTGGTTCGAGCGCCGTGGGATCGACCTGCAGGCCGCTGGGCTGGCAGGCGTAGATTTACAGCAAGCGCCGTTGTTTCCGGTGCTGCAGCAGGAAGAGGCGACTGGTCCGTTCGTCGAGTGGCTGATCGCGACGCACCCGGCAGACAGCCCAGAGTTTCGGGCGCAATGGGAGCAGGCAGAACGCCTCTCTGCAGAAGCGCTGGGAGACCGGGCGAACCTGACGCGACTGAAGGAGCAGCGCACGCAATTTCGGCGTGACGCTCTCCCGATCCTGGCGCGCCATCACGAGCGCAGCGTGTTTTACCGGCTGGATCTCGATGCGACAGCGCGAGACTACGCTGCGGCCGGACTCGAGATTCCAGAACTCCCGGAAGAGCTGCCAGAGCGTCGTACGACTACGGCCATGCGCAAAGTGAATGCCGCGATGTTCCGCTCTGCAGTGTTACGAATCCGCAACGATGCAGCGTGGAAGAGCGAGGAAGAGATCGCCTTTACGACGTTGCGTGTGACCGTGCTGGATGCGTTTTCTGCGGGCCGCGCCGCGCCGATGCCTACAGTCAAGAACGACCAGATCGTGTGGGGGCGGAGCCCGATCCGGCTGGATCTGGCTGGCGGCTGGACCGACACGCCGCCGTATTGCCTGATGAAGGGAGGTCGGGTCGTGAATCTCGCTGCAGATCTAAACGGCCATCCACCGATCCAAGTCTTCGCGCGGGTCAGCGACCATAATGAAATCGTGCTGCGCTCCATAGACCTCGGTGTGGAAGAGCGGGTCACGGACTACGCCAGCCTTGCTGCTTACAACCGCGTAGGAAGTGCCTTCGCCATCCCCAAGGCGGCATTGGCGCTGGCCGGCTTTCACCCCACCTTCAGCGAGTGCAAATTCGACAGCTTGCAGCAGCAGCTGGGAGAATTTGGTGGAGGCCTGGAGCTGTCGTTACTGGCGGCAGTGCCAAAAGGCTCCGGGCTTGGCACCAGCAGCATTCTCGCCTCTACGGTTTTGGGGACGCTGAGCGATCTTTGCGGGCTCGGCTGGGACCATCATGATTTGGTCCAACGGACCCTGGCTTTGGAGCAAATGTTGACCACTGGCGGTGGCTGGCAGGATCAGGTTGGCGGGCTACTGCGGTCGATCAAGTTTGTCGAGACGGTGCCCGGCTTTCGTCAGATTCCGGTCACCAAGTGGCTTCCCGAGTATCTGTTCGACTCGGCGCATGCCAACCGCGTGGTGTTGCTGTACTACACCGGTATCACTCGCACCGCCAAGGACATTTTACACGAGATCGTGCGGGGCTTCTTCTTGAACTCGAAAGCGCGGCTGGACGTGGTGAAAGATATTGGACTGAATGCTGATATTGCCTGCGATGTCATCCAGCAGGCAAATTGGAACGGATTGTGTGAGGTAGTGGCGCGCAGCTGGGATTTGAACCAGCGGCTCGACAGCGGGACCAACCCGCCGGGCGTGCAAGACATCATTCGCCGCGTCAGCGACTACCTGGCGGCCTGCAAGCTGCTCGGAGCCGGTGGCGGTGGCTACTTGCTCATGTTTGCCAAAGACCACGAAGCCGCGGCTCGAATCCGCCGTACCCTGATAGAGGATCCGCCCAACGATCGCGGACGGTTCGTGGACTTCTCGGTCTCGGGCACCGGCCTCCAGATCACCCGCAGCTAGCGGCTCCCTTATGCCAGCCTGCACTACGAGATCATTCATCCCACGCTGGGCGATCTCTTGGTTTTGCGGAGTTCGCAACCCGACAGCCTCAGTACCGGCATTCTGAGCTATTGAGGAAATGAGTAGGGCGGCCACACACCTCCGCTAGAACTCCTCGCCAGCCCCACGACTACAACAGGAGCTTGATGCAGGCGACTGCGGTGAGCGAATAGACCCAGATCAGATACGGCTTCTGCTTGATACGCTTGACGATGGCAATGCCGATCACGCCGCCGACCAGGATGACGGGAAGTAACTTGAGGTTGAAGACGAAACTTTCGACGGTGATCAGGTCGAGGTAGATGCTGAAGGGGACCTTGAAGACGTTGAGCACCAGGAAGAACCAGGCGATCGTGCCGATGAATTCGTTCTTTTTGTTTAGGCCCATGGCGAGCAAGTAAACGGCCATGAGCGGGCCAGCTGCGTTTGCCAGCATGGTGACGATGCCCACGGCCATGCCCGCGCAGATCGAGACTCCGGTACCTTTCGGAAAGCGGTCGTCGGAGATCACACCGCGGTCGCGAAGAATGGTCAGCGCCAGCAAGATCAGGGTGACGACGCCGATGATGCGACGCAACTGAAGGTTCGACAGCTGATCTAGCACAAACGCACCGATCAGCACGCCGACCAAGGAGGCTGGAATGATCCGCGACAGCATCTTCCAATCTGCGTGACGATTGTAGTAACGCACGGCGCCGATATCTGCCATGATCAACATGGGCAGCAGGATACCGGTGGAGATCTTGGCCGGAAACAGGTCCGCCATGATGGCGACCACTAAAATCCCCAGCCCCGCAATGCCTGCCTTGGCCATGCCGACTAGAATTGCGGCCACGATCACGAGGCACCAGGCGGCCGGGCTCAAGGAAAAAATATCAGCGGTTGGCATGCTGACGCCTCGGGTTCTTGACGTACTTGAAGACCTCAATCAGATTCTGCTTGAGGTGCTCAGGGAGGTCTTGCTTTCGGGCCCAGCGATCGTCGAAGCCAGCCTCACGGGCGTTGCGGAGTTCGCAAACGGTGATGGCTTGGATGAGGTCGAGGAGTAGCTGTCGATCTTTGCGGAACAGGTCGCTGAGCGCTGGGGCCGAGAAGCGTCCGTTGAGGATGTAGCGGTCTAGTGCTACGCCGGGGGCACCATCGTCTTCTTTCCAGCCCCAGTTCCCGAGCATCTCGCTCAATTTCGCGAGCTTGGCTTGGGAGGCGGCGAGGAGATCTGGCATGGGCGTGGTACCAAAGGCGATAGCATGGGTCTGCTCTCGGTTCTGGAGGTAGCGGAGGGTCACGTAGGCAGTCTGGACGGGATACTCGACCGAGTGCGTGGACTCCTCTTCCCTGGCGCGGCGAAAGGGCTCGGCCCAGAGCTCGCTGTAGAATTCGGTAAAGCCTTCGAACCAGATGTTCTGGGCGACGGTGTCGGCGGTGACCAGGGGGATGAAGTGATGCCAGAGCTCGTGCTCAAGCGAGTCGACCAGATCGTCCGGATCGTCGCGGGCGTGATTGAGATTTAGATACACGGTCTGACTCTTGGGGTAGTACATCGCGGCGGTGGTGGTGTAGGCGCCAAAGCCGAAATAGCGGACGGCAATGTTGGGCATCTCGGCCGGTGGGCGATGCGGGGAGAATTGCGCCCAGGCCTCAGCCCAGCGCGCGCACATGGTGGCCAGCCGGCGATCGACGCGGGCGATGTAGCGAGCGCGGGCCTTGGCAGACATCCGCAGAAACTTCTCAGTGGCCATGACGCCGCGGAAGTCCCGGTAGTTGGCACGGTCGGCATCGGTGCGACAGTCGCTGAGGCGCAGGCTCTTTCCATGGGATTCGAACCAGCTGCGTAGCGACTGTTGGCGGCGCAGGAGTTTCTTGCGCTCTGCGGTGCGCTCGACGCCGTCGGCGGTGAAGAGCGCGGCTTCGTGCAGGGTGGCGAGCACGCGGGCCCGGATTACCAGCTGGGCCTCAGCCGCTGCGCAAGGCAGCGTGAGGACCAGCAGGCAAGCGAGTAGCTCGCAGCGCGTCATTCCTCGGCGCTGACCTGGTATAACGCGGTGGAGATGGTGCGCATTCTCTCGACGGTTTCTGCTGGCAGTCGACCAGTGATCTCGGTCAGTGCCTGGCTGGTTTGTTCCTCGGCCAAAGCTGGCTCGGCAACGAACGAAGGCCAGAAGAAGCCGACTACTTGCGGATTCCGCAAACAGGCGGTTGCGAACTCCGCAGTGATGGGAGTGCTGTCGTCGGGCATCACGGCGACTGGCTTGGCGATGTCCGCAGCCGTGGTGGCGGAGACGATATCGCAGTGTGCAGCGATGGCGTCCAGCACACCTGGTGCGAGGTCGAGCGATGGCAGGCGACAGCCCCAGATGAGATGGTGGCTGTCGGCAAAGCGCAGCTCGCGGGTGACGATCGAGAAGTAGCGATCTGCGAACTCCGCAAGAAACTCATTACAGTCGGCCTTGCCGGCTTCGCTTATCTCGGGCGGCGCAGCTTGCTGAAGGGTTGAGATCTTCTTCCAGCTGGCGTGATCGCTGCCCCAGGCTTCGTTGAGGGCTTCGATGGTCTCGTACTTCTTCTTGAGCTTGGCCATGAAGGTCCGTCGGCTTTGCCAGCCGCCTGGCATAGCGAACGGGGTCTGGAACAGATGCCAAGGGACGCCAGCGTTGACGATGTAGCCGAGCAGGTGGGGGTCGGCACGCAGGGCGCGAAGCGGCCGAAACCAGCCTTTTACTCGCTTACGCAAGCCGTTATTGAAGGCGTCCGGGATGGTGGGAAGCGGAAAGGTGGGATGCTTGGGCCGGGCGAGGAGTTCTTTGAAGTTGCGGGCGCAGACGCGGTCGGCCTCGAGGAGGTAAGGCATGTCGCAGCGCTCGGCCAGCTCGAGGTCGGAACGGGTGCCCAAGGTGTTGAAGCCTAGGCTGCGCAGGCGGCTTTCTGTTTGGGTGCACCACGGGTCGTGCCACGCACTGCCCCAGACGCGTGCGAGGTTCGCAATGTGGAGGTTGACAAACTTACCGCGGGAGTCGCCGTAGAGGTGGGCGGGATACATCTCGGGGAGATGGGGCTCGCTTTTGGCAAAGCCGCGCCATGCTTGCACGAGTGCGCTTTCGCGGTCGGGTAAGCCGTCGATAATGTTCAGATCTGCGGAGCGCGGTAAGGCGGCTGCTTCGACACTGACGCCATGGCAGCCGAAGCTACGCATGCCGGACCCGCCGGGGGTGACGAGCCAGGGGCGGCCATCTTGGTCACGGTCGAGCGCAAAGGTGCCGGGTGGATCGAAGACGGGCCCCTCTTCCCAACTGCCAAATGGGCCACGCCCGGTCGGTGGCTCAGGAAGTGGGGCGTTTGCAAACTCCGCAATCGCTTCGTCGTTTATGGACTCAGAGGCTTCGTTGTCGATGCGCAGGCCATAGGCGTCTAATACGGCGTCGGCCACCGCCTGCGGAGGCTTGGCGCAGGCAAGGTCAGTGATGCGCAGCTCGCCGGGACGAATCATCTGCCAGGACAGTTCCAGCCGCATGGGCAGGGACTTGCGGCGTGGCAGTTCTATGGGAAGGCTGAGCTCAGTCCCGCCTGTGGGCGGCAATTCCACGGTATGCTTGGTGTTGGCAAACTCGAGGCACAGAGTCAGGGCCTCGGCACCTTCGTGTTCGAGCTTGAGCATGAGCACGCGGTTGCTGATGAGATCCCAGCGCCGGTCCCGCCCCTGGGGGCGGATGAGTACGGCGCAGCGCTTCTCAGCATCGTACCGCACGCGAAGCTGATCTTCTGCGTGCGCAGCAAAGCAGCCCTCGAGCGGGATGATATAGACAGATTGAAACGCCGACTGCGGTTCCGCAGCCGATGCTTCCATCACTTCGATTGCGTCACTCACGTCTGTGAGTTATGCAGAATCTCGCTGAAGTCAGCAGCCTTGAGACTGGCACCGCCTACTAGCGCACCGTCGATATCCGGCTGGCCCATGAGTTCGGCGGCATTGCCTGGCTTTACTGAACCGCCGTACTGAATGCGGACGCCAGCTGCTGCTGCGTCGCCAAAGCTGGCTGCGACATGGCTGCGAATGAACGCGTGAGTGTCTTGGGCCTGCTGGGGGGATGCAGTCTTGCCGGTGCCGATGGCCCAGACGGGCTCATAGGCGAGGACGAGATTTGCGACTTCGTCGGCGCTGAGGCCAGCGAGGCCACCGTCCAGCTGGGTAGCAAGAACGGTATTGGTCTCGTCGGCTTCGCGCTGCTCGAGCGTTTCGCCAATGCAGACGATGGGCTTCAAGCCGCCGTCGAGCGTGGCGCGGAGGCGCTGGCTGACGGTCTGGTCGGTCTCGCCGAAGTACTGGCGGCGTTCGCTGTGCCCGATGATAGCGTAGGTCGCGCCTGCGTCCTTGAGCATCTCGGCATTGAGTTCGCCGGTGAAGGCTCCGGATTCGGCCCAATGGATGTTCTGGGCGCCGACGGCGATGCTGCTGCCAGCGGCAGCGGCAGCGACGCTGCTGATGACGGTAAAGGTCGGGCAGAGTACCATGTCGATGGTGGTGACGTCTGCGACCAGATCTTTGAGTTCGGCAACCATTGCTTTCGCTTGTGCAGCGGTGTGATTAAGCTTCCAGTTGCCAGCGATGATGAGTGTGCGAGCCATTTGCTCCGCTCCTTATACGTCCTGTACGGCGTCGACGCCTGGTAGGATTTTTCCTTCGAGGAATTCCAGGGAGGCACCGCCTCCGGTGGATACGTGGCTCATTGCGTCGACGAGCCCCGCTTGACGAACAGCAGCGGCTGAGTCGCCGCCGCCGATGATGCTGATAGCGTCTGAGTCTGCGAGCGCCTGGGCGACCGCGTTGGTGCCGTGAGAAAATGGCTCCATTTCGAAGCAGCCCATGGGGCCGTTCCAGATGACGGTCTTGGCTGCGGAGATGGCAGCGCAGAAGTGCTTGGTGGCTTCAGGTCCGATGTCCAGGCCTTCCCAAGGCTTGTCGTAGCCTCCGCCGGTGATCTGGGTGTTGGCATCGACACTGAAGTCGTCTGCGATTACGGTATCAATCGGGAGCAGGATCTCGGTACCTTTGGCCTTGGCTTCTGCCAGGATTTCGAGGCTGGTGGGCATGAGGTCATCCTCATGGATGGAGCCACCGATGGAGCGACCCTGGGCCTTCTGGAAGGTGTAGGCCATGCCCCCACCAATGAGAATGGTGTCGACCTTGCCAATCAGACTTTTGAGCACTTCGAGCTTGCCAGAAATCTTGGCGCCGCCGATGATGGCGACGAAGGGTTTCTCGGCGTTCTCGATGGTGTCCCCGAGGAACTTGAGCTCTTTCTCGATGAGAAAGCCGACGGCGGATTCTGTTGCAAACTTCGCAATGATGGAGGTGGAGGCGTGGGCGCGATGGGCTGTGCCAAAGGCGTCGTTGACATAGACGTCAGCTAGCGCTGCAAGCTCGCGGCCCATGGCTTCCTGGGCAGCTGCCAGCTCGGCTTTCCGTGCTGCTTTGGCGTCGCCTTCGAGGCCTTTTTCGGCCTTGGCTTGCTCTGCTTTATGGAAGCGAGTGTTCTCCAGGATCAGGATCTCGCCCGGTTGGAGGGCGGCGGCCTGGGCGGCGACGTCGTCACCTATGCAATCGCCAGCGAGTGTGACGGGGGCGTCGACAAGTTCGGCCAGGCGCTCAGCGACTGGCTTGAGGCTGAATTTGGCCTCGAAGCCGGTTTCGGCTGGGCGGCCAAGGTGGCTCATCAGGATGAGTGATGCGCCTTGGTCCAGAATGTGTTGAATGCTCGGTAGCGCGCCGCAAATGCGTGCGTCGTCCGTAATGGTCCCGTTCTTCAGTGGGACATTAAAGTCGGCGCGCATGATGACGCGCTTACTCGATAGCTCCAAGTCGCGAAGCGTCTTTTTCAAAGCAGGATCTCCTTAAGTGAGCAATGAAGCCGCGTACAGTACAGCGCCGCGCAGCATTCTCCGCTTTCAGTGAATGATCCGGGTTTCGCCGTGCAGGCGCTCTACGCAGGCAGTAGATTGGCGGTCTGGCTACTCGCATGAATTAATCAGGGTCCTGACGGAACATAGCGGAAATGGCGGCATGTACAGCACAGAATCTCGGGGTGGGCGTGGGGTTGCGGATTCCGCACTATGCCCACATCTTCGAGCAGTGGCCGGCTGTGGATTTTTTCGAGATTATCTCTGAGAATTTCATGGTGGCTGGGGGGATGCCACTCAGAAACCTGGATCGGATTCTGGAGCGGTATCCGGTGATCCAGCATGGGGTGTCGCTGAGTATCGCCTCGGCGGAGGCGCTGGATTTTGAGTACCTGGCGCGGTTGAAGGCGCTGTGTGCGCGGACGGGGACGCCGTGGCTGAGTGATCACTTGTGCTGGACGCGCGCCCACACGCATCAATACCACGACTTGCTGCCGGTCCCGTACACGCGGGAGTACGCGCGGTTCATCGCGGAGAAGGCGCGGATTGCGCAGGATTACTTGGAGCTGCCGCTGGCCTTGGAGAACTTGTCGAGCTATGTGACTTTTCGGAACTCCGAGATGACCGAGTGGGAGTTTTATCGGGAGGTGGTGGAGCAGGCCGATGTGTCGATGATGTTGGATGTGAATAATGTGTTCGTCTCGAGCGTGAATCACGGGTTCGATGCAGGCGAGTATTTGCGGCATATCCCCTATGAGCGTGTGCTGCAGGTGCATGTGGCTGGTCATAGCGAACTTCCCGACGGGCTGCTGCTGGACACGCATGATAACTACGTAAAGGAGCAGGTCTGGGAGCTCTATCGCACGGTGCATGCGCGCACGGGTGGGGTGACAACGGTGCTCGAATGGGATGCTGAGTTTTTATCCTTTGAAGAGACGCTGGCGGAGGCGATGAAAGCTAAGGAGATTCAGCAGGCTTATGCCGAAACAGATTAAACCACCTGCATCGTTGAAGGTGCTGCAGCGCGACTTCGGGAGCGCGATCTCGGAGCCGTTTGAGTTCGGTGAGAGCGGTGCCTTTCGCTGTCAAACGGAGCGATATGCGCCGGAATGGCTGGCGCAGGTGGAGGCGGATCGCGTCGCGGTTTATAACCGCCAGTATTGGTTTCGGCTGCTGACGGTGATGCAGGAGGAGTATCCGCTCTTGGAGCAGATGCTGGGGATCGACGCGTTTAACCAGATGGTCAGCGCCTATCTGGACTGCTATCCACCTGACAGCCCATCGCTAAATGACCTCGCGAATCACTTGCTTGAGTTTTTGGCAGAGCATGAGCCGTGGCGTGAAGATCTGGCGGTGTGCCAGGCGGCGGAGTTGGAGACCATTCTGGCGGGGGCTTTTATCGCCGGCGAGGAGCCGGGATTTGACCCGCTTGCGCTAAGCGAGGGCGATCGGGCGGCGATCGGTTCACGCGTGCTGCGGCTGCAGCCCTACGTGGCGCTGTTTCAGGAAGAGTGGAGCCTGTACGAGACGCGCGCGCTGTTGAAGCTGGCCGAAGGCCGGGAGGCGGTTCCGAGCCCCGCACGTGAGGCTGGTTGGTGGCTGCTCTATCGCGACCAGAGTGGACGGCAGGCCGCTGAGGCACTGAGCGCTTCGCAATATCAACTACTGGCAGCGCTGGCTGCCGGACACCCGCTCGACCAGGCGATTTCTAGGGTCGAATCGACAGCAAACGAACAAGATCGCGCGCAGCTTGGATCCTCTATTCAGGGGTGGTTCGCGCATTGGGTACAGCTTGGTATCTGGACAGTCTGAGACTTCTGCGAACTCCGGAACGACCCGGGGATTGGTCTGTTGTGCACTCGCGCTAATCGGGATCTGGGCCGGGATCGCGAAGCTGAGCGCTGTATTCAGCTATGGCGAGAATCAGGAAGAACGCCCGATTTTTCTGTTCACGGGGCTGTATCTGCTGACGTGGGTGGTGTTTGCCGTGGCGATGCGACTGGCGCCGCGCTGCGAATCGTTCCGGGCGCTGGCTTGGATCGTGATCGCGGGTGGTGTGATGCGGCTGGTGATGCTGGGCGCGGAGCCGATTCAGGAGACCGATTTTTATCGCTACATCTGGGATGGGCAGGTGGCGATCTCCGGGCAGCATCCGTTCGCGCAAGCGCCTGAGGAGGTGGAGGTGGGGGAGATTGAGACTGACCCCGAGCAGCTGGCGGCTGCTGAATTGGTGTATGACCGGGTCAATCACCCGCATGTGAAGACGATCTACCCGACAATGGCCCAGGTGTCGTTCGCGGTGAATGTGGCTCTGCATGGTTGGAATCCGCGGGGCTTTCATTTGACGATGCTGCTGGTCGACGGGCTGTTGATGATGGCGCTGTATGTGTGCTTGGTGCTGGCTCGGCTGCCGCGCGGGCTTCTGCTGGGCTATTCGTGGTGCCCGCTGGTACTGAAGGAGGGGCTGAATTCGGCGCACGTGGATCTGGTCTGCGCGCTGTTTCTGGCGGTGTTTATGATTGCGATTCTGCGGCGGGCGACGGTGTTGGCTGCGGTGGCGCTGGCGGGGGCAGCCTTCGTGAAGTTGACGCCGGTGGTGCTGGCGCCGTTGGTGGTGGGCTGGATTTGGCGCGGGCAGTCGCGAGCGGCGGCACTGCGCTGGAGTGCGATGTTCGCAGCGATTTGCGTGTTGCTGGCGTTGCCGCTGGTGCTGGGCGTGCCGGCCCCACTTGAGGGCCTGCAGGCTTTCTCACGGGACTGGATCATGAATGGCTCGATCTACGAGCTGGTGCTGCTGGTTCTGGGGGGGGATGGGGGCTGGACCAAGGCGCTGCTCTTGGGCCTGTTTGGCTGTGGTGTGTGCTGGGCGGCCACGCGTGTCAAGAGTGAGCAGCAGCTGGTCCGAGCCTGTATGTGGACGCTGGCCTGGTTGTTTTTAATCGGGCCGGTTGGGAATCCGTGGTATTTGTTATGGTGTTTGCCGTTCTGGTTGTTGGTGCGCTCGCCGTCGCTGCTGGTGCTGTTCGCGGTTACCTCGCTGTACTACCTTAACTTTCATATCGCCTATGTGCCCGGTAGCAGGACGCGGTATGCGGTGCTGCAAACGGCCGAGTATTTGCCGTTTTACCTGTTTCTGGCGGTGCGGGGCGTGAGCTGGCTGCGGGCAGGCAATCAGGTAGATCCGCTGGATTCGACTGCTGATTAGTCGGGATCGCGTGTATGATACCGGAAATGACGAATCCAGGCTAGGCAAGAGACTATGAGCGACAGGCATGCCTACCGGGTCTTGGAAGTACCCCAGACTCTGGAGCAAATTGCGAACTACGCAGCATCGGAGAGCGGGCGGGTGCGTCTGGCTGCGCTTGCGGACTCCGCAACTGCGCCGCAACGGACGTTGGTGCAAGAGTGCATGGGCTTGCTGAGTAAGAACATTAGTCTGCCGGTGGCGGCGTTTCAGTCGCTCCGAGAGATTCTGACGAGCGCGCGTCGCGAGGGTGTGATTCTGAGCGCAGATGAATTCGAGATCTTGCGCCGGGTGCTGGAACTGGTGGAGCGACTGAAGACGTTTGCCCGGCGTCGGGAGCTGAATTGCAAGGCAATCCGCAGCTGTATGGACAGGATGGACCCGTGCGATGAGCTGGTGGCTAAGATCGACCAAGTGTTTGATCGCAAGGGTGAGATCATGGACCGGGCGAGTGATCGGCTGTACGAGGTGCGCCGTGGACTACGTCAGCTCTCGGCGCAGATCAATGCCAAGCTGGAAGCGCTGTTGCGAACTCCGCACATTCAGGAGGCGCTGCAGGACCAGTATATCGACCTGCGGAATGGTCGGTATGTGGTGCCGGTGCGGCGTGAGCTACGCACGCGGATTCGCGGGATTGTCCATGACCAGTCGAACAGTGGGCGCACGTTGTTCGTGGAGCCGCAGGCGCTGGTGGAGATGGGCAACGACCTGACCGGGCTGCGGGTGGAAGAACGCGACGAGTGCCGCAAAATCCTGGCGGAACTCAGTGACTTGGTGCGTGCGAACTCCGCAGCGCTGCGAGTGAATGAGGAGGCGCTGTGTGAGTACGATGTAGCTTGCGCGGTGAGTAACTGGTCTCGAGATTTTGACTGCTGCTATGTGCCTTTCGGGAAAGCGCTGGTGATGCATGACGCCCGTCACCCGCTGCTGCAGGCGCAGCTGCGTGAGGAGAATCGCATGGAGGAGCTGGTGCCTCTGGATATGCGGCTGGGCGTGGACATGAAGGTGTTGGCGGTGACGGGCTCGAATTCCGGGGGAAAGACGATCGTGCTGAAGACGATTGGCCTGCTGACGGTACTGGGGCAGCTGGGGCTGCCGATTCCGGTGGATGCACGGACGCAGCTGCGACGGTTCGAAGGGCTGCACGCGGATATCGGTGATGAGCAGTCGCTGCAGCAGAATTTGAGTACGTTCAGCGCGCATATGAAGAATATCAGCGCGATGATGCGGGCGACCGAGCAAGGGACGCATTTGATCATGCTGGATGAGCTTTGCGCAGGCACGGATCCACTCGAGGGCGGCGCCTTGGCCTGCGGGATTCTGGACGAGCTGGCCAGGCGCGATGTGCTGGTGTTGGCGACGACTCATCTGGGCGTGGTGAAGGAGCATGTGCAGCAGGATGTGCGGATGCTGAATTCGACGGTCTTGTTTAACAGGGAGACGCTGAAGCCTGAGTATAAGCTGATTCTGGGGAGGCCGGGCGCATCGCATGCACTCGATGTGGCGCGCCGGTTCGGCATTCCGGAACGGGTGATTGGGTTTAGCCGCGAACAGACGGGGACTGACAACACACAGGTGGAAGATCTGTTGTCTTCGTTGCAGGATCAGGATCGCGAGATGCGTGACAAGCTGGGCGAGATTCGCAGCCAGCACGCGAAGCTGATGAAGGAGCGAGACGAGTTACAGCAAGAGTTGGGCGAACTCAAGAAGCAGCGGCGGGGCTTGCTGAAGGAAGCCAAGCAAGAAGCACGCAATATCGTGGACAACACGCGTCGCGACATGGATAAGATGTTGCGGCAGGCGGAGCAGGCTGGCAATAAGAAGCAGGCAGGCGAGCTGCGAGCAAAGGCGCAGGAAAAGTCGAAGCGCATGGCGCAGGCAGTGGTTGAAGTCTCAGAGAAGCCGAAGGTGCCGCAGCAGCCAGCTGTGAATCCGCAGGTAGGAGATTGGGTGCGCGTGGAATTGCTGGGCGAGGAGGGGACACTACTTGCCATCGATAAGGGCCGCGCGAGCGTGGATGTGGACGGGAAGCGGTTTCAGGTTCCGGCAACGCAGCTGGCGGTGGCCAAGAAGAAGGCAAAGCCGGCCGCCCACGTGACGAAGCCGCCGGTCTCGCGGGCGGTGTCGCAGGAGATCGTGCTGGTAGGGATGCGCGTGGATGAGGCCATGCCCAAGCTGGAGAAGCACCTGAGTGACATTGGGCTTTCCGGGCTGGCCAAGTTTCACGTGGTGCATGGGCGCGGAACGGGAAGGCTCCGTGACGCGGTGCATCGGTTGCTGCGGGACTGCAGAGGGGTGGATTCTTTTCGACTGGCGAAGTTTGGTGAGCTGCCCGGATCGGATGGCGTGACGATCGTCACGATGCACGATCAGTAAGTTAGCCGGGGACCAAATGAAAGGTCACGGTGCGCGTTTTTCCTGAGGCGGACGCTTCTTTTTGCTTGAGCGGAGAGAGGAGGAGCGAGTAGGTGCCGGGACGGATGCCTTGATCGGCATCGTAGGCGTCTACTAGGGTGAACAGGGATTGGGTTGGAGCCTGGGCTTGGGCGAGCGGCTGAAGCTCAGGATCTTGGGCGAATTCGGTGAGAATTTGGTCCAAGTCTGCACGAAGTGTCTCGGCGCTATTTAGGAGCAATTCGACCTTGATTTCTTCGTTCTCAGGGTTCTCCTGGAGTTGCTCGACAAGGGCGCGGGCATGGTGGAACAGAGGGGATAACTCGGCACGGAGACGACGACGTGGTGCGGAGGGCAGATCATCAATGCCGCCGGGCTGCCACAGGGCATCGTGCAACTCTGCCAGCTGATTGGCAAGTTGCTGTGCCAGAGGACCGGTAAGCTCAGTCTCTTGGAAGGCGGCAAGTGTCTCTCGGGCAACGAGATAGTGCGCGTCGGACACTTGTTCCTTGAGCTTGGCCCGGCGCCTGCGGATGACGGGCGTGAGCGCAAGAAAGCAGAATATCAGCGATAGCCCAGCGCAGGCGATAAAGCCGCCGACCCACACGAGTTCGAGCGAGTAGTGCGCGTTGCGCCAAGTCAGCGTGGCCGCGACGAGGAAGGCTGCGATTGCGTACAAGGCCGTCACGATGTAGCGCTTCAGCAGGTTCATGAGTCGGTACTGGGCTTTGATAGGCTGTCGAGGTATTCCTGCCATTCGATCGGCAGCAGATACTTCTTGTTGTCGTTGCAGGGCTTACAGGCGGGGACAACGTTGCCCTTGGTGGTCTTGCCACCGCGGACGATGGGGACGACGTGATCCATGGTGAGCTCAGAAGGATGGACCTGTGCCTGGCAGTAGTGGCAACGCGCGTGGCCCTTTTGATTCTTCCACCATTGCGAACTCCGCAAATCGCGGGCCCTGGTTTTCTCGCGCTTGACGTGCGCTTCGTCGGCTGGGATGAAAAAATCCATGGTCTGGCTTAAGCGTGGCTGTGTGGATCTTTCCACGGCCTGTTCAGAATCCTCGCGTCAGTAGGGAACGGCGATGTTGTATTTCTTGGTCAAGGCTGCGATCTCTGCGTCGGCGTTCGGATTGTTGCCCATGCTGCGCTCGGCGATCAGGTGGTAGATTTTCTGTGCGGCCCAGCGCAGGGCGAGGGACTGTCCGCCGGGTTGGGCCTCGCTGAGGCGCTTGCGCAGAATTAACTCTTCGCGGCCACCATCGCGATTTCGGCCGACGACGCGCAGGTCGATGATGTCTTGGCCAGCTTTGGCGCGTCCGTAGACGACGAGTGGCTGCGAGCGGAAGAGGTGGTGCAGTTCACGCGGAAAGGCGTCATGGGCGAGTGCCCCGGAGATGTCGTAGTTGAGGTCGGCAACAAGTACTTCGGCAAGGCTACCGAAATAGCGCACGAAGGTGCGGTGGGTTTCGCTAAGACGTTCCTCGTGGAGGGAGAGGCCGCGGTTCTTGTAGGAGAGAAAGTTGAGCAGAAAGCGGTTTGTGTCTTTGCTGCCAGCGCTGAAGGAGAAGATGGAGGCGTTGGCGGTGTTCTCGCCGAGAATACGCCGGATCATGTCGTCATTCTCGAGCTTAGAGCCGGTGGTGCTTTTGCCGTCGGTAATGAGAAAGATCATGTAGGGTCGTTTCGAGACTCGGCTTCTATTCACGTACGGTGCGAGGCTGGTATAAATGTCTGTCTTGCCAAGGGTGGATTGGCCTTTGACGTATTTTCGGGCTTTGAGAATGTTTTCGGGGGTGGGGGCCACGAAGCTGGAGAAGAGGGCTCGGGCATCTGCGCGGAAGACGACGATGTTAAAGGCGTCATCGGGTTGGAGGTAGTCGAGGGCTAGCTGGATGCCAGCCTTGTATTCGTTGAGTGCCTCATCGGAGATGCTGGCGGAGGCGTCAAGCAAAAAGAGGATGTCGCGCGGAATGGGGGGGACTTCATCGCTCTGTTCGTTGGGCCTGATCGAAAAGGAGTAGTAGATCTCTGCGGTTCCCGGGTCCGTATGGGCTGCGAAGGTGGCATCGAGCATGGAGTCGAGAATGTGGGTATCCTCATAGGATTCCAGTTCCACCGCCGGTGTGCGCTCCTGGATGAGTGCTAGATTGGGCTTTGGGGTGGGAAGGGGTGGCTTGATGCGTGGGGGCGCGGGTAGGCCCACTCCGAGATTTACCTTGTACATGGACGCGGCGCCAGTACCAAGGGGACCAGGCGTGCCGGAGGTCATGGAAGGAACGCGGGGACCGCGGAGGTCGTAGCGCTTTACCCTCGGAATGGTGCGGCGCTTGCTCAACAGGCGCTCCAACGGCACCTGGTCGGCATCGATAGCGATGATCTTGGGTGGGGGGGAGGAGAGCATGGCCCCGGGTGGGCGGATGGCCTCGCGCTGGCGCTCGGCCGGGTTGAGTGCGGCAATGGCGGTGCGTGGCTGGATCTTCGGCAGGTCGGGATTACGCTGCTGGTCGAAGATGGTAGTGAGGTGCTTGCGCTGTTCTTCGAGTAACCGATCTTGGATGTTTGCCTTTTCGGGAACCTTGGGCGGCTCGACCTGTTCTTCAAGGTTGATGCTCTCTACAGTCAGATTGCGCTGGGGACGGTTGAGATCATCGGAAAGGTGACCGAAGGGAGTGACAGTCCAATGCATGGACAGCTGCCACAACAGCACGTGCAGAATGCCCGTGATGACCACGGACAGCACGAGATAGATCGGGGGGCTATCAGAATTATCCACGTCAGGTACCGGGATTCTGCTGGCGGTTAGTTAGCTGGGATCGCTGCGGTAATCTCGTTTGCCTCGGTCAGGCCCACGAACCGTTCTGCTTCAACCCCGTCCTTGAAGATAATGACTGTAGGAATGGTTTCAATACCCAAGCCGTTGACGGTGGATTCTGCTTTATCGATGTTAACTTTGATGACTTTGGCTGCACTGGATTTTGCGATTTGGTCCATGATTGGGGCTTGGATGAGGCATGGTTTGCACCAGGGGGCCCAAAAGTCTACGATGGTGATACCCTGGGAAATCTCGGTTTTGAAGTCGGCTTCGGCGACTTCTTTCACGATACCGGCTGCGCTGGGTGCAGCGGTCTGGACAGAGGGGGCGGATGTTGCAGACTTGTCTGCGGCCGGCTTGCCACAGGAGCTGACAAAGAGAGCTAAAGTAAGGATCGTGAGTAAGGTTTTCATGCGCGAGAGAACTCCTGGTCTTCTTTTTTCTTTACAGCGTCGTAGACGAGATCAACCGCGTCGTAAAACGTTTTCTCCAAAGCATCTGATTCTTTTCGGGAACTGAGGCGTCCGGTGTCACGCCATTGCCGTTGGAGTCGTTTCACGTCGCGGAGATTAAGGGCGGTGTCGTTCCCTTTAGTATACTGCTGAATGTCTTCCGCAAGCTGTTGTTTCTTTTTCAGGTTCCTGGCCATGTCTGCGGGCGTCTCAACAACGTCGGATTTTGGCCGGTTATCATAGAATCCGTCGATAGCACGACGGAAGCGCTTTTGGATGTCGTCCGCGTGGTCTCGAGGGACGGGGCCGCAGACTTTCCATTGGGCCTGAATGCGTTGCACTTCTGGTTGTGCATTATGCCAGCGACTGTCGTCGTTTCCAGATGAGCTGACGACAAAATTAGCTTCGAATGCGGCCTTGAGTTGATCGGCGATGGATAGCTCCGGAGCATTTTTTTCTTTCGGGGCCTCAAGTTTCGCGAGTTGCTCGAGGCGCACGCAGAGCTCTTCTCGCTTTCGCTGGTTGTCGAGGCGGTCGTGATGACGCTCGGCAAAATGCGTGTTTCGGCCTTGGAAAAAAGAGTCGCAGGCAGCGCGGAAACGATCGTTCAGGTCATCTCGTTGCTCACTGGGCACGGGGCCGATCTCTTTCCATTCGGCTTGGACAGCCTTGATGGCGGTGGCGGTTTCATGCCAGTCTACGGATTCGGATAGTTCCTCGACGCGGTAGATGAGTTCGGCCTTGCGTGCTTCATTCTGCTCGCGTTCTTCCTGCAATTGCGAAAACCACTTGCGGCGCTCGCCGAAAAACCGGTCGCAGAGGGACTTGAGCTCCTTGCGAAGTTTTCCCTCCTCCTCGCGAAGACCAGGGCCAATCTGGCGCCACTCTCTTTGAATCTCGATCACCTTGGGCGTCAGCACGGAGAAATTCCACGCAGCGGGCTCCATGGCGAGAAGTTCGGTGAGCTCTGCGCACAGGCCGGTGCGGGCTTTGCTGTGATCTGCACGGACTTCATCAAGGCGTCCAAAGAAGGCGTTGGATGCGGCGTGAAAGGCTTCCCAGATGGGTTGCTCTTCCTTGTGTGGCCCGGGGCCAGTCTCCTTCCACTCACGCTGGAGATTCTTATAAGCGGTGGCTGTTCCTGCCCAGTCCATGGACTCGCTGAGGGACTGTGCACTTTCCAGAATGCCCTTCTTGATCTCGAGGTTCTCGGCGCGCAGCGCGTCTCGCTCCTGGTGGTACTTTCTGCGGGCCTCGAAGAACGTGGAGGCGGCGGCGTTGAAACGCTCGTAGAGATATTCGTCCGACTTTCGGCCGGCGGAACCAGCTTGTTTCCACTGTTCCAGCAGGTCCTTGAACAGCTCTGCGGTAGCTCTCCACTCCTCGCTGTCTGAGAGCAACTCGGCCTCTTGGCAGAGCGCTTCTTTGGCGGCTTTTGCGGCATCGCGCAGGACGTCTTGCTTGCCGAAGAATTCTTTGCAGCGGGCGTACTGTTCGTCGCAGACCGCACGAAAACGAGCCCAGAGCTCGTCTGACTGCTTGCGCGGGACATAGCCGATGGTCTTCCATTGGGCCTGAATCTCTTGAATTCTTTTGGCGACCGCCGGGAAGTCGGTGTCTTCGGCGAGGGCTTCGACTTCCCGAATCATCTCTTCCTTGGCCGAGAGATTGGCGAAGCGCTCCATGGATTGGACTTCGCGACGTTCCTGAATTCGTTGGTTCACGAGCTCGCTGGCGGCGGAGTAGCGGTCACGATGGTCTTGGGTCATCTCTTCGCGGCGTTGCAGGGCCTTCCAGGCTTTGCGAGTGGCCTGTAGGTCCTCGCGGGTCGAGTCGTCTCCAGCGGCGTGCGCGTCCATCTGGATGCAGACTTGTTCGATGGCGGCGAGGGACTGCTCCCGTCGCTCGGCTAGTTGGGCTTCGTGCAGGCCGGCAGCGGTTGTGAGCGCGGCACTCGCCGCGGCAAACCGAGCAGCGGCCTCAGCGGAGGCGTTTCGGGCCACGCCCGCCCACTGCTTGATGCCGCGCGTGAGCGCACTTCCAGCTTTCTGCGGGCCTTTTTCTAGCTCCCCTACGGCTTCTTCTGCGTGAGCGAGAATGCTCTCGATCTGTTTCTGCTCTTTCTCGTGTCTCGCGGCTGCGTCGGCGGCTGAGGCTCGCTCGAAGAGGTAGCGTTGCTTGGCGGTCTGGAACCGATCCTGTAGCTCGCGCTGGACGTCGTCCGGGACGGGCTCGGCCTGGTCCCAGGCTTGTTCAAGGGCGGAGACCGCGTCATCGACCGTCTCGCCAAATTGGCCGACGTGGGCTTCCAGTTTCTCGCACAGATCCCGTCGGGCAGTGATGCATGCATCGCGGTCGGCAGCTTTACGCTGATCTTCTTCCATTTGTTCGCGGAACTTCTCTTGGCGGTCGCGGAAGTGAGTCACCGCGGTGTCAAATCGTGCCCGGAGGTCGTGGCTTTCCGCCGGGTCGATCCGCTGCCATTCGGTCTGCGCGGCGGTGACTTTCTCTTCTGCAAAATCCCAGCTCCATGAATCCTGAACTTTCTCTACAGCCTCGCAGAGGATGGTCAGTTGGCTGGCGCGTTCGCGTTCCGGATCCTGCGCTGTCGCCGCGGCGTCTAGCTGGTCAAGCTTGGCCTTGGCTGCACGGCGTACTGCCTTGTTTGAAGCACGTCCAGCAATGTCCTTGAGGGCTGGCTGGGCCGAGATCCGCTCCACGATTGCCAGCCCGGCTTCGCGGCCGACACCGTCGCGGATTAACCCCTGGAGGCTGGTGACGTCGGCAATGCGTTCAATGACGGCGACGCGGATGCGTGAGTCGTTGAGGCCCCGCGCGAGGGCCTGCATGATCTTCTCGTCGCCAATTCGGTCAAGTGCCTCCATCCGGATCGCCTCGTCGGTGCCGTTCAGGACGGTTGCGGCGTAGTGCTGGTTTAGCTTCTCAGTGACGGCTTTCATGACTGGGGCGGTGATGTCGCGTCCAGCCAGCGCCTGTAAGTGATCTGGCTGTTCTAGCCTCTTTGCGGCGGCGATGCGTACGCCCTCATCGCTGTCGTCTGCAGCGATTTCGAGCAGGGTCTCAACTTCAGTGGGGGCCAAGTCTGCAACGCCTTCCAAGCGTACATTTCGGTCCGAATGCTGCCACTTTGGGCGGAACAGATCGAATAGTGCCATGGCCGAAAAACCTATCAGTGAGCAGTAAAAGGCGGACGCAGCGAGAGCGCGCCGAAAAGTGGGTAGCGTGCAATATACTCAGTGCGATTCGACTGGCCAATCAGTGCTGCAATGCAGTGTTCAGTTCGAAGGGCTTGAGGGCGTCCCGGATGGTGGAATAAAGGTCTGTGAGGCAGGCTGGCGGAGGCTGCCTGGAGCGTGGCAGATGGTGAGCCTGCGGCCAAAAGCGGTGTGATTAGCATCTCGTGGATAAACTCGCGACTACTGCAAACACACCTTTCGGGCACCTTGCAGCCAGGCTTCGCACACAGGAGGGAAAGCTACAATTTTTCGACACCAGGCCCCGAATAGTCTCGAAATTTGTCGTTCTCGCGACGACGGGAGTTTATCCACTGACTGTTAGGCCTGGAATGATGAGCGCTCGCTGCCCCCCGGTGTACGACATTGGTCATGCGCAGGGTTGGCACTGATTCGGTGGATCCTTCGTGCACACGTTGCGCGCGCTGAGCCGCTCGCTATAGTGGAATTCGCGGCTGAAACGCCACAGGTTTAACTGATCAGGTTACTGTTTTATGTGCAATCCGGGTCTCGAGGCATTCATGGCTCGATTCGAAGGTGAGGGCCTCACTTTCGATGATGTTTCGTTGTGTGTCCAATATGCTGACTTCCTTCCCGAGGAGGCCGATGTTCGCTCAAGGCTGAGCAGAAATATTTCATTGAGTGTTCCTTTTGCCAGTGCCGCGATGGACACTGTCACCGAAGGCAAGATGGCCATCGGGATGGCAATGGTCGGCGGTGTGGGGGTGATCCACAAGAATTTATCCCCCGAAACTCAGGCTCACGAAGTCCGCAAGGTGAAGGGCTACCTGAATGGATTGATCGAGTCGCCTGTGGTGTTTCGGCAGGATACTACGATTGAGGATCTCATCGCTGAAAAGGACCGGAATAACTATACGTTTAGCGGCTTCCCGATCGTGGATGATAACGATAAACTGGTGGGGATTCTGACCGCGCGGGACCTAAAGTTCCTGCGCGACTACAGCCTGCAAGTGCGGTCTGTGATGACGACCGAGTTGCTGACTGCTCCTGTCGGCACAACGCTGGATCAGGCGTTCGCAACCATGCTTGAGCATCACGTGGGCAAGCTTCCGATCGTCGATGAATCCGGGCATCTCGCGGGGCTCTACAGTTTCCACGACGTGGTGAGCCTGATTGACAACGTAGAATCGCTCATTAACCGCGATTCGCACCATCGCTTGCGTGCGGTGGCCGCGATTGGGCCGTACGATGAAGAACGCGCTGAGCTGCTGGTCCGCGCTGGCGTTGATGCGGTGGTGATCGATACAGCTCATGGCCACACGAAGGGTGTGATCGACACGATCCGTGAAATCAAGCGGCTCTATGCCGGCGTGGACGTGATCGCTGGGAATGTGGGATCAGGGGCTGGCGCCAAGGCACTGGTGGACGCAGGCGCAGACGGGATCAAGGTCGGGATCGGGCCCGGCTCGATCTGCACGACGCGAGTCGTGGCCGGTGTCGGCATTCCCCAGCTCACGGCAATTTTCGAGACCACCCGGGCTATCGGCATGGAAGTGCCAGTCATCGCCGATGGCGGTATCAAGCAATCCGGAGATGTGCCGAAGGCGCTGGCGGCTGGGGCTAGCGCAGTGATGATGGGCTCCGCGCTTGCTGGTACGAATGAAAGTCCCGGTGAGAAGATTCTGCATCAGGGGCGCCGGTACGTGGTTTATCGAGGCATGGGCAGCGTTGAGGCCATGAAATCTAACAAAGGTAGCCGGGAGCGTTACAGCCATCCGGATACAGAGGACGGTGACGACTTGGTGCCGCAAGGAATCGAGGGCCTCGTCCAATTTCGCGGGAGCGTGGCGAATGTGCTTGCGCAGTACGTGGGTGGGCTTCGCTTTGCCATGGGCTACTGCGGAGCGAGGACGGTCTCCCAGTTGGCCAATACTGCGCGGTTGATTCGCGTTAGTGCAGCCGGTCTCCGTGAGGCACATCCGCATGATGTCAAAATCATTAAAGATGCGCCGAACTATCGCACTAGTACGGGCTGACCGAGGCCGGGGCAGATGATCTGGCTACTCGGCATTGTCGTTCTGGTCGCACTTGTCCCGGCGTTCATCTTTCTCAGTCTCCTGCCGGCGTGGATACAGGCTGCGTCCTCCAAAGTTCCCCTGACGCCTTTGCATGTGGTTGGCATGGTCTTGCGCCGGGTTGATGCGCGAATGTTGATTGAACGCGCAGTTCTCATCCATAAGGCAGGGCTGCCGGTAGACGTCAGCGCACTTGAGGCGCATCACTTGGCAGGAGGGGATGTCTCGGCAGTGGTCGATGCGGCTGTCTCCGCTAGTAAGGCTGGGCTTCCGTTCGACTTCTACCAGATCGCGGCCATTGATCTGGCTGGGCGCGATGTTCTTCAGGCCGTGGACGCGGCCGTCTCACCGGCGGTGCTGCGTTGCCCGAAGGAAGCCGGGAAGACAATTCGCGGTGTTGCCAAGGATGGAGTGCGAATGAGCGTCGCTGTGCGTATAACAGTCAGGAGCGACCTCGCTAAGCTGGTGGGCGGTGCAGGTGCAGAAACGGTGCTGGCTCGTGTCGGCCAAGGGATTGTCGCGGCAATCGGCACGGTGCAATCGCATCAGCAGATCCTCGAGCGCCCCGACCTGATCACGAGCTACATCCTTGAGCATGGGCTTGGGACGGGGACCGTCTTCGAGATCGTCTCTGTGGATATTGAACACGTTGGGATCGAAGACAATGTCGGAGCGCGACTACGCGATGAACAAGCGACTGCTGACAAGCTGGTGTCGCAGGCCCACGCGGAAAGCCGTCGAGCAATGGGAGTTGCGCGAGAATTTGAGATGCGTGCCAGAGTCAAAGAGAAAATGATTATCGTAGCCGAATCTGAGGTGGAAGTACCCGGCGCAATGGCACAGGCTCTGCAGTCTGGGCACGTATGGCGTGCTAAAGACCCGGTCGCCCCCACCACCGCAGTTCGTCCATGGGACGCCTCGGAGTTGGCAACATCCAAGCATTTTCGCTGATTCTTGGTTGCGGCAGACGCCCTGGACAGTAAGGTTGTGGCCTTAACTCTACCGTGACGGGTGTTGCGTTGTTTGACAGGAGACAGGCATGCTGAAACCATTAATAACTTGGGCGACACTCCTCACATGCATGACCGTATGCGGGCAAGAGTATGCGAAGCACGTGAAGGTCGAAGTCGATAAGATTCGACTAGACCCAGTTGATTACCGTCAAGAAGCACCGCGCTTGCAGTACCTCTCGCCCACGGCAAATGAACGCTGGATGCGCCTGGAAATGATCTATTCTTTGGAATTCACAAAGAACGCGCCCACTGGCGATTTTTATGTGGACGCGATCCAGTTTGACTGGACAGTCGTTTTCCCGGCGACCGATCGGACAGGTAAGCCCAGCGAGGAGGCATCTGTGCGTTTTCAGCGCACCATTACCTACGGCGATGTGGAGGTAGACGGCGAGCATCGTGCTGTGCTCTACATACACCCGAGGACGTATGATCGGTACAAGAAGATTCTCCTGAAGCGCGATACACTGCTGGCACGTTGTCGGATCACCATTGCCGGGCGCACCAAAATGATCTCCTGGTTCGATGGCAAAAATGTGGAGCCCAGCGTGGAAGAGCCCAAAAACTTTCCGAAGACACCAACCCGTCGAAGCTGGTTCAGTTCGGAAGAGGTTCGCCAAGGCGCTAACGGCGTGGTTTCCCGGATGCACACGCCGTGGGTGTATGCCAGCCATGATCAGTACGAACTGATCACCTCAGACAAAGAATCGAAGTAGCCCGCAGGATCAGTGGCACGCTCGACAAATATTCTTTGCATTGATGTCGGATCCACTGCGGTCCGCCTGGCTGAGTTTTCCTACCCAAGTGATTCGATGGTCCTTCAGAACTTCAAGGTCACCGAGTACTCTGAGTTACTGACTGAAGCCAATCGACATCTGTTGATTACCAGTGCGGTCCGTCAGGCACTGGAGGAGACGGAGTTCACCACGGATCGCTGCCATGTCAGCGTGTCTGGCCAGGC
>Ga0115567_10000712_pt1 | contig 32840 bp, 37 predicted proteins | sample COGITO_mtgs_1204_2_FD_88679 | JGI IMG/M metagenome (GOLD analysis project Ga0115567, IMG submission 88679) | Pelagic marine microbial communities from North Sea - COGITO_mtgs_120412 | ecosystem: Environmental > Aquatic > Marine > Epipelagic | place: Germany:Helgoland, sampling site Kabeltonne...
CACATACACACACACACACACACACACACACACACACACACACACACACACACACACACACACACACACACACACACACACAATCGCTCAACACACCGCGCAGCTACGGTGCGCAGCAGCGGTTAGGCGGGTGCAGACCGCCCCGAGTAATCGAGCTCAAAGATGTCGAATGACTCCCACGACTGCGAGAGGATCGAGCGGAGACACTTGTCGATCCACCTCGGCGAGTACGCTTGCAGTGCCCCCGCGTGGTAGATGATCGCCGCTGTGCGCATTTTGGCAGGGTCGCGCTCCGTGCGCGACGCCGCGTGCTGCCAGCCACAGGTCGAGCCCTGCTCATTCTTATCGCCCACTCTGGCCGATTCCTCAGCCTGCATCTGATCGAGCATGGCAAAGTATGCGGAACTCTCCAAGACAGAGATGCCGACGGTAAAGGTTGCGCTCACGGACGCGGCATCCGGATGCGAGAGCGGCACGATGGTGACCGTGTTTTGCCCGTCCTCGAGGCTCTCAAGCAGACCCGAGTAGGCGAAGCCATTTTCTTGGTTTAGCTCCACCTGCGTGATAACTTGCCCGTCGAGCTGCACTGCAACCGAAATTGCGCAAGCACCAGCCTCACGCACGCAGCGCATTTCTTCCTCTGTGCCCTGGCTTGCCTCCGGCTCTTGCCCCGTTCCTCCGCACCAGCATGGTGGAATCACATAGAACGCGATTTCCGTAGCACCATTTCCAAGCGCCCATCCATGCATTGGGGCCGTCAAAATGATCAAATTGGCTCTGTTCTCGCCCTGCGCAGCCTCGTGCGTCTGGCTCTGAAACTGGGCGGTTGCTCCAGCAGCCCGCCGCGCGATCACCGCCACCAAAATGGCAAGCACAGCCGTGTGCGTGCTCGTATTCCACGCTCTAAGCCACTCCCGTATGCGCCGCAAACCTACTGGCCGGCACAAGTCATGCTTTGCTGTGGCGCCCCGTGTATCCCTTCTTCCACTCAACCGTTCTGGAGGAAGCGACATGGTGCCGCTTCCTCCTCAGATTTTTGCGTCCGCTGAGAGTGGTCAAACCTTAAATCCAAAACGGACAAGGTCACCGTCTGCACAATCTGCGGCCACAGGATGCGTTGTGGAACGGCAGCGCTGCTCCTCGCGTGCGTGGCACTTTTCGCTTGGACGAATGCACAGAATGTTGGGAACCCTCCCCTCTGCGCCGGCGGACGGCACTCGTGCTTCCTGAATGACACGCGGTGGGTACCCCGATCCAACCTCAAGGATCCCAGCTGGCTTGAGATCAGACGAACCTGATTCCCGTCGTCCACTGTCGCAGGTTGTCTTGCTGGGGTGATGAAGAGTTCGGAAACTCGAAGGTGATTTTCCGCAGCACATGAGATTGCTGCAGCAGGTCGCCCGCAGGCGCGCAGCGTCTGCCGTGCGCACCGCTGGTGACGCAGGCGACTCGCCAACCTGCAGGTCCCTCATGGCATATACATGTCGATGGCGTGCGGAAGCTGGCACACGTGCGCGATACGTGCGGAAGCAAAGACTGTGGAGTGCTTCGGGGCCGGCTACGCTGTTCAGGCGACGGCGACCGTAGAGCCCGCTCTGAGCATCGCTGCAGGCCTCACCCCTCTCCCCCAAACTCTCTGCATCACCACACGCAATTGTGCCTCGACCCAGTCGCAATGTCTCACGATCCCTGCCTGCTGCAGGCTTCGCGCACTCGTGCGCGGTACTGGCTGCGGACCTCTCGCTGGAGTGCTGGGGCCCCAACGACGCCCTTGACCCGCCCAGCGGGCGCTTCACCCTCGTCTCCATGGGTGCGCGCCCGACCACCACTCCACCACCCCACCGCTCTCGCTGCCTGACCATCTCTAGACGCTCCAGCCACGCTCCGCGACTCTCCTTCCTCTGCTCGCGCCGCACTCCCCTCCCCGCGTATGCTCGGCTCGGCGCCCGCCCGCCGGCCTGAGCGGCCGCTGCCCGTCGGCAGGTTCGCGATCGGCCTGCGCCATCACGCACCCCGACGGCGAGCTCAGGTACCTACCTCGCTCCGCGGCGCGGGCCGCGCCAGCACGCGCGCGGGCGTGCGAGGGTTGTGAGCGCGCGCGGGGCAAGCAGGTGCTGGGGCGCGGACGACTTTGGACAGGTGTCTGGGGCGCCGGGCGGGGCGGGGTGGACGTCGCTGTCGTGCGGCGGCGCGCACTGCTGCGCGACGCGGGAGGCGACGGGGGAGCTGCGCTGCTGGGGCGGATCGGACAACTACCACGCCGGGCGCGGGGCGCCGACGGCGGCGGTGGCGCAGGTGTCGTGCGGGGAGGACCACGCGTGCACGGTGCTGCGCCACGACGCGAGCGTTTCAAAGTTTTGCGCAAGGAAAGACTATGACGCTGGCCGGGCACGCACCTACTTGCGAGGCGGCGCTTGTCGCGTGAATGGCCCGCACTGTTGCCCGAGCGCCTCGTGCGCCAGATTCCTAGGCACAAATGACTACAGACGATCCGCAAGACGTCATCGATCCGGCGTCGATGATCCACGCTGGCAGCAGTAGCGAGCAGGATCCTGCAGAGGTTCCGGCCGACACGGTGATGCAGATCGGTGGCATTTGGGGCAGCTTGGTTTCGCAGGGCGGGCGCTTTCTGAAGAAGATGTCTCTGAGGCCCGGATCCGAGCGGGATGACATCGGCAAAGATGATGAGGGGTCAACTGCAATGGCAGGGGGAACCGCACACAACATGTCTGCAGACGGTGTCTTCGACAGCGACGAAGAAAGCGAAATGGGCACTCATGCAAGATCTGTTGACCCGATCAGCGATGCAGAACGCGAACGGCAGGCCATTATCATCTTCCAGATCTCGAAGGCGGGAGATGCATTCCTGCGCGTCGACCTCAGCAGACTCGACTTGCTTGCTGAGTGCCGGCGCGACGTTGAGCGCGGTCTGCGGCATAAACACAAGGGACATTCTGCTGCCGAGGTGCTCCGTGAGGTGGGCGAAGGTCTGCAGCCGCGGGACATGCGGCGGCTGGTCGAGGGGCAGGACCACGTAATTCTGGCGCGAGCCGGAGCAACGGTGCTTGCACTAGGGTACCTATCAGCCGTTGTCACCCATGTGCATGCATACGTTGTGACACCCGAGGGCGCGGACGAGCTGCTGCAGCCGCTCCTGCTACGCCTGCACCGCCACGCAGGAGCGGCCGAGCCTGAAATGCCCTTCGAATTCCGGGTGCGGCCCTTCTCCTTGCCCGAGTCATTCGGGTGCGATGTGCGTCGCATGTCCTCCGGGCGCTCTGCGGGCTTAATTTGTGTGGGAGAGCCAGGTTTTCGAGGCGGTGCTTCTCACGCTCGTCACGCGGCATGCGGAAGCAGTTGCGCATTGCGTGCGGGAGAAGGTGCGCATCGCTGCTGGAATGCGTGAAGACGTAAGCTCCAAGATGTTGCGATCGACGTGGCGCCTCAAGAGCCGCATTGTGGAGGTCCTTGGCGAGCTACGAGGCGTGGAGACGGCTCTGGAGGAGGCGCAGGAAGACGAGGAGACCATGTCTCTCATGTACCTCTCGGCGATGCAGGAGGATCCGGCTGAGTACGCGCGCCTTGTCAAGGAGCAGCGTGGCGCGACACACCATTTACGCCTACTGCTAGACTCGTATCAGCTCGAGTTCCACAACCTGTACGCCCAGCTTGAGCTTCTGCTGCAGGAGATAGTCGCAACCGAAGACCTCCTCAAGCTGCAGCTCGACGTTGCGCGCAACAATCTCTGGAAGGTCGATATTCTCATTGGGATGGCAAGCATGTATGTGGGTCTGGCTTCATTAGTCGCAGGTTTTTTTGGCATGAACATGCACACGGGCTGGGTCGACGAGCTCGCAGGCCCCTACGACTACCTTCCGTGGACTGACTGTGGCAACTGCACTCTCGTGCGGGGGCCGAGCTGGGCGTTCTTCAACGTGACAGTCTGGAGTGGTGGCGGGTGCCTCATGCTCATCATAGCCACGGCTCTGTGGCTGTGGTTGCATGGCTACCTTCGGAGCTAAGTGCGAGGGCGGGGCCACCGTGAATGCACAAGAACGATGGAACGCGGCATGTGCACGCGATGATGTTGATTGCAGTGCAGACTGACAGTGGAAGCCCTTCAAAACAAAAAGCACTATGCAGCGCCCACACCGCAGCGGGCAACTCAAACCTTTTCCAATCTACGAGCAGCTACAGCACCAACCTACCATTTGGAGCACTCACGCACACCCCAACGTTAGAATAGCGCGTCGTCACGGCCCAGTGCTTACGAGCGCGGGTCCGGGCGCGGGCACGGCTTGCAGTTCCAGATGATTTTGGCATACTCGTCGATGGTGCGGTCAGTGGAGAACCAGCCCATGCCCGCAACCGCGTTGAGGCACTTCTTGTTCCACTCACGCTTGTTCTGGTACTCCATGTCCACACGATCCTGGCACTCGAGGTACGAGGCGAAGTCGTGTGCCAGGAGGTAGCGGTCGCGGCCGTCCTCGATCGAGTTGAGCACCGGCTCGAAGTCGGCGGGGTTCCCGAACTTGCCAGAGCGGACCATGTTGAACACCTCCTTGAGGCGGTGGTCCCACGGTGCACCCTCGCGCATGCGGCGGGTGGCATCGGCGATCTCATGGCACTTGGCGCCGAAGATGAAGATGTTCTCCTCCTTGACGCATTCCTTGATCTCGATGTTGGCGCCGTCGTCGGTGCCGATGATCAGGCCACCGTTCATGACGAACTTCATGTTGGAGGTGCCAGATGCCTCGGTACCAGCGGTCGAGATGTGCTCCGAGATATCGTTGGCCGGGATGATCACCTGCGCGTTGGAGACCTTGTAGTTCTCGATCACCACCAGGCGGAGATACTTGTTGGTGTCCTGGTCAGCCTCAAGGACGCGGGAGACAGCGTTGGCCAGCGAGATAATCTTCTTCGCGACGAAGTAGCCGGCCGCGGCCTTCCCACCGATGAAGCAGGTACGCGGCTGGACCTTGGCGCGGTCGCCGGGCGACATCTTCTTGATGCGATCGTACTGGTGGATGATGCGGAAGACGTTGAGGAGCTGGCGCTTGTACTCGTGGATGCGCTTCACCTGGATGTCGAACATAGTGTTGACGTCGACATCAATGCCCTGCGCCTTCTTCATATACGCGGCCAGGCGCTTCTTGTTCTCCATCTTCGAGGCCGCGAGCTCGTCGAGGACCTTGTCGTTGTCGGCATGCTTCTTGAGGCCCTCGAGGAGCGAGAGGTCGCGGATCCACTTGTCGGAGCCGAGCGTCTTGGTGATGAGAACGTTGAGCGACGGGTTGCACTGCGCGAGCCAGCGGCGGCAGGTCACACCGTTGGTGATGCCGATGAACTTGTCGTTGATGCCCTTCTTGGCGTAGTAGTCGACGAACTGCGGGAACACATCGGACTTGACGATCTCAGCGTGGATAGCCGCAACGCCGTTGACCTTGTAAGAGCCGACGATGGCAAGGTGGGCCATGCGGAACATCTTGTGATCGCCGTCGCCCTCAACGATGGAAAGCGACGAGAGCTTGTCGTAGTTGTCACCGTAGACCTCGCGGACCTCGTTGAGCCAGCGGCGGTTGATCTCGAAGATGATCTCAGACACGCGCGGGAGGAGGTTCTGCATGAGGTCCACAGACCACTTTTCGAGGGCCTCGGGAAGCACGGTGTGGTTAGTGTACGCGAAAACCTTGCACACAAGCTTCCAAGCGAGCGACCAGCCGATGCCGTGCTCGTCCATGAGGAGGCGCATGAGCTCAGCGACGCCGATCGATGGGTGCGTGTCGTTGAGCTGCATTGCGACCTTGTCAGGAAGCTCCTCCCACGATCGTCCGGGCTTTGCCGCCTGGAAGTTCTTGATCATGTCCTGCATCGTGGCAGATACGAAGAAGTACTGCTGCTTGAGGCGGAGCTCCTTGCCGGCCTGGTTGTTGTCGTTGGGGTAGAGGACCTGTACAACGTGACCATGCGCACCGTTAGCAGGTGCAAAACAGACCATCTCGGACATGTTGGAGGGGGAAAACACCTGGGTAATCTCGAGGGCACTCTGGCGGGCCTTGAGGGCATTGTTGTAGTCGCCATCGTTGAACTTGGCCAGGTCGAGATCGTTGGTCGGCATCGCGGACCACAAGCGCAGCGAGTTGGTGTTGAGAGTGTCGTAGCCGGGTATCGGTACGTCATAGGCCACGGCCATCACCTTGTCAGAACCGTAGAAGGTGACGGGGTAGGTGATGTCGAGCCGCTGGATCTGAAGCGCGCGAAGTGGACCCGCTGTCAACCTTCAGCGATTTTTCGTCTCGCACGTGCGCATTCAATGCGCGGGCAACTACGGGCGTTGCGGCCCACGGCAGACTAGGGCGATATCAGCAGCCCATGCGCGGGCCAGGGAGAGGGGAGAACCTCCCATGGGTTGCCCTTGGTGAGCCAGGTGTCCGGGAACTCAACCTGTCGAGAGGTGGGCCGCGCGTCACATGCAAGTCCGGCATCCTGGGCTGGTAGCACAACCAACGATAGGCGTGGAAAAGTCGGATTTGGATCCAGTTGCATGAGGAGCGGCCAGACGGTGCCATCGGCCAAAAAAGGCTTGGCGACACAAGGTGCACGCTCGCCGCGCTAGCGCGGGGCCCCAGCATGAGGCTTCAGCGGGGTGGGGCTTCTCCAGCTGCAGGGCGACTAAGTCCTCAAGGATGCGACGGCGCGCGCACGGGGTAAGTGGCCGCATACCTGGTTGCCATCCTTGAAGCGCTGCTCGAACATGCCGTGCTCATAGCGGATGCCGTAGCCCCAGGCGGGGAGGTTGAGCGTGGCCATGGAGTCGAGGAAGCATGCGGCAAGGCGTCCGAGACCGCCATTGCCAAGCGCGGCGTCCTTCTCCTGCTCCACCATTTCCTGTGGCAGGAGGTGTGCAACCGCATCAGGGGATGACATGAATGCCTTCGACCGTTCCGGCCACGATACGCCCCCCTATCAGAGTCTTAACGTGCTTCTCAGCGTCACCGACCGCCACTGAAGATTGCACTGCACTGGCTTGGAGATCAGAGTAATTCCAAGGAAGAATCTAGGATGGAGATTATGAGCGATGTCCCACGGACATGGCAGTTCGGGGACGGCGGCTTTTTGGGATCGCCAGGGAGGTAACCTCGAGGTCATAGCCGATCTCCTCGAGCGCCTCCTTGTAAGGCTTTTGGAGGTCGAGGTTCATTAGCGAGTTGAGGAGGGAGCGACCCATGAGAAACTCAAGCGAGAGGTAGTACACGCGCTTGGGATCCTCCTTGACGTAGTGCGCCTTGGTGTCGCGCAGCGACTCCACGAGATGGTCACGAACCGAGAGCGCGACAGCCTGGTAGGCGGTTCCGTCATCGAAGTTGTAACGGTCGGTTGCAAGCGTGTGTTCGGCGTGGTGCACGACTGACCTGCACGAAACATCAGGGTAAGACATCGCAGTATTTGCCACGAAGAACCGCATCTGCAGCACCAGTCCCTGAAACTCGCTGATGGGACGCATTGAGCGTGGCGACAACAAGCTGGGAGAGGGCGCACTTCTGGATCGAGGTCTTGTCAGCAGGCTTGTACTGCTGGGACAACGACCAGATTTTCTCCTTTTTAGGGTCCTTGGAGACAGGCCCTGGGCGCTTAACGTTCGGGTTCGAGATGTCTTGCTGCGAGGCCGAGCGAGTCATCGAAACCTCGAGGCCGCCGCGAAGGCGCATCGAGCCAAGCGACGCCGAACTCGGAAGCGGAGCAGCGGCACTGGCGCTGCAGACCGTGGCAGCTGCGATCACCGCGGCGCCGGCCGTGCGCCGGGAAGGAAGTGGGAACAGCATGGATCCCACTCTGTCACGAGTCCTAGAATCCGCTGGACTTTCAAGAAACGCCCCATGTCTCGCAAGAAAGGAAATGGTGTGCGGTGATTTGGCTCGGATAGTACCCGTTAGAATTGTAGCGTACTCTCACAAGTATTGAAATGGAGGACGCAATCAAAATACCGTGTAGATACTGGATGAGACTGCGGACGTGATGACCAGCTGTGAGCAAATATGGCGGGATCTCCTGCCCCATCTGCCTCATCTCGCCCCCGTGGGGGTCAGAAATGTTTCGCTCAAAATTCGGGCCCGCCTCGGGCCCTCTAAGTGTTGCGGCCCAGCAGCCAGCGTACCGCCAACTCGGTTCTGCGCATGGGTCCTTCCGCAGCGCGCCTTGGCGCGCTTCTCACCGCCTTTTTCACATCGCTGGTCGTATCGAGCGCATCAATAGGAGAGTTTGAGGAATCGGAGACTATGGAGACTCTCTTTGGTCTCAGCGACAGGCTGAAAGCGGCTTCAAATTCCGGTGATGAGTCTCTGGCTCGGGAGCTCCGCGCGAGCGTGAAGAGCATTCAGGTCCGGTGGTTCCGTGGTCCCACTTCAAACCCCGAATCTTTCATGTCACCCGTCTCTTCGTCGCGAGCAGGGCGAACTAAGGAACCGGGCCGGCGGAGCGAGCAGGTGGGGATCGCTGCTATCGCGGCCCTGAAGGAAGCAGCAGTCGCCTCAGGCGATTACGGCGAGGCCGCGAGGCATCGTGATAGTTTTCGCGCGCAGGTCTGTAGGAAAAGCGCTGATGAGCTGCCGCACACGAAACTGGTGGAGGAGATATCAGCCCGGCTGCAAGATGCACTTCGGCGGCAGGAGTTCGAGCTCGCGGCGGCGCTTCGCGACGCGATCGCCGCCACGGGAGGGAACAAGGCGACCACACCGACAGCGAATTCGGTTCATTCAGAGCCAGCGGCGAATGCTGGAGAACGTGAGGAGGGAGAAGAGATCCCTGTGGGGATCTGCTCAACCATGTTCCGCCCTGGCGAGGTTTCCGCCCGGCCAGCACATCGACCACCCTCAAGAGCGGTAGGCGCCACCAAACGCGAGTGCCGACGCAGGAAAAGCTCGCAGCTTGGCTCGGATACCACTTCGCGACAGGTTTTACGCATGTGCTGCTGTTTCTCGACGACCCTGCAGACGAGGCCTGCCCCTCTCCTCACTCCGGCGTTAACTTCTTCCTTCATCACCAGCGCAGCAGCGTCCCCGCGTCCTAGTCACAGAGCCCCTGGCTCACACGGATGTCGTCCGTATCTGTTTGGGTTCGCAGGAATCCTCTTCTGTCGCAAACCGCGTTGCCAGCGCCCACGGCAAGACGGTTGAATCGCCTCTCGCGATCCCCCGGCGCTCGCTGTGTCGCCGTGTCAGTCTCGGGGCTCTTATCATATTGTAGAATCAGGTCAAAATATTTCGGCGCGGTGCAGTACTTGAGGACGAGTGGCGCGCGCTGCAAGTGTACACTGATTTTGCGCCTAAGGCGGCCACGGACCACTTCGCACGGCAGATGTTGAATGCAGGTCGGCACAGGGGATCACTTCCCACCAAGAGGGCTTGCGCTGTTCGAGACTGCCCGGCGCACTGAACGGTACACGATGACAGGGGTCGCGGTGAGAGTTGCGCGGGAAATGGGGATCGCATGGCTTCTGCATATCGACGATGATGAGCTATTCTTCACCCAACACCTCGATGTGCAGCCTCACTTCAGCCGCTTGCATGCGGCCAGCAATCTCTCACAGGCCATTTACCTCAACATGGAGGCTGTACCTGCTACGGATGAGGTTCCCGGCCTGCACTTTTCCCACGTCACTACGTTCAAGCGCAACCCCCACGTCTTCACTCGCGAGGTACGGTCCAACAGTCTGGAGCTGTCCCTCCGCTCGGGCGCCGACTCGTTTCTCCACGCGCGGCGGCAGGAGGGCGCGAAGGTGCTGCGTACATGGAACTCGGTGCGGCACAAGTACTTCATGGGATACCAGGTAGGCACCCGGCCTGGTCGCTTGACCCAATCTGTGGAAAGGTTGGCTGGTTTCGTGCAGCCCAGGAGCATCGCTTGCGCTTGGATCTGTGGCAGAATAAGTCGTGCAGATGCGAGAAAAGACCCTTCGTGTTCGTTTTTAGGTTGGCAAGGCTGCCGTCCGGACAACTTCTGGGCACCACGCGGCCAATGGTACTCTGCTGCAGGTCAGATGGCCCCTGTACCCTGGTATTGGGCCAAAAGGGCGGGGGTACTTGCGAGCTGGGGCGCCGAGGAACGGTGTGCTGAGTACCATGCCTCGCGCGGCCAGGGCTATGAGGCGCGGGACGTGACGTCTTTTGAGCTGCCGAAAGACGCGACGGGTTTAGGTCGGGGAGAGAGTGGTTCCAAAGCGGTTTTCGAGGGCCCTTACATTCTGCACTACACCAACATCGGATTCGCAGCCGTGCGAGAGAAGGTGGCGTCAAGGCACTGGACCGAACTGAACCAACTGACCTTTGTGGAAGAGAATCGGGATTGGCTGTTGGGAGACCTGACCCGTGCGCGCAAGTTCTACAATGAAGTCGCGGTGGTCCCTGAGGTGGAGGGTGGCGGCTGGATGATCCCGCCTGGACTTGAAGATGTTGCCCGCGCGATGCTGGTCAGAGTGGAGGGCCCCGCAGAACTCATCTCTGCTCTTCTGGATGTGGGCGCTGGCGACACGCCGTGGAGCGGTGTATGTGGCGGTGAAGAAGCATGCATCGTAGGAGACGTGGTGCGACGGCGTCGCGTGCGCGCGGCTGCTTGGTCGCCAGTCGACGTGGACCCGCGGCAGTGCGTGCTTCCGCGATGCAGTGCCGACGACCTCGCCGGTCACGGGTGCGCTCCTTCTTGGCGCCGTGCCTGGTGCTTAGGTGTGCAGGCGTGGTCAAAGGTGTGGTGAGCTGAGAGGGGCGCGCACCAGGTTCTGGGTGAGGGAGGGCGATCCGCAGGGCAAGGCCTGCCGCCAAAACGGTCATGCCCGCGACCATCAGTGCGCCAGCGACAGGCTGAGTGCCTGCTGCGGACTTTTACTGCAGGATAGGAGATGCTGAGTCCTTGAACGCTGCTGATTGCGTTCAGGAATAACATGTTTTGCGCGCCGGGAGTGCTGCGATCTGGTCGCGTCTACAACTGGGCGGTGAGGATCGGTGCATTCGGCTTCGTCCCAGTGCGAGATGGGCAAGGGTCTTGGCTTCTTCGTAGTGCACGAGGGGGAATGGCTGGGGCAGGGACTGAGAGTAGCGCGCAGTGCCGCACCTAGTGTTTGCGACACACTTCGTAGTCTCCTCTATTGTAAGCAATGCCTGAGATAAGCTACTCGCCCGAATCTTAGAGGAGGCAGCTCCAAGTGCGGATGTTGGCTACGTGGCGGTAGCATCTTCTCTTTCTGGTGTTCGATGCCCTTCTGGCCTCTTCTTCTGCTGCTTTTGCGCTCCGTGGCTGGGCGGGGGACTTGGGTGGGCGCATTCTCCGCTCTCGGATTCTTTCGCAACCGAAGATGAATCTTTGGGGATTCCATCTGACCTCTTCAATTTTTAAAATATATATCATGAAAAACCTAGAGAGAAGGAGCCGCATCTTCACAATGCTTGGCTCTCCTCAACGCATCGTCCTCGCCGCCGTCAGCGGAGGCTATGCAGTCGGGTTGCACTTCTTTCCTGCGCAAATGCTGCAGAGGTAAGCGGAGTGCCACACCTTCGCGACACGATCGGGGCGGGACTGATCGCGGCACTTGGCTCTGAAGTTTGTAGCACTCTTTTTCGATGCAACACGGCATGCAGGTGGTTCCCTTACTGCGAGGCCCTTCACAGATTCGGTCTGGATGGCGAAGCTGCTCTCAAGCAAGAGCCTGCAGGCAAAATGCTCAAGTCGATGATGGGCAATTGTGCTTCGTTGATGTTCGCCCAAACAATCGCCCTGCTCACGCCGGGGATGGACCACAACACTGTCGTTGCAACCGCTATGCTCAATTCGCGTGTGCCTCCTTATCCCGTGCGCACCAGCGCGCACAAACGTGTACCTCCTGTGCTCCATTTGACCCTAGCGTTGCTCTCACCGCGAAGGCCCTCGCCCAGTGTCGATGATTGCCGGTGCGTCGACGCGACTCACGGATGCTGAGGTGCCGGAGATCAACAAAATTGCTATCTCTAAAAGTATGGCGGTCCAGGTATAGCGCCGTGTCAAGTCGGCAACAAAATGCTCCGGCGCAGCCCGTTGATTGCGTTCTGCAAAGCAGACACTGACGAGGACGCTGGGGAAACAGGCCGCTCTTGTTGCTGTAGCGTACACGGCCATGCGATCGAAGAAATGAAGTACTGAAAGCGTAGAGCGGCAATGGAGGGGCGCGTTCTCTGCAGCTGTGCAAGCGAGACAATGCTGCCAAAAGCCACTTTCATGCATCTCAACGCACTCCACTGCATGGACGAGTCGACCACTCGGAACCCGGGTTTAGGGTGTGGTGTGGTGTGCGAAGGACGTGTCTAGGGTGTGGTGTGGTGCGCAAAGGACGGTTTTCTCTCCCTGTGGTGTGGTGTGCGAGACACGTCCTTCGCACACAACACAACACCCTAAACCCCTCGGTGTCTGCCAATTTTTTCGTCGAGCCGCCCACTTGGTGTGGTTGTCCCAAACCGCACGCTGATGCACACAAGAGGAATTTGGGCGCCTTTACCAGGCTGCCCCGCGCCCACCCTGTGCGTGCCGTGTGAGGCCACGCGGCTTACCGGCGGGGGCATCGGCGTAACGCGCGCCGGCGCTGCGCGACGCGCGAGCTGTCATGAGGCGGTCAAGCAGGAGGTCGGTGCCCTGCGGCCCGCCGTCGCGCAGAGCGCGCTTGCGGCGCACGTCGAATCGCTCGAGACCCACCACCAGCTGGTTCCAGTTCAGCGCGTCCAGCGACGAGGGGCCCACCTGAGCACGGCCCAGCGCCCCACACACGGTTCATACACACGGCCGCAGCGCAGCGGGGGCGCGGCGTGGGGCAATCGGGCAGCGTGGAAGAGGTGAGAGACCTCCAGGGTGCGGGGCGGCGCCGTCATCTCCGGGGCGTCGATGGTGAGTGTGGCACCCGAGAGCTGCACGGGCTGGCCGCCCTCAGTCCCGCGTTCGAGAAGCTCCAGCAAGTGCTGCAAAAGCTTGCTCGCCGGGGGCGGCGCCTGACCCCGCTCCTGCCCGTCAAGCAGGCTGCGCAGGGACCGCATGAGGTGCTTGGCGCGCCCCACGAGCAGCGCGTCCGCGAGCGGAGCATCGGCCTCCTCAGGCAGGGCGTGCGCGGACGCCGCGCGGCGCCGCGCCGGCGGTGTCGGCTGCGATGGGGGCGGCGTGCGGGCCGAGGCGATCGAGTCCGGCGTCGGCGCCGGGGAGAAGCCGAAGCCAGGTATGCGCGGAAGTGGCGCGGGCGCTGACAGCTGAGGCGGCCCTAGCGGTCGCGTGACGCCTAGCAGACCATGATTCCTTGTCCCTTCCGCTATTGGCATGCTTGCCCCCGATGAAGGCGCCAGTGCGGGCGTCAGTGTCGCTTGCGACGGCGGCGTTGGTGTACTGCGCCTGCCACGCCCGGTGTGCGCGCCGGAGTCGCGAGAACGCGCTGCCACGAGCTCCTCCACACCACTCTGCGTCCTCGACGCTTGATCAAGCTGTGCTGCAGCAGGCAGGGCCGGAATTGAGCCAGCACTCTCATTTGACTGAGCAGCGAGCTCCGGAGAAGCGCCACGGCTCGATTGGGCGAGCGTCGGTGGAGCCCCCGGAGCCTGCGCCTGCGGCAGTTCCTGCCGCGCGGGCGTGACCGAGGCCGCGGACTCGGTGGTCTCCTCGGCGGCCGGGACTGGATCCGTTGTCGCCACTGCCGCAGCCTCCACGGTAGGCGAGTCATCAGCGGAGGGCTGGCGCGAAAGAGGCTCCGCCGCGGCGGCTGCGGCGGCTGCGGCGGCCTTCTCGCGGTCGACAAGCACCGGCAGGGGTGCTGCGGCTGCGGGGGGGAGCACAGCCTCCTCCTCTTGCGCCTTTCGCACCATGCTCTCGCGAAGACTCAGGTCCGTGAGGTCGCGCACGCGCTGTGTCTCCTGCTGCGCTGCCTGCAGGCGCATCGCCAGCTCGCCGTTCTCGTTTTCGATGCGCAAGATCTGTACCATCGACCAGAGTGGAGCGCATCAAGGCACCCGCACACGCAGACGATCTTTGCACCGGTGCGCCAGCTTGGGTCAAATGAGATGGTAGCACCTGCTTCTCGCGACGCGCCAGAATGTCCTCGTACTTGCGCAACCCCACCTGCGCCGAGGTAGACGCACCATGAGTTCACGCTGGAGGAGACTCGCAGCCTCGCACCAACGGTACAGCTTCCAGAGTCAGGGTATTCTGTCGGTAGACACGAGGGGCACTTGCGCACCTCAGTCTTTCCGTGCAGCTCTTTGTAACGCGAGACAGTCTCCTCCAGTGCCTGCTCGCCCGCAAGGGAAGGATTCAGTTCCGTCCCATCCACGCCGACCCGGAGCACGGACGTCTGCGCAAGGCGCAGCGCTCGAGAAACACCTTATTGATCTGCTGCTGCTCAGTCAAGAGTGAAAGCAGCTCCTCTCGGCCCCGCCCAGTCTCCGCACCGTGCTCAGTCTCGCCCCACCACCCCTGCTCCGCGGACACACAAGTCAGCCACCAAGATCGCGCGCTCCGCGCAGACAAGCGGTATTCGCAATTGTGAGAGAGGTACATGCGCCGGGGGAAGCTGAGTCGGGGGGGGCTGAGGCTGGCGCGCACGTGCAACATCCGGGCGACACGCATCTTGGCCCAGCGGCGAGAGAGCATCTGAGCGACTAGCGTCTGCGCTTCTCGGCGGTTGTGCATCTCAGCGCACCAGAGGTACCATCGCCGGAACGGCAGCTGAGTCTTGGACTTGGACACCAGGAGCCAGCGCTCGAGTGCAGCGAGCTTCAGCGCCTTCTGCAATTCTCTCTGGCCCTGCCACGCCTCGGAAACCTCGCGACACAGGCGGAGGTGAACCCTTCGCTGCTTCTCGCGCACCTCGCGCATGAGCGCCCGGCGGTCCGCCCACGCCGCGAAGAAGCTCACATACGCCGCACGCAGGACTTGCAGCTGCAGCTCGCGCTCATTGCGCAAGCGCGTGTAGCGGTCCGCATCCCAGCGCTTGCATTCCTCAACGTGCAGCTTCCATCCGTTGAACATGCGGTCCGCTGCCTTGCGCTCTGCAAAACCAACTGCGCGCTCGACACCAAGACGCTTCACACGCGCCGCCCGGAACCCCAAACGCCAGAGTCGCAGGCTTTGGACGAGTCCCATTAGCCGACACTTGTCAGCGATGCACCGTACAGCGTCCTCCTCAAGCTCGCGTGCGACCACCGACTCCACAAGTTCCTCCCGCCAGCCCTCTCGCTCGGCCTGCAGCTCCACACGATCGCGGATGCGCCGCTGACGATTCTCATTCCGCAGCGCAACCTGTGCTGCACCGCGTCGTGAGACCGCGTATGTGTGCCATCCTACAAATGCATCAGTGCAAAGCCGCCTCTCCACTTTGACCATCATGTAGTATGCACGTTGTCGCTGGTTTATCCGGGTCGGAAGTACAGCCCAGACGAGCCCTGCAAGGGCTGAAAAGGTTTCATGCACCAGCCGATGATCACGCTTCACCACCATCGCGCGAATTTCAGCGTGGATGAGCCGCCGGTCTTGGAGCCAGTTTGTAACGAAGCGCGCCATCCCGTGACTCTGCCGCTCCTCGTGCGCGCGCAGCGCTGCCATGCCCTTCTGATATCGCCGCCGTTTCACGAATCCACGAGCAATTTTAGTTATCTTGGTGGCAGCCTGGTGCTGGTTTGTCGTTGCCGTGATGAAAATGTGCTCCAGGCCTAACATCACACCGTTGATGTTGTCCATGATATTGTGCAGCGCCTTGGGCCCTGGACGCCCCGCCCCCCCTGGACCAGCGTCGGGCCTCACCGCAGCGGCGGCTGCAGCGCCACTACTCGCCGGCCGTACAAGCTGCTGTGGCCCTGTCGCAGGCCGCGTCGGAGCTGCAGAAGCGTGGCCGGCGAGAACCGGCGTCTCACCCTGAAGAATGTTGACCTGTTCAGAGATCATTGCCAGCTCCTCTGCTGCCGACAGCCCCGCATCCGCACCGTCGCCCCCTACAATTTCAGATAATGCGTGGGAGCGCACGTTCACTGCTTGAAGCCGCTGTGCTAATGCGTCCAGTTTCGCATTCAATGACGCCATTTTTGCGTCCGTCGGAGCAGCGTCAGATGGTGTCGCAACGCGCCGCCCCAGTCCGCCCTGCGCCGTCACCGGACGTGGGCTTGTAACCAGCCGGCTTGAGCGACGACTTCCTACTGAGTTGGGCGTGCTGCTGCGGATCCCTGTAAAAGGGGCTTCTGCAATCCGGGAAGCAGCCTCAATGTGCTCGTGCACACGCTGCTGAGAGCGCGAATGAAGCACGCTCCCCTGCATCGGGTGCACAGACGATCGGGGTCGATTTCCGTTCGGTGAGGCGAATATTCTTTCGCCACCAGCAAGGATACGATCGCCAGCGGACTTCCAGCGTGGAAGCTCCGCCGCCCGCGCGTTTGCGACGGCCTGGACAGTTCGCCTCTTGAGCACGACCTCCTCGATACTTTTGCGTGGGTCGGAAGACCCCACTCGCTGCTTGGGGTGGTGCATCGTCCGGGACCTCACACCTCTGCTGAGTAAATTGCCCGCGATGCACCCGAGTTGAGGTTCTCAGGCTCCCTGCGCACTGTCTTCACTGCGGAGCCCCCGGTTAGCGGTGAGCAAACAACCGTTGCATCTTAAAGCAACTTAAACCGGAATCAACTTCTGATGACCCGTGTGACGGATCTTTACGAGGGAGGCCGGGACTGCGGGGGGGGGGCGGATCGGCCGGTCGTGGCAGATAAAATGAAGCAAGAGATGCTCATTACGGGAGCACTCTTCAGTGTGGGGCTGTCCGCCCTTTTTGCAGCCATTTTCAACCCCCTTCCGCCTAAAGCTGGGGTCGTTGGGATCGATCTGGGCACCACGTTTTCTGTCATCGCGCTGTTTCACAACGGGTCCGTGGAGGTGGTACCTGACCATCTTAACAGCAAACTCACGCCAAGTATAGTGGCGTTCACGCCAGGCGGTGTTGTGGTCGGACAGGAGGCTCGACAGTACGCCGTGCACCATCCAAAAAGCGTAGTCTTCGATGCCAAGCGCCTGATCGGACACAAGTTCGATGAGGCATCTGTGCAGCACGACATGCAGATGTTCCCGTTCTCCGTGGTTGATGTCAACGGTTCAGCCCATGTCCGCATTCAGAACGGCGACGAAGAGCTGATCATGTCCCCAGCGAATGTTGGGGCACATGTGCTGCGCAAGCTGAAGAAGCAAGTGGAGTCGTATATCGGCCGGCCAGTTCTCAAGGCTGTTCTTGCCGTTCCGGCGGACTTCACCGAGGAACAGCGAAACGCAACTATCGATGCAGGAAAGCAGGTTGTGTGCCAATACTCAAATCTGTGAATGCCCTGAGTCATCCGTGTCCACTGCCTGCTCGGGACCGCGCGTCCAGATGTGCAGGACTTGAGCGCGATCGAGGGGGTAACTCGGGAATGTCCCGGCGCAGGCTGGCCTCGATGTGCTCCGCATCATTAGCGAGCCGACCGCTGCGGCACTTGCCTATGGTCTGCAACAGGTAACCCGCCCGCGTTCCGAGTGCCGTAGCCTCGCCATTGAGGCACTTGCATTCACCGTCGCTCAGCGCCTGGGCCCGTGAGCGCGAGGGGCGGTACAGATGCCTGCGGCGAATATTGTGGTGTACGATTTTGGGGGCGGGACGCTCGACGTTTCGTTGCTATCTCTGGAGGGTGGCGTCTTTGAGGTGGTAGCCGCATGTGGCGATGAGCACCTGGGCGGCGAGGACTTGAACCAAGAGCTGGTTGAGCACTTGCTCGCTGATTTTCGCACACACACGGGTCTCGATGCCGCGCGTGACGTGGAGGCTGTCGAACGCCTGCGCATCGCTGTCGAGGCGGCCAAGGTCGAGCTCAGCTCTGCAAGCAGCACACGCGTGCATGTCGCCGACCTTCTTGAGGGGCAGCCTCTGGCGCGCGAGCTCACGCGAGGGGACGCTGAGCGCATCTGGGACCCGCTCTTCCGCCGCGCGCTATGGCCAGTCGAGCAGATCCTCAACATCTCGGGCTACGATCGTGCGGATGTTGACCAGGTCGTGCTGGTCGGAGGAACCACGCGCGTGCCGCGGATACGCGCGCTGATGCATGAGTTCTTCGGCAAAGAGCCCAACTGGCAAGTCGACCCGGACCAGGCAGTCGCTTGGGGTACAGCAGTGCAGGCTGGAATCCTCACCGACGCCAAGGGCATCAAAATTGCAGCGACAGAGTACTGGGGCACCCGCGCGAAGCGATGCGACCCACTTGCCAGGCCCAAGGCGAGGCTAGAAGATGGGCGCTGAATGGCTGAGCGATATTTGAGAGACAGTTCCGCTGAAAGATAAAACCGCCTGGCTAATGTGGGGAGAAGGGAGCGGAGCGGCGACCTCTCCGTTGCATTCGGTCCTGTTCCAGTGAATAGCTCATTTAGTCTATCGCCGTGCGGCCACGGCGTGGCTGATATTTTCCACACCAGAAGACACCGGGACGTTGCTAAAGACGAGACGGACACGTCACTCGCTGTGTCTTTCTGCCCCCCGAGGAGTCATCGGCCTGCCGCTTGTGCCAGGTCAGGCCTGAAGCGTGGCAAGGAAAGCGGTCAAGGCAACGCTTCGCGTGCACAACTGTGGCAATGCCCTGCACGCTGGCGGCACACGTGCTATTTGGGCCACCCACACCGCGCACACTATCATCAAAAGGAGACGTGCCTGGGGCTCCCTCGAAGAGACCGGAAGTCAGAACTCGTAGTCCATCGCGAGTGGTGGGCCTTCGAGCAGGGGCTTGATCATGTTGTTCACGACCGCCTGATGGTCCGCGTGCGGACCGTATCTGTGAGGGAAGCTATCAGTGTCCCTGTGGAAATGAATTGGACCAGCACCGTAGCACCGGCATTCAGCGGGCTCATGCGTGGCATACAGACGGACGCCGCTGTGGTTTTGTATGTTCAGGGATCCTCACATGTCGAGCGCTGCCTTGTCAGCAAGATCGACACATAATGCGTGTGTAAATCCCTGTCAGACCACGCGAATGGCCCGCCACTTATTGCCTCAGTAAGGTCGGATGCTGGTTCAGGACCTCGGGCTTAGCGCAGTGCGAAGCGTCTAAGCTTCTCAAATATCGCCATCGCACGCCATCCTCCGCGGCAGGGAGCCAAAAATTTCAAATGAGGTCACGACCTGGTGGCGATCTGTGAAGGTCTTTCCCATCGTAAGGTCCATGATCCCATCAATCTTTCCACCTGCCCACCCGGGCGTCGTGCTCAATCGGAGCCTCTTCAAGGCAAGGCCGTTGCAGGTCGTACACCTTTTCGCGAGTCCAAGGCCGAGAGCGAGGCCTTGATCTCCTCGATTTGCGCTTCTGTAGCAGAATCCTTGAACTTGAAGAGAACAATGTGCTTCACCGGCATGGCGACAGCGAGGCTTGCTCGCTAACCCCAGGCCACTTTAGAACTTTACGGCCGATCAAAAGTGGATTACGCAAATATCAGCATGGCCTGGGACCCAGATCTCGGCGGCGTTGTTGAAGATCAGTCAGTGTCTTGGCCACGGCATGGTACGCTTGGAAGGTACTTTATGGCGTCGGGCCTCATAGGCCTGCTTGTGACAGCGTGCGTGGTTGGCTACGGGGACCTCGGGAAGGTCAGCCGAGAGATGGACGACTGGGAGGGCCTTTCATGGGGTTCAGCACGGGAACGTATAGACCCCGAGGGACAGGCACTGCAGCAGGCGGGAATGCTGCGAATGGACCGTTGCAGGACCCTCACAGTGGGCTCCGCTGAGTTTGAGGCGCTCCGCTGCAAGTGCGCGAACACTGCGTCTGCCGTCGAGGCATTATCGTGCCACATTTCCTACGCGCGCGAACTAAGTACGGGTGAGTTCAGACTGCTGGGTTTTCGGGAGGGGAAATCCCCTATGGACCACACGCGGTGGATTCTTCAATACGGCCCACGAACGCCCGGGCTGCCGGGGTGGCAACTCACGCTGGCCCACATTACGAGTACCATGCGGGGGTTGGGTTGGACGGTTGAGGAAGACAGGTCTGATCAACTTCCTTTTACGCCAACCTCGCAGCGCGATTGCTTTCTAGACGCGCAACGCGTCACTGGGTAGCGTGCCCCTCACAGCACCGTAATGAGCCCTTGCTGATGGCAGCTTCGATGTGGACACGCCACTGGGCACGAAAAGGATGAAGAATGTTATCGCGACGTGGCATCCAGAGGGGGGCGAATGTGCAGTGGACATATCAGCTCACCTGGTGCGCCTGCTCTGCGATACAAGCGTCCCGGCCCCCGCTGTGTGATGCTCCCCCAAGGCTGCGCTTCCTTTCTCGCCCGGGAATGCCCCTCTCACGTCAGCGCTGTCTCTCGCTGCTGGTCAGGACTCCAAGTACGAGCCGACCTACCGCTTCCTCGGGGCCACCGACTCTGCTGCGCCGGTCGGCATGATGCTAGCTGCGGCGCAGGCCATCACGCCTGCGCTGCGCTCGCACCTTGCTGAGGTAGGGGACATGCCGTGTTTGCGGATGATCTTCTTCGACGGCGAGGAGGCATTCAAGTGCTGCCCCTGGCACACTCCTGCATCTGTGCGGCTAGCCTGGGTTGCCTGCCAGCGCGGAGTCCGGACGGGGTCACGGTGGCGACTGGACTGGCAGGGAATGGACCGCCACGGACTCTACGTACGGCTCGCGGCATCTTGCTGCCGCATGGGCCCGCGCGCCTGCGCTGTACGGCGAAGGCGCATCCCGTCTGGCATCAATGCGCTGCCTTGCTCTCTTGGATCTGCTAGGGACCGCGCGCCCGGACATCACCTGGCAGGTAAGACGCCAGCCGAGTCTGCTCGCGCGGCATGAAGTTGCAGGATGCGGTGCGGCCGGCCCTTGGGCACGGACGTGCTTGCAGCTCACGGTGTGGATGAGCGCAGTTTGCGGAAACGCGACCTCTATTCGCGCGCATGCAGGCCGTAGAGGCACGCATGCGTGAGCTCAACATGATTGGCTCGAGTGTTGTGGGGGCATCGGGCGGTTCGCTTCTCTCCAACGGCTCTCCAGCGCAGATCCGCGGCAAGATCAGCGACGACCATCTCCCATTCCTAGACCGTGGCGTGCCTATCCTCCACCTCATTCCCTCGCCGTTTCCAAGTGTCTGGCACACGGTCTGAGTTTCCGCCTGTTCACCCGGCTGTGGCTAGCCATACAGCGTGGCTTTGCGTGATACACGTGATGCCCTTCAACTGACGTGGGCCGTGCAACGCAGGAGGGTGACAACCTTGAGGCACTCGACGCACCGACAGTCGACGCGCTTGGCGTAATCCTCACCGCGACTTTGGCAGAAGTTTACGGCCTTAAACTGCGGTAGCATTTGCCTCCTTGGCTCCGCGTGTACGGTCGGACGCCTTCGGAGTGTCGGGGCACGCGCTAGGAACTTGGCTGCCTTTGCAGGTGGGGGTTGGCACGCGAAGTTGCACTTTGCGTTTGAAATGCGGCTGGCCAGGCATGAGGTGTCGCAACTCATCCTCTCGCTATGATTGTTATGTACAAATGCTTGCTGCGAGCGGCACGGGTCATGTGTTGAGCTCCGCCCTACCCACCTCTTCCATCTCCTCTTCGTGAAGCCGCGCGATCGCTGCCAGGGCGCGGTTTGTCACGAGCGCTTTGCTGCCCAGCGTGAGATTGGATTTTGGCGACGTGTGGTGTCGCTGCAGCCAGCGAATAATGGCGGCACGCTCGTACGAATGTCCGTCGCACGTCACCACCTGCCCATGTTGTGTGAGTCGGCGGCGCACAGGCGCGCAGGAAGGGGTTAAGGCCAACCGGGTCCAGCATGCGCGACATCGTGATGGGGCACTTGGTCTCTTCCTCCATCGCCTGTCTCCACTCCACGCCGCCAGAACCCCCAGTGCGTCGCCATGCTTCTGCGAGGTTCCGCACATGATTGTTGGCTACGCCTCCGCGAAAGCCGAGCGCCCGCCCTGTGACCGGCGAAATTCTGGGCCCCCCAACGCCTCGAGTGCTGGTGGTATCCTGTGCAGCAGGCGACTTGACCGCCTCCTCCACTGCTGCGGCCTCGAGCTGCGCCCGCTCATACGAAAAGCTTCGTGTACACACAACGAAGTGGCTCAGCGACTGGCCACGGAATCGCAGCGGGGACAAAGCGGCGTGCCCATAGGACAGTATTGAGCAAATTGCTACAGTTCAGGAGAAGGGCCGAGTAGGGTGCTCCATCGGGCGGGTCAAACGGATCAAAGCTTACCCGTCCGCTGCCACCACTGCATCGAACATGATCTTCCCAGAGAGATTGCAGCGTAGTGCGTCTTCCATTCGAGTCAGTCCAGCCCGCCTACCCGCGCCGCTAAGCGGTAGCTTCTGCGTGACAGCGCGTGTGCTGCTCGCTATCTCACCCGGCGGATCGGACCGGTGGCTGTGCCATCCAGCTGGATGGCGGAGTTCGGGCCCGCCAAGCAAACTGCTCTCGGTCAGCGCGCGGATCAGCCCGTGCCTAGTGTGTGGTCGTGCACGCTGTCGCAAGCGCGGCGGCCTCCACGCTAGGCACAGCTACCAGGCAGATTGCGGACTGATGAAATAGGGCGGGGCAGGGTGAGCACCCAAACGAAATCAACCACAGGATGTGTTGTGAAAGTGCGGCTGCGAGGCGAGCTGCGCGCCCGCGCGCAAGAGAGACCTTCGGGCGTGCCGCCGACGCTCAGGCGGGTAGCAGTCTGCAAGGCGCACTGGCACTTGCCAGTTCAAGGCAGACCACGGGGCGTGTGTGGCAGCGCTGCCCACCGTTGAGAGGCCCTCGCCCAGCGCGTGGCTGAATGAGAGGTCGTCCTCGTAGAAGGCCCCCTGCCGCCACGGCGCCGTGCATCTCAGCGCGCGCCCCGGGCCTAGCTGCACGACTAATGCACCGCCAAGCGCAAGGAGGGTAAGGGCCTGGCGGTCGCGGATAGGCCATCCGAAGTACGTGGGGCCCGCAACACGCGCGGCCACCTGTCCCCCACAACCCCTCCAGTGTCACCAACAACTCCAGCGCTGTGGAGCGGGCGCGCACGCGCGCGCGCGCACCTCGTCACCCAGCACATCCCGGAGCCATGCTGCAGCGTCAAACGCCACGTCGTGAAGGCCTGCCGTGCACCGTGGCCATGCTTAAGTAAGTTTGTGCCTGCGTGTATGCGCAACGACGGGCAGCACCTGCGTTCAGGAAGAGAAAGATGCCGAAGATGGTCGTGCAGGTCACGCCCACGATGATGACTGCAAGCTGGTACACCACATACGCAATCACCGTGAAGAGTAGTGCAAATGCGTAAACTAGGTTTCTGCGCCGCGCTACGGGCCCGGTCCGAGTCTCTAGATCAAGGTCGTACAGGGTCACATGACGCCCGCACGCGACCGACCACGACAGGGACGCCAAACCACCGGCAATGCCCGCCCCGGCGAAAAAAATCTTGATACGGTGCAGTAAGAGTATCGGCATGCCCAGAAGTGGCACTGATACCCCAAGGTAGCCGTGAATGTCCGACACGGGTTTCACAAAGTCCCGAGCAAGACCGTCGTAGGCTTCAGCGCAGCCGCATTCATCGCTCCACCTGCGGAACAAGACGCCCAGGGACCTGGTTTCGTCCTCCGATGAATTGTTCGCTACAAGAGCTTCGAAGGTCATGTCGTGGTGTAGCACGGCACTGGGTGTGACATTCGACTGAGGTAATGTTCCGGTCGACCGCATCACCGTAGCCAATTTCAGGCCATTCTCGGACTCATTGGTCTTGTAGAGAACAACCTCGCCTGGAACCAGATACTGCACGTCGTGCCGGAGACCCTGCAGGCCATCGCCCTTCCCAATCAGGAAAAACATCCCAAGATCTCCCATCCGAGCGCTGGGGAGTTGCGATGAGTCACTGATGACGGTGAGGAATGCGTGCTGCGAGACAACGATGTACAAAAATAGCAGCACTGTCGATAATTGCATATCACCGGACCAGCGCCGCCCTCAACTGACTGTCAGCAACAACCCTGGCGCCCCCGACCGCAGCTTGGCCGCAAGCCAACTCTCACCCGGGGAGCAGTCTTTCCGCAATCATATTTTAAAAAAAACTTCTCAATCAAAAGGTCTAAAACTGAAAAAGTCTTTAAAAATTGATGGAGCAGCACCGCGCGCTAGCGGCGCGGGAGGGCAGCAAAGACTCATCGCGATACCGTTCTGCACGTTTCGGCACTGGACTGGCTGTTCCTTCGGCACTACCACTGACCAAGAAAAGTGCCCTCACATTTTCAGGCAGCTTCGTTCCGAAGTCGACTGTTCACGCCGCCGTTCAGCGCAGGAGGGCTGAGGCCGAGAGAAATCTATGCCGGTCAGACTGGGAACCTGGCGCCAAAGAACAGGCTGCGCATAGTGCTGGTTTGCACCGAGATGGCTTGGAACTCTTTGGGCTGCGCGGATTGCAAACTGGGCATGACGGCAACAAGGATGAAGACCCTTGCCAAAACACGGCCGAATTGTGGATGCCAGACTTTGCGGTCGTGAAGGAGGATCCGAGGTCTGCGACAAGCTTTGGGGGCAAGGAAATACTGCAGCAGGGTCAGCCCGAGGAAGTTTTCGACGGGTACCACGTTTGGAAAAAGTGGAACTCGCGCACTGCTCGTAGGCCGTTTTGGCACTGCAAGGAGTCGGGTGAGACTCGCTGGGAGCGTCCAGAGGTACCGTACCGTAAGCCATTCCAATCTCCTATCAGCTGCTCGCGTGGTGTTCCTCCATGTTGCTTTCGCATGTCGCTCGTTCTCCCTCCATCCTTCCTTTTCTCGGTCCTCGCTACCTCATGTTCTGTGAGTGAGGTCCGGGGTTTGAGGAACAGAGTCATTCGTTGGAAAGGCTGTCTTGGACTGCAGTGAAATCGATGAAGCCTGCACCTTTGCGCTGGCTGTGAGGCGACGCTCGTACGATGCCTTGCTACACCTGTTCACCGCGCGAGCGAGCGGCCGCAGGTGAAGGCGGTGCAGGAGCCAGACCGAAATCCTGCGGCGGGGAAGGAAAGTTGCCCCATATCAGAAGCTCCTATTTCGCATGTGCCCGGGATTCACGAGAATCTGTGTTGCCCTATGCCCCCCTTTCCGGACCGCCCGGCGTGAAAGTAGGGACTGCCGCAGGCGGGGGAGGAGGGGGGCCTCCTGGACGGCGACCTCGACGAAGATGCGAACCGCCGCGCATTTCTGCAGGTGCGCGCCGGCCACACATCTTAAACCCGCCAATGAGCAAGGGATCGGCGTTGCCCTGGACCTGTGGCTCCGCCGGCTAAGATGCTCGAGGGGGGGGCTGGGGGGCGGGCGCACAGGCGCTGTACGAGTGGCGAAATGGGGGGGCTCCAAACGAGCAATTGTCAACAGATGAGGTCATTCCTAGCGCGAACGCGCGAGATGATGATGGCTCGGAAAGAAGTGCGAGGTGTGGCGCCAATGCGTGTCGGGTGCGCGGAGCTCGACAGGTCTCGGGGAATATTGCCGTGGCCCGAGACGCCGGCCCGTCGCGCGTCGGTGGGGTGCCCCAGCGGGTCGGACCGCCACAGGGCGCGACGCTGCACACAGCCGCGGCCCATGGAGACCTCGCGGCCCTCGATGAACTTGCGGGCACGCCGGCGGGGGCAGTCGAGGTGAACGCGCCAGACCGCTTCTCGTCGCCACCGCTGCACTACGCCGCCGGCGGTGGGCACGTGGCGGCGGTGGAGAGGCTGGTGGCACTGCGCGCTGACCCTGATGTCATCAACGCTGACGGAGAGACGGCTCTCCATGCCGCTGTCAAGTGCGGGCACGCGCGTGTTGTCAGCACCCTCCTTATCCTTGGGGCCGATCCTGCACGAGAAAATTGCAGGTTGCATCCGATAGAGTCCGAAGGGAACGTGACTGGCACACCCAGTGGCAACTAGAGGTTGATGGGGCCTGTTCACGTTCTTGCCTTGGATGGGACAAGTCGTCTGAATGCCCTCTCCTCTCCGCCCAGGGGGATGGCGCCCGCACAGTTGGCGCGGATGTTCGGGCGGGACGAGATCGCGAACATCCTGGCAAGCAAAGCTTCAGGCAGCTATCGTTGTGCTTAGTCCACTGCTACCGTGTGGATGGCAGCCAGAAACAAAGCAGGGAGACAGGGCCGGGATATAGGAAGTGCACTATGAGGAATTCGTTCTTCCATCGGCCAGGAGCGGAAACGGAAGGTGCATGAGGAGAGAGAGTCAAGAGTGTGTTGAGAATATCGGCTCCCCAAGCTCATGGCCGACGAGGGCTCGAGCTTCATGGCCGACGAGGGCTCGAGCTTCGCGCGGAGTTTAGCGGTATCAGACAAATACGTTTATTCACCACAGTCGTAAGACGGTGGGAGCAGAGGTGCCGGGCGGGCCAGCCCACGATTTCTCAAGAGACAGTGGTAGTCCTGCTTCCTGCTGTAGCTATGGCCAATGTCCCGAGAAAGAAAGATACAGTAAGCAACAACAGTCATAAAAACCAGCAAGGCATGGAAAGGAAACGCGGGTGCAGAGATCCCAGGCCAAAACGGCCAGAACGAAAAAGTGCCCACGGGCGAGAGGCAGACACGTGGGCTGCGGGGACAGGGGGCCCATGGCGGGCCCGCACCTGCGTTTGAGTTGTGAGGAAGCACAAGGCAGAGCCCGGTTTATCCTAGTACGACGCGTGCTACGACGTACAGCGGGGCCTCCATCCTGAGCCTTGCGGAGGTAGCGCCACGTTGTTCGGCTGTCCTTGCCAACGCTCAGGGTTCCGGGCTCTCACTGAGCAGAGGACGTGACCGCCCCGTGCGAAGCACCGTCATGCTAATGTGCAGCAGTCCATTCGCACTTTCAACGCTGATGCATGTGCACAGCAGGGCCCATGCTCCCCAGACCAACGAGCTTAAGAAGCAAGGGATCAGTTTTGGGTGCAGTTCTGTGCAGTGAGACGGGGCGAGTTGGGGGGTGGGGAGGGGGAGGCAAATGGTTACACAGACAATTTACTGAGCGAGCGGCCAGAACGACTACTTTGCCTCATTCGCTTTTCAACTTGCATACCCCCTTGATCAGTCGTCAACCACGTCGACGAGCCTTCGCATCTCCCACGCACTGAACACCGTCTGGCTTCACCTCCACATATATTGCCCGTCTGGTACCAGCTGCCTTGCGGGCACCTACCTCTCTTGCGCTGCTCCTGTACATCACACCTGTCAAACCAGGGAAATGCCCCGTTGGCCGCCCTCATCGTTCCCATGTCCTGGGTCGAAACCAGCGCCGCAGCTGTGCATATTCCCCGTTCTCCCACGCTCACCAGCCACCTTGCTGCCAATGCGCATACCTGCTCCCAGAGAAGTCGCAGCTTAGAACCAGTTGTTTGTTTATTTTCGCAATGATCCTGGACTGCACACAGCGGAGGGTCGTCACACCGAGCGTGCATTTCGGCAGCGATGTTAACTGCCTTATGATAGTCCTTGTCCCCGCGCTTGATTGCCTCAGCGGAGGGAAAGAGGCTCAGCATCTCCATGACAGGCTGCTGTGTGGTGGTGGCCAGCTCGAACATGTCGCCTGCGTGGAAGCTCATGGTCATTTCTCTAGAGGCGAGGCACGTTCGCCCGCAAGCAAAGAAATGTGTGGAATCAAGCAAGAGCATCTTCCCGCGAGGGCAGCAAGAAAAACTCAGGAGGAGCACAGCCGCAACCCAGGCGAGCCTTCTCGGCAGGGTGCGCAGCGTTGATGCCAAACTGGGTGATTCCTTGCGAATCAAGACCCAAAGCACGACTTCAATGAAGTCGCATCTCAAACCCAGTCGTACTAACAAGTGCCACAACTACATGCAACGGGTCGCTCTGAGCAAGGCAGGGAACACATGGGTTGCACGGGACGAGCTAGGGCGGGCACACATACCGAAATAGTCTCTGTCGCTCCTGTCGGCCGACAATTTCAGCCAACCGTTGGTTGATTTTAAAATACAGGACTCTGAGAGATAGTAAAAAGGTTGGAACGAAGGGGCACACAATCGTCGTGGGAGGAGTGTTGTGCGCTGCAGGGCGGTTGACGTTCGGCGTGTTTCCGCTGCAACTCTCGCGTAGCCAATGGCGCACCGAACCCAGAGGCTGTTGCGTACGGGCCTGGTGGCTGTCTGTGTGAGCACGGCGCTGCTGGCGGTTGTCTTCTGGCCGCTCGAGGAGCTCCATCAGCGGCGGGCCGAGTTGGTTGGAGATGGCGCGTATGGGCTCGCAACGGACGCTGCCAAATTCAAGGGTCTCGAAGCAGAAATCAGCACCGCCCAGGCACAGAACGATGATCTTCAGCAAGGCCTGAAGAGCTCTCTAGGGGCGGCGGAGCCGTCATCGAGTCGAGTAAACCCAAACCCGGATTGGGCCAGTGACTACCTCGGCGCTGTCGCTTCACACGAAGGCGTTGTGGGCCAGGATCCTGGTTGCTGTGGTGGAGACGACGCTGCGTCGCAACCAGAACCTGGTGCAGCGGGTGATGTTTCGATCGGTGCTGTGATTCAGCAGATGAGCCGAAAACTCAGAGCCATGAAGCAGAAGTTCCGCGAGATTCAAGCATCTTACTACCACGGGGGCCCCAGGGTGATCGATCTCAAAGTCAAGCCGCGCGGTCCACGCGGTTTCACTGGCGATCCCGGCGAGAAGGGTCCCCCTGGCGACAAAGGCGCGAAGGGTGCAGTAGGGCCAGTGGGGCCGAAGGGCCGCACTGGGTACCAAGGAGAGACTGGTGTTCAGGGACGGAAGGGCGCCAAAGGCATGACAGGCAGTATCGGTGCGCGCCTAAGTATCCTGGTTGTTGTCCAGCTGCGGTGGAGGGCCCTGGCGGTGTGGGGACTACCTGAACACCTGTCGAGCGCTGCACATTTTTTACACGGGGTCTCCGTGCAGGTGAGGCGGGGGACAAGGGCAACATCGGTCCTGTTGGCGACCAGGGGGATCCGGGCTACCCTGGACCCCCTGGCGCTCGTGGCCCTCCTGGTGCGCCCCCGCGCGTGCCAGCCCCGATTACATGCCCATGCGCTTTCTCGCTCGTGTGCAAAGCCGCCTGAGCAGCCAGCGCGCGTCCCCGTTTTTGAGGTGCATGCAGCATAGCCCGTGCGACCTGGAACGGGGGGCGCATGGTTTAGGACTGAAATTTCTGCTACGTGCCAGGTGCCGCCGGCGTAATGGGTGCAAACGGCAAGGATGGTCCTCCTGGGCCACCCGGCTCGATGGGGCCCGAGGGTCCCCGCGGGGAGGAGGGAGCCCGCGGTGCTCCAGGCCCGAACGGGGCCAACGGTCCCAAGGGCAAGAAGGGTCCGCGGGGCGGGCAGGGCCAGACAGGCCCGCCGGGTGAACCAGGGACGCAGGGTCAGGCGGGCCCGCCGGGGCCGGATGGGGTTGGCCCTCCGCAGCCCGCAGCGCAACGACGGGCGGGGACTGGGACCTGGGGCCCCTGGTACACTGCTACGTCGGATTGCACCAAACTTGGTATCAAGGAGAATCTTGGTGGAGAATGCAAGCCACTGTGCGAGTTCTGCGACAGTGCCGCCGGCTTCAAGTTGGTCAACCCTGATGGGCTCAGGTACAAAGACTTGTCGTTCGACGATCGCAGGTACTCAGCGGGGGAGACACAACCGTTGAATGCCTGCATGCTTGCTCGGTACGGAAACAAGGGCCAGATCACGCTTGTTCCAGAAGACAGTTCGTACTTCAAGGCGTCTATCAAGGCGTCGGTGAAGAAGCAGGCAAACTGGTTTGGCGGCTGTCCTGAAGGTTCAGACGACGATGCCCAGTGCTGTTCGAACGCGAAGTTGCTGCAAGATGGCTTCGATTGGACTAGCTTTGCGAAAGGGAGCACGTGTCAGGGCACGCCAGGTACATCTACGCCTGCAAGCCAGCTGGTCTGCATTTTCGACAAAGCAGAAATGGATCGACAGATGCAACCTCCTGCACCGCCAGTGTTCCCGGCGGACAAGCTCGTGGTGGGCGGACTGCTTTCGTCGAGCGGCAGCAAGGACAAGACGTGCATCATGTCGCCGAACGGCTTTTTCCAGATGTGTCTTCGCAACAGCGGGAACATCAAGGTTTTGGGACCGGAGAACAAGGAGTTGTGGTCTTCGGAAACTGCGGGCAAGGGCGCGGGCGGGCCATACAAGCTGCAGTTGACCCGCGCGGATCTCATTCTGAGCGACAAAGATGGCGTTTCTGTGTGGTCGTCGGGAGCAAATGGGCAAAAGAATCAGTTGGCTCTGCGGGACGACGGGGTTGTGATCTTGCGAAGGAGGGACGGCCAATCAGCCTGGCAGGCAGGCGAGCCCCAGACACTCGGCGCAGACGCCGAGCTCGAGGCGGCTTACAACAAGGCGGTCTGCATCGCAGACGCGTGCATCAGTGGCGCAAATTGGAAGCGGCTCGCGGCAGTGTCCCGGGGATTGCTCCTATCGGGTGAGTCATCTTTGACGCCGAGCACGAGACAACGCACCGCGTCGTTCACGCCGAACTTCGGCTCCAATTTTGGCGCGGATGCGCTTGCTTTCTCATATTACAAGCACGAAAACGGGGGTGGTGCACCCAACACAGATCTTTCAGCGACCCAGAAAACAGAGAACAGCTTCAGAATCAAGGCTGATACTACGGACAGGACGAGCAACATGGACGTGAGCTGGGTCGTTGCGTCGGCCGAACTCGCGGACAACTCACAAGTCGCAGCGCCGCGGGGGCCCAGCAAAGGCGACAAAACGTTGTTCGGGCGCATGTGTGTCGGCCGGCAGTGCGCCGATCAAGGAATCCTCGCGCGTATGGCGGACGTGTCCAACGCCAAGATTTTGACCGGCAGAAAGACGCTCGCGCTGAGCTCACATTGTTCTTCCTCATATTATAACTGCAATTGCCGCAACAAATGCCGTGGGCGTTGGATTTTTAGGCGGTGTAGACGACGGTTTGGTCAAGACTGCGATCGTTGCTCAAGAAACAATCAAGTAACGTCCAACAGCGTTCGACTCAATTTCAATGCGGGATTCTCCGATGCGCCACTCGTCGTCGCATGGATCACGGGGCATGAATTTTGCTCAGGGCAGAATGGACAGGGAATGGTCTCCGCTTGGGTCACCGAGACCTCGAAGTCGGGCGCAAAGATTAACGTGAACACAGATAATGTGAATAGGCCGAGGGTGAAGAGTATCCAGGTTGACTGGATGGCGATTTCGCCTGAGCTGAACCGCCCGTACCGCCCGTACTACGGGCTGGTTGCGTCGAGTGCCAACCGAATCTTCCAGAAAGTTTGCGTAGGGTCATTCTGTGCGGACGCAACAAAATGGGGTCAGATGATGTCGGCGGCCAAGTGGAGCGTGCAGAGAGGGGACAGTTCCGTCAATCCGAGCGGTGGCTGCAGCAGTGGATCTACCACCACCAAACGCGTGACGGTCAACTTTAAATATGCTTTCGCAGAGCCGCCAAAGGTGGTGGTCGGTATGAACCGTGTCAAGCATTGCGGTGCAAACCAGTGGTGGAACTACAAGTTGGAGGCGCAAGACGTAACAACGACGTCGTTCACCCTCCAGGTTAAGGCCAAGAGAATTGTCGACATCAGGGTTCAGTGGGTCGCCTACTCCAAATCACTTTCCAGCAACGACCAGAGCCTCAAAGCTTCGTGATTCCTGCCTGCAAGATCCATGAAGAGTGGGTGGACCCCGGTGTGCACGCGGGAAAGTTTGTCGCTCCGGGGGTGAGGGGAAGGGGGGGGGGCGCAGCTGAGAGTCAGAGGGGATAAATAGTGTCTTCGCAACATCGCGCAACCAGTCGTGTGCTCGCGCATGATTCGCAGAGCCTGTAGTCGACGGCGGGATTGATTGCAACAGCGCGATGCACTGCTGTTCCACTCTCTCGGTACGGAGGCGTGACCCGCTGGGCCGGGTAAAGCAGTAGGCGGCGTTCCGTTGAGCGTGCTTGCCGCCCATGATTCAAAGACTGCCCCAACCTCGCGTCCGACGACCCTGTCCGCCCCCCGCTCCCGTTTTCATCCATGGCCGCTCCACGCCTTGACGTGTCGGTGGGCTCCTGCGCCATTCTGCCTCTCCCCCCTGAGGGCCTGGGCGCGGGTGGTTGGCCTCGGGTCCACTCGTAACGCCAAGCACCGCTGCGTGCGCGGCACGCTTACGGGCGGGCAGCATTTGCAAGGATCGACTGGAGCCTAGGGCGGTGCGCGGCGTCGACGTGACACTCGCCCCTCACACCCCGCCCTCGTCCCAACGCCTCTGTCGATGAAGTCTTCGCCGAGAGCTTTGGCGCCCGGCGGGTCACTCACACTGTCCGCTCCTCCACCCACTGGGGCGCCGCAGATTCTACACGCGCGCCCGCCACACGAGCGAGGTCGCCAGTGCCGGGGCCTTCGGCATCCCGTGCCTGCATGGGCGCCGGGAACGCCGCAAGGCGCACTGGCGACCCAAGAACCTCGGCTCCTGCCGCCCACAAATACTGTGAACGCCAAGGTACGCGGGGGCAAGCGTACTGTCAGGCATGAATCGTGTTCGGACTGTCCCGTCGGAGTCGGGCCATTCGTCAGCTGCTGCGCAGCACAAAGGCGCAAGGTGGCACGCAGCGTGTGCCGCAGCGTGTGCCCTGTGTGCCACCGCAGGTGGTACGCAGCGAGGGACATACAGCGGCGTGGCCACACGCCAAATCTGTGAACGGCTGACTACGCCCTAGGTGCTTCGATGCAGTGCATGGTTACTTTCTGAAACTAGGCAGGCATCTCGGGGGCTCGGGTCATTGCCTTCCTGCCCGGGTGATGCGCCAAGGCTAGGAAGTCTTTGTCCGCTTGAAACATCGACAAAGCCATCCTGTGCGACCTAGTCACCAAGGAGTCGCCAAGG
>Ga0115567_10000713_pt1 | contig 32794 bp, 33 predicted proteins | sample COGITO_mtgs_1204_2_FD_88679 | JGI IMG/M metagenome (GOLD analysis project Ga0115567, IMG submission 88679) | Pelagic marine microbial communities from North Sea - COGITO_mtgs_120412 | ecosystem: Environmental > Aquatic > Marine > Epipelagic | place: Germany:Helgoland, sampling site Kabeltonne...
AGGTTAACTCACTTTATTAAATAAAAAATGGCTTTAAAAAAGAAGCAGGATATTGCTCGTCCTGCTTGACAGGGGGAGTCATACCAACGCCCTGCTAAGGGGCAGTTGCGAGTGTTGTAGGCGAAGCCAGCGAGTAACTGTCCCGCAGCGTTTTTTGCTGCGAACTTGAGCAGTTTGTTATAACTCATGGTTAATATTTTCCTTAGCCTTACGAGAAAAGTAAAAATCTAAATACGCGAAAAAACCAATGATTAGGAACCAAATTACAAATGGTGGAATAAGTGAAACCTCACTTAACATCGCAATTGGGTAAACAACTATCAAAGCTAGTGAACCAATGCCGCCATCGTATGATGTATATGTTTCCCAAGTCAGTGACAAAAGCCCACCTAAGAATACTAATGTTGCTACTACCAGCGGTAAATGTAATTTATAAATTCTCATGAGCTTATTTTGAGTTATAACGCCCCAAAGCACCGGCGCGCGCTTTTTGCGCGTCGGGGTGGCTTTGTTTGTTATGTTTTAAATACATTAAAGCTATTACCTAATGTTAAGTAGCTGCTGACAATACTAAAATTATAATTGTACTTACTACAACTACTATAAAAACTTTTTGCCATGGATATCCTGTAAATTTTGTATTGCATACAGGGCATACGAAGTAAGAATAGTTTGACGGTACTCGGACTTCTTTTGGCGAAATTATAGAATTACATTTTTTGCATGTTTTCATGTTTGAGCTTAAATTTATCTCTTAAAACATAACGCTTCGAATATGCGGCGCGCGCTGTTTGCGCGTCGGTCATGATTTGTTTGTTAGGTTCGTTGGTTTGCATTTAAAATAGCTTCAATCTGCCTGTTGGTATACTTATTTACAGGATCAATGTTTTCGTCATCGTTACTATGAGTGTATTCTCCGGCGTCGAACGCCAAGAAAACATCATAAGCAGGGCTTGGTACTTCGTAGCCTTCAATTGAAAGAAACTTTTCGTTAATCATCACACCAGAAAGCCACGTTGCAACAAAATCACAGACTTCGTACGTGATTTTATTTTCAAAATAATACTGAGCTAGATTTAGTGCGAAGTTATTAAAAAAATCATGAATACCATTTGGATTTTGAAGAGCCATTTCCACAAACTTCATTTCGTTTGCTTTCTTCTCAAAAATATCTACAACTAAAACTTCAAATGAATTCACTAATTGAACCTAACGCTTAACATATGGGGATTTTAGGAGCGCTTTTTCAGCGAGTAAAATTCCCACCATTATGTTTTTGTTATGTGCTTTTGTTTTGGTGATTCGATTAATATTGTAAATGAAGAAATACCACCCATTAAGTTTGTATTTGCAGTTACTGATGCTAACTCCCAACCATCAATTTCCATCTCTTGAATTTGAGCATTAAGTAAATCCAAATCTGGACCATCGGACCAAAAACTTTTCTTTTTATTAAAAATTACAACTTTCTTCATTCACAGCTCCTTTGCCAATGCATCTCGTAAAAGCATATAACTACTTAGTGATTATACGGCACGTAGTGTGTGACGAATAATCACCTTGTTGGACAAAGCCGAGACTCCGCCCTTAAATTTATTGGTGCTTTTTATGCTAATGGAATTTGTATTTGAAAGGAATAGCTGATGTCGTATGAAGGACAAATATATTCGCGTATATATCTGTCATCATGGGCGATATAGTTATGTTAAACACGTTACTAAACAACATATTCTCACCTGTTTATTTAATTTCTCAAGCAATAGGCCAGCCTGTCCCGTGACAGTGATTTAACGGCCTTGTTACTGCGTCTTTACAGGTCTAACTTAGACCGTCATGCGATAATTTCAGCCACTTGATATCCTCTGAACGTTGATAGAAGGCAGTGCGATTGACATCAACATCAGCACACCTGCTTTACAAGCCGGACAGGGCCAACATTTAACTGGGGGCCTTGTTTCATCATCGGCCTTTTGCTCTGCTAGGCCCGGTAATTGTCGTCGAATAACATCTAATTTTTTACGCCGACAACAATTGGCTAAAAAACCAAAGTGCCTCACCCGCATGAGGCCTTTTGGCAATATGTGACTAAGGTAACGACGGACAAATTCTTCACCACTGAGTGTCATCTGCTTATGCCGGTTGTTATCCGCATAATCTTGATAACTGTAGGTGACGTTGTTCTTGTCTATGGCCTGTAATCGCGATTCATGTAGCATCCCTTTTTTCGTATACCGACCTAGATAACGAATAACTGTTTTTGGCTGACACAAGCAGGGCTTGCTGTACACACACCAAGGTTTGTTCATCAACATCTGTACTTGAGGGACAACCAATTCACATGCCCTTAGTGCCGCCAACATCTTCGCCCTGAATACGGTAGATAGTGCTTTTACAGGAAACAAATACGCTTTTTTTACCCCTCTCCAGTGTGACTGTGGATCCACTGCTCCGCCAGGAATAAGACAATGCAGATGAATATGCTGGCTTAAGGTTTGCCCCCACGTGTGAAGCACCGCTGTCATACCCAGTTGACCCTTCAGGTTTTTACGCGATATCGCAAATTGACTTAAGGTCGCCCATACGGCCTGAAACAGACTTTTGTACAGTTTTTTTGGGGCATACTGACTTATCATGTTCAACTCATGGGGCAAGGTGAACACCAAGTGGAAGTATTTGCAGGGCAGCACATTGGCTTGTTGCTGCTCAACCCATTGCTCGGTTTGCCTGCCCTGACAGCGGGGGCAGTGCCTGTCCCGACAAGAGCAATACACCGTTTTCTCAAACGAACATGATCCACATTGCCACTGCTGCATACCTAATTTCCCCGTTCGACAATCCCCTATATGACGGCATACCTTATCTTGTTGATAACTGAGTGTATGATGTTGTCGATACTCGGGCAGGAATTGCTGTAACACATCCGCCACATGCAGAGCACTCATGACACACCTTCCCAATCGGCCATTAAGTCTTGGGCACTATTATTCAATTCAGGTAACCAATGTAAATAGGTTTGTGTGGTACGAATATCCGCATGCCCTAACTGCTGTTGCAATTGATTCAGCGGCATCCCGCTTTCCAATTGATGCGTCGCATAGGCGTGGCGTAGACTGTGAATACTGCACTTCTTACTCACCCCAGCCAGCTTCACAGCTTCACGAAAGGCTTTTTGTACGGACGTAGCGCCCACCTGAAACGCCATACCTCGGCTCGAATAAAACAACCAATCCGTCGCCCGAAAATGCAACCAATAGGCGCGTAATAACTGCAGCACCGACTCGGTCAGCACCACATCTCTGTCTTTATTCCCTTTCCCATTGTGAATGCGTAACGTCTTACGCGCCCGGTCAATATCCTCTACTTTCGCATGCACCAATTCGTTGAGGCGCAGCCCACAACCATAATAAACCTTCAACATAGTGCGGTACTTCTCATGACGACAGTGCATCACTATCTGTTTTACCTCCACTTTAGATAATAATGTAGGAATGCTGCGTGGCCGTTTAGGCCAGACAATATCAATAGAAAACGTGCGTTTAAGCACATGTTTGTAGAGGAAATGAATGCCATTCAACTGCAAATGGATGGTGGCACTTGACAATTCACGCTCCAAACTCAGTGAACGAAAGTACTGCTCTAGTTGCTCGTCACTGATAGTGTCGGGGGATTGGTGATAATACTTGGCTAGTTGGATAACAGCATAAAGATAACTGTCACGAGTACGCTCTGAATAACCTCTGAGCTTACACTCATCGATCAACGCTTGACGTAAAGGGGTCATAACTTATCTCCGATTAATTGGGCTCATGCCCACAGATAAGTGTGACTCAAAAGTAAAAAATGACAGGCTCCGCGCAGCGGCTTAGTTCAACAATATTAATAGCCGGAAAAGTTCCGTGTTTAAACACGGAACTTTTCCGGCTTTCTACATTACCTATTTTTACCATAGCCACTAACCCATTGTACAGGTTAACTTTATTACCTTTTCCTAATTTTGCGATTGGAGAAACACGGAAGCTTTCCTAAATCTTGCTGTTATCAGGAAGTTTTACTATAACTGTATATAAATACAGTTATAGTAAGGATGCTTTTATGCCTAAATCAATATTCTTGAATATGATAAAAGATGAGATGTTTAAGTTGCGTTATGCGAAACGCACTATTGAAGCCTACTTAAAATGGATCAGTAGCTATATCCATTTCCATCAGAAAAAACACCCCAACCTTATGTATGACAGTGAGGTGGAAGCCTTTCTTTCGCACTTAGTGTTAGAGCTTGATGTAGCGGCAGCGACACAAAAGTCTGCATTGAATGCCTTAGCGTTTTTGTATCGAGATATTATTCATCAACCTTTAAATTTGAAACTCAACTTTGTTAAAAGTACTCGTCAGCAAAAACTACCCGTGGTGTTGACCACAGATGAAATGCGTAGGTTATTAGTAGTCATCAATGTACAACAGAAACTAGCCGTATCCATTTTATATGCAAGCGGATTGCGTTTAATGGAATGTATAAGGTTGAGAGTCCAAGATATTGATTTTGACTTTAAATCTATTCGAATTTGGAATGGTAAAGGAGGTAAACATCGGGTGGTCACTCTGGCTGATGAGCTGTTCCTTCTCTTCGACAACAGATTGGTGTAGTAAAACAATATTTGGATGCAGATTTATCAAACCCTGAATACAGTGGTGTTTATTTACCTCATCGTCTGAGGCTAAAATTAAAAAAAGCCAATCGTTCCTTGCCGTGGCAATATTTGTTTGCTTCTAGGCAATTGTCGAAAGATCCTGAGGACCAATCATTAAGACGTCATCATATTGATGAATCCACTGTGCAAAAAGCGATACGCTTTGCAGCGAAAAAGGCGCTTATAGACAAACACGTCACCCCACACACTCTTAGGCATTCATTCGCAACCCACCTTCTCCAATCAGGCGCAGACATTCGCACGGTACAAGACCAACTAGGCCACGCTGATTTACGCACCACACAAATCTACACGCATATATTACAAAGAGGTGGTAACTCGGTGGTGAGTCCACTCTCTAGGCTTTGAGTGATGCTTTTAGTTGTTTTGCGACATTTTCAAAACATCTTAGTTAATGCCGAAATCGTCTATTCTGGTAAGTCGGCAAAGCGGATGCCTTTGATCTACCTCGACTGAATTGACAAAATATTCGGGTGAAGAACATTGCCGCCGCGCGGGATGACAGTGCGCGCAGCACATACCTTTGATTTTAAGTCCGAAGTATGGCGCAACCAACAAAAACAATAACTGTCGCCGGTTTAAAATCTACATTCTTAAAAGCTCGAAGCTCGAAGCTCGAAGCTCGAAGCTCGAAGCTCAGGACTCACCGCCGTCTTTCCCAAACCAACTCAACTTCTTATGCAAGCTCACTACCGACCCTACAATAATTAACGCTGGTGGTTTGATGTCAGCCGCTTCGGCTTTTTGTTGAATATCCTCTAAGGTGCCTGTCACTACTTTTTGCTCGGCTGTAGTAGCAGATTGCACCATAGCGATGGGGGTAGTGGGGGTTAGTCCATGTTTAACTAGTTGCTCACAAATAATAGGTAGGCCAGTCAACCCCATATAAAACACTATGGTTTGGTCTGGTTGGGCTAACCCTTGCCAATTTAAGTTGATGCTATTGTCTTGCAAATGGCCAGTGGCGAAAACCACAGACTTGGCGTGATCTCTGTGAGTGAGTGGTATACCGGCATAACTGGCTGCGCCGCTGGCGGCAGTAATACCGGGTACAACTTGAAAGCTGACGCCATGTTTGATTAAGGTTTCGAGTTCTTCGCCGCCTCTGCCAAAAATAAACGGGTCACCGCCTTTTAGTCGTACTACGCGGTTGCCTGCTAAGGCTTGTTTGGCGAGCAGTTCGTTAATTTCATTTTGCGGTACTGTGTGTTTGCTTTTGGCTTTACCGACGTAGATTTTTTCCGCATCACGTCTTACTAGCTCGAGTATTTCTGGAGAAACCAAGCGATCATAAACCACCACATCGGCTTTTTGCATCAGACGCAGGGCTCTGAAGGTCAATAAGTCTGGATCGCCTGGACCTGCGCCTACTAGATAAACTTCGCCTTTTGTTTTGCTGGCATCTGGTGCATTTAATTTTTCTAAAAACTTTTGTTCAGCGGCTTTTTCGTTGCCTTGTAGTATGTTTTCGGCTATGTCGCCGTCTAATACGTCTTCCCAAAAATAACGGCGTTCAGTCACTGATTTGAAGCGTTTTTTCACTGAATCTCTGAATTTCTCGGAAAATTGTCCCAATAAACTAATTTTCTGGGGAATAACAGATTCGAGTTTTTGCCTTAAATATCTGAGCAATACCGGTGCTACACCACCGCTACTCATGGCAATAATAATGGGTGAGCGGTCAACAATGGATGGGGTAATAAATTGGCAAAGCGGGGTATTATCTACCACGTTGACTAAAATCTTTTGAGCTCGCGCTTGGTCGTGAATTTGTGCGTTTAATTCGCTGTTATCTGTGGCGACAAAGACCATTTGTTTATTGGTTAAATCCGCTTCTTCGTAGGGTTTGACAATAAGCTGGATTTTTTTTTGTTCGGCAAATCGTTGTACTGTAGTGCACACCCAAGGTGCAACAACGGTAATCTGCGCAGATGTTTTCAGGAGTAATTCAACTTTACGTGCGGCTACTTCGCCAGCGCCCACAACTAAACAGGTTAGGTCGGTGGTATCTAAAAATATTGGGAAGTATTGCATCTGTGAGCACTCGTTAAACTGGAGTGATGATTGTGCCTTGCTTGGATAGAAGTGCAAACCAATTTAAATATAGTTTATATTCCATTAGGTTATTATGAGAGCCACTAAACTAGAGTTGCGCCCATAAAAAAGGGGCTATGCAGCCCCTTCTCATTTTATAAACCTAAAGTTTAATCACGGTTAGCCGGATTACCACGTTTCTTAGGTGGTTGTTCTGACCATTCGCGCATCCCTAAGCTGCGACCTGCAACACGGGTTTTTTGTAAAGTATCGTGTGTTGCTTTGGGCATATCTTTGGGCAAATCTACTGTGCTGAAATTATCATAAATTTCGATAGAACCAATATTTTTGCTACTGATGTTGGCTTCATTAGCGATAGCGCCCACTATGTTGCCAGGTTTGGCACCATGAGTGTGACCGACTTCGATACGGAAACGCTGCATACCTTCACTAGGTGGGCCAGATTTGCGTTCACGCTTAACACGCTCACCGCCACCACGCTCACCACCACGTTCAGGACGACCACCACGCTCTCTTGGTGCGCGGTCATTTCTGTCGCCACGATCATTTCTTGGAGGGGCAGCATTCAAATCAGGACGGTCACCTTCTCTGAGGATAAGTGGTTCATCACCTTGGGCTATTTTGGCTAACGCAGCCATGATCACTTCAGGTGCCGCTTCGGTTTCTGCTTGAATTGACTCAACAATCGGGATAAGTGTCTCAATTGATGCATCGCCTATCGCTTCAATTACACTGCTTTTAAAACGCGATAAACGTGTTTCGTTTAATTGTGATATTGACGGAATAGTCATGGCATCGATTGTTTGCCTAGTGGCGCGCTCAATGGAAAACAACATACGTTTTTCACGGTGCGAAATAAACAAAATTGCATCACCTTCACGTCCAGCACGTCCAGTACGACCTATACGGTGAACATATGACTCAGTATCGTATGGTACGTCAAAATTAATCACGTGACTTACACGCTCAACATCAAGTCCACGAGCTACTACGTCAGTGGCAACCAAAATATCGATTTTGCCTTTTTTCAGGCGATCAACAGTACGTTCACGTGAATTTTGTGGAATGTCACCATTAAGAGGTTCAACCGCATATCCTCGTGCTGAGAGCTTTTCAGCTAATTCCATCGTAGCGGTTTTAGTACGTACAAAGATGATCACACCATCAAAGACTTCGACTTCTAATATGCGAGTCAGAGCTTCTAATTTATGGTGTCCAGCTACTTGGCAATAACGCTGGCGAATGGTGCTGGCGGTGGCCACTTTGGATTCTATTTTGACTGATTTAGGGTCATTTAGATAACGTTTGGTAATTTTACGAATAGGGTCTGGCATAGTCGCTGAGAAAAGTGCGGTTTGGCGCTTCTCAGGGGCATGACCCAATATCCAGGTTACATCATCGATGAAACCCATACGCAACATTTCGTCGGCTTCATCAAGAACCAAAAACTTTAATTTATCGAGTTTAAGGGTGCCTTTTTTGATGTGGTCAATTACTCGGCCTGGTGTGCCAACTACGACTTGTGTGCCGCGTCTAAGTTGACGAATTTGGTTATCGTAAGACGAGCCACCGTAAATAGGTAATACGTTAATTTTCTTAGAAAAGCTGGCATACACTTGAAAGGCTTCTGCTACTTGAATAGCAAGCTCACGAGTAGGGGCTAAGACTAATAATTGGGTGTTTTTATCGTCAGGATCAATATTCGCTAACATAGGTAAGGCAAAAGCAGCGGTTTTACCGGTACCTGTTTGCGCTGTACCTAAGACGTCATGGCCGCCTAAGATAAGAGGAATACACTCTGCTTGGATCGGAGTGGGTTTTTCGTAGCCGACTTTGTCTAATGCTTGCAGCAGTTCTTCGGGTAGGTTTAAATCTCTAAATGTTATTTCAGATGTGGTGTTTGTCATCAATTTTCCCAGGGTACAGGCAGGCACAGCGTTATTTGAATCGGTAATACAATTTCAAAAATCAGTAATACAATTATTTAAGGCGAAGCCGGCACGGTTTCAAAGGTCAAATTATATTCGATATTCGACATTTACTCCATGTAATGCTTTGTTTAATTGCATTATTTTTGGGAAATGTCTTTTTGTGGTGCACAAGTTTGTGGTTTATTGTCAATAATGTTGCAAGTATGTGGCTGAGTTGTGCTATTTGGTTAACATGTCGCGAGGAATTACCTCAATTCGTCAATTTGTGCTTAAAACTAGTTTCTAAAGGACAAGATCGTAAACCTCTATGAAAATAGGTATCAAAAAAGCTCACTTTATTCCATTGCATCAGAATATTGGGTCATTTTGAAGTGTTATTACCAGAGTAAGCGAATGCCATCTGTCAATAAAACTGTTAGTGCTTGTCGCATAAGATAAAAACACATGTCATTATATCCAATAGGAATTTATATAAGGAACAATCACCATGAAAGGTTTTAATTCAACGCAATTAAAATATGCATTAGCTGTTGTTGCAATAGGTGTTTTATCTAGTTGCGGGAAACAAAGCAGCGATGAATATATAAAAGAAGCACATCAATATATCGCTGAAAATGATCCTGCGGCTGCTATTGTGGCATTAAAAAATGCGGTGCAAGTTGAGCCAAAGTCAGCGCAAGCTCGATTTGAACTTGGGCAACTGTATATTCAACAAAAACAGTTTGAAAGTGCTGAAAAAGAATTAAATAGAGCCTTGGAATATGGTTTTGAAGCATCAAAAGTGTTGCCGTTATTAACTCAAGCTTACCAGCAAACCGGTGCTTACTCTGCTATCAGTAAAGTAGAGCATGAACAAGCGGGATTAACGTCGGTGGAACGTGCCGAAATTGGTTATTTCAAAGTAGTTGCATTGGTTCGATTAAATAAGAAAGACGATGCTCGCTTATTGATTGAAGAATTGTCTGCAATTGAAACCAGTTCTGTTTTTAAGGGCCTAACGGCAGCTTATATGCTGGTGTTAGATGAAGATTATGAGGCCGCAGCCTCTGAGGTGGCGAAACTGCGAGAGCAAGCTCCGCAAAATGCAGAAGTACTGAAATTATTAGCTCAGCTAAAATTGTCTTTGGGTGCTCCAGATGAAGCCGCCGAGATATTTAAAGACTATGTTGAGTTTTATCCAGAAGATAAACAAACAACCTTTGTCTTAGCCAAATTATTGGTGGATATAGGTGATTTAGAAGCGGCTGATCCGTACATAGACGAACTGCTTTTACTCAGTGACCAAAACCCTCTTTTAAATCAATTGAAGGCTGCAACTTATGCCTACAAAGGTGATTATGCTAATGCCCTGAAACGTGCAGAAATAGCCATTACTGGCAATATTGAAGCGCCGTCTTTACGTTTGATTGCAGGTTATGCTGCCTACCAAATACAAGACTATTCAAGCGCTAATCGGCATTTGACTTATATTGCGGCCTTGCTGCCAGATAATCATCCCGGTCTTAGATTACTCGCTGCTAGCCAGTTACAGTTAGGACTGACTTCGGAAGTTGGCGATGTGTTAAATAGACTCGATCAACTATCTGACAAGGATGCGCCTTTGTTTTCCAAAGCAAGTTATGAACTGCTAAGGGATGGTTTTGAAAAAGAAGCCAAAGTGTTTATCGAAAAATCTACAGACATTAGCCGTACTGCTGAAGATTTAACGCGCTTAGGTTTATTACAACTTTCACTGAACAATCTTGACGGCATAGTCAACTTAGAAGAGGCGGTCAGTAAGTCTCCTGAATTGGTGAGTGCACAAACCACTCTTGCAAAAGCGTACTTAGTCACTAAGCAATATGATAAAGCCTTAGAACTGGCAAGTAATTGGAAAAACAACAGCCCGGATGATGCAAAACCTTATTTGTTGGCTGGGGACGTTTAAACCAGGCAACAGAAATTTAAAGAAGCAAAAGTAGAATTTGAAAAAGCGACAGCACTGGACAAAACTAACCCTGCAATAAAATTAGCCATGGTCAATCTAGCTATAGCACAAAAAGATTTACAACAGGCTAGCCTCTTATTAGAGGAAATACTGATTGAGTTTCCTAATAATGTGCCTGCACTGGCGACTTATTATATGGTCAGTAAACAAGGTGACAAACCGTCACCAGGCATTGAAAAGATCCAAGCTGCCTTTAACCGCGAACCTGCAAATATTGCGACAAGATTACTGTTAGCACGGGTTCAAGTTGTTGAAGCCAATTACAAAGCGGCTATTGAGCTGTTGACCGCAGTAAAAGATCAAAAAAACCTGCCTAAAGCTTATTGGAAGACATTAGGTCAAAGCTACATTAAAACCAACCAATTGCGGCCTGCGACCTTGCATTACGATGCATGGATAGAAAAAGAACCCAATGATAAAGACGCCATCATGGGTAAATTATTATTACTCGACAGCCAAAATAAGTTTGTAGAAGGTTCGCAATTAGCTCAGGGTTATCTTAAAAATCGTGACGATGTTCAGATGCAGTTGTTGAATACCCACTTTTTACTTATGCAGGCCGAATATCCCGCTGCCCAAAAGGCCTATGATGGGTTACCAGAGAATGTGCTTGGGTTACCACTAACCAAAGGTTTTCTAGCGCGTTTTCAGTTGCATAATGAGCAACCTGATTTAGCCTTAGAAAATGCGCTGGTTGCGTACAATGCTACACCTAATAATAGAAACCTGATCCTATTGGTATTCATTTACGACACGTTGCAGCAACCCAATAAAACTATGGAGTTACTGAAGCAACATATCGATAAACAACCCACCGATTTAGCTGCCAGAATGTTAATAGCTGAAAGACAAATAGGCGGTGACTTATCTGCTGCTATGGCAACTTATGAAGTGGCCTTGCAACAAAACCCAAACAATTATGTCGCCAGTAATAATTTAGCGTATTTGTATTTAGAAAAAGGTGATATTGAAAAGGCCAAGGGATATGGGGAAAAAGCCGTTGAACTTGAGCCAAGTAATCCTGCCGCATTAGATACCTTGGCGCAAATATATGTGGCGGAAAAAGACTACAAAGAAGCCTTGAATTTATATGATCGAGCGATAACAGACGAGATGCAAAATGAAGAGATTTATCTCAATTACGTTGAAGTGTTGTTATTAGCAAAAGAAACCGCTTTAGCGAAACGCAAACTTAGTCAACGGGAAATGAAACAACAAGTATCTATTACTCGGGCCGCCAAGTTAAAAGCTGATTTTGGCCTTGAGTGACGCTTATTTCTACCTGAAATTTAGGTTTTTCAATTGAATGTTAAAAAGATTGTCTAAAAAGGCTACGGTTCGTAGCTTTTTTTGATTCTGCACGACTAACGCGAATACGGGATGATGTGAATTCTGAGCCTAACCCCATGACGATGGTATTATTTTACTTTTTATAGTTAACGTTATGATAGGCGCAACTGCACAATTCTCATACCTGTGGCAGTGTAAGAGTTGAAATAAACAACATACCAGCAGATTTTTTAGTTTGAATAGTAACCTTAGGATAAATGATTCTTTTACATAAAAAGGTTTCGTTGAAACTTTCAACGAAACCTTAAGTTGGGTTATTAATAAACTACATTCAGGATAAAATAAGTCTATTAAATTAAATTAAAATCTAATTTAACTTCAAAGGTTAAATTACTTACTAACACGCTATTTAAAAAATAGCGTTTTGCATGATTTAGTGCGCCCCTTGCGTTATTGAAAACCAATCAATGTTCCAGCCCCCACTGAGCACCGCTAATGCAAACTGTTGATTGCCAGCGGGTAAACTTACGTGATGTTTAACTGTGGTGTAACCATTCCAGTCACCTGTATTAGGTATAGTCATAGTGCTATATTGCACCGCACCGCCAGCTTGCTCAAACTGTAGAGCTCCCCCCCCAACTGCACTCGCAACGCGGTATTCAATGGTATAAGTTCCACTGCGTGGAATATCTACACTTGCGTAAGTCATCCAATCACCCGCATCAAGGTAACCAACAGCCTCACCGCCATTTTCTACGCCGCTCATAGCCGTGTAGTCTTCAGCTTGTAATGTCACAGCGAAATCATCAGGGTTGGTATTGACGGGCGATATATCAAACCAGTTTAGATTGTAACCCGCTTCATTTGTTACTAGTGCGATAGTGTGGTCACCCTGAGTCAAATCAACCTCATGGGTCACATCGATCCAATTATACCAATCACCTGTTGCTGGCACATCAACGTTTCCGTATACGGTGCCTCCACCGGCTTTCTCAAGCTGTATTATGCCGTCACCTGTTAGCGAAGCAATTCGATAAGTTACAGCGTAGGTTCCCGTTTGTGGCACGTTCACATCAAAGGTCATCCAGTCACCTGAGTCCAACCAGCCAATTGACTGGGTACCATCTTCATCATAAGAATTTTCAGTTTCAACGCCGCTCATATTACACCAGTTCTCAGCTTGAACTTTGGCTGGCAGCGTCACTCGGCTACAATCCTTACCATCGGGGGGATTACTACCAGCCCAAGTCTGGATGATCTCTTTAACCTTCTGACCTGAAGCTGTCAGATCGCCGGTGCTCCAATTTCCTTGAGCATTTGCGTTTGGAAATAAGGCAGAAGCCCCTTCGGCTTTGTCATTAATCGACCAGTTTGCATGGCTGATATTGTTGTCTTTCAAAAATGCCATCCATGCATCAGTTTCACCATAATCGACACCACCATCACCATCTGCGTTTACTGTGCCCCACTCAGTGACAAATAGAGGAATACCATTGTTTAACGCTGTTTGTGCTTTACCACGCAGGCCTCCCTTATGGGTGCCTGAATAGAAATGCAGGCTATAGGCAATATTGTCGTAATTGGTAATAGGGTCGTAGGATGCAGCGTCCACATCTTGTGCCCAATTCGGTGTGCCAACAACAATCAAATTATCAGGATCGATGCTACGGATCGCTGAAATAACAGCTTGAGCATAGGGTTTGATGGTATTGCTCCAACTGACGTTCAACGGCTCGTTGTAAATTTCATAGATCACATTGTCATACTGACCATAAGTACTAGCCATTTCCTGAAAAAATTCTATTGCTTGCTGTTGATATTGCTCGGCGTGATGGGTATGCCAGTCAATGATAACGTACATGTCATTGGCAATAGCCGCATCAACTACAGCTTTGACTTTGTTCTTATTGTCGTCTTTAAACTGTAAATACCCGCCATTTGCATCGACACCCATAGCTGCGCGTACCAAAGTACTATTCCAATCCTGCTTAAGTGTGCTTATCACGCCTGCGTTATAATATTTCTCGCCACCCCAGCCATTGTTGCTCCAAAAAAGACTGTTACCAGCTAAACTTTGAGGCTCGCCACCAATGAGTACTTGATTGTAGGACGTAGTAATTGGCTCTACCGCGCCCACTTCGATTGTTAAACCAGACAAAACTGTGCACAAGGCCACAACTAACGTTGAAGATTTGCTCGTAATTTGTTTCATATTAAACCTCTATATTATTTCAGTAAATTGCCCATTAATGATTAATATGGGTAACCAGATAACAACATATAAAGGCGAAAATGATCGTTCAAGTTCCAGCGAAAACATAAATTTAAACGAATTTTTACACTTCTATAACAATTGGCTTAAGGTTAATTAAAACTGAGGAAGCTAATATAAGATTGACTCAGGGCAAGTTACACTGGACTACATATCTGATAGCAATGTCACTTCTTACTAGATTGGCCATTCCACCAATCTTTTCGGTATTGGGTAGGGGTGTTGCCTGCTGCTCTTTTGAAAAAAGTATTGAAAGTCGCTTTACTGTTAAATCCGGCTAAATCCATGATGTCTAACATAGTCGTTTTTTTGTGTTCCGGTAAAACAAGTAGCGTTTTACTTTCTTCAACACGAAAGTGATTTATAAATTCGAAAAAATTCTTAGAATAATGCCGATTCACTGTCGAGGACAAAATTCGTGGCGAGACTTGCAACTGATTAGCAAGATTATCTAAGGTCAATAGATGATTCAAATAGGGCTTACTGGTTCGCATATAAGACTCTAATTTTAGCACCAGTGATTTATCAACAGGATCCTTTGATTTTACTGTGGGGTTGAGATCTCGATTAATCCCCTTAAATATGTTTGAGTAACCGGCACTAAAAAAGATGAGTGCGCTTATCAGTAACATTGTCAGATAGTTTGCAAACAATCCTAAGCCTTCATGATCGACTGGCATATTAAACTCAAATGACGTAATTATACCCAGTGCAACACCAACGGCCTGCACGTGAATGACTAAGAAACCAATGACCAAAATTTTCAACCAGCTTAAGTCGACACTTTCAATATCAGCTATCTCTTCCTTTGCTTGTTCCTCAAAGCGATTTAATTCATATAGGCATAATAGGGTACATACCAATCTGAATACTTCTCTTGATACGTGTATCACTCGGTCAGACAATATAGTGTTGGCTACCGTGTCTCCTTGCAGTGAACGAATTTTTACATCGTAATCAAGCAGCAACCAATGAAACATAAAGTAAATTAAGAATACTAAGAAGGGGACAAACATAAGCAGGTCAAAGCGACTAAAGGTATAATCTTTATACTTAAGAGACTTGATATATAACAGTAATAGCGGAGCTTCTAGCCAGAATGCTAACCCAAAAGTATAAAAAAGATTGGGTGAAATCTGCATGGCGACAAAGCGAAATTCCTCGCCGTAATTAATTAAGTTATCTGCTGGAATACAAGCTTGAGCAAGCAAAAAGGTGGCCAATAGCACATGACTTTTTTTCTTGCCTTTTTTTAGAGTGAGTAAAAAGAATGCGAACAACACACACTGATAAATTGTGATAACTAAAACTAAATCATGGGTATTAAATAAAACTGATTTGGCAGTCACATCATCCTCGGCTGGGCGGCATTGAGATAATTAATCCGTTTGGTGTTAAATGAAATTCAATTAAAATAGATATCACTCTTCCAGTGGTGTCACCTGCCAAAAGCCCTACATTCAAAAGTAAACTGCTATCTTTGACAATTATTATGAGAATAGTCGCGCTTCACCTGCTTGGCGTCTCTTGGCTTTTAATATCAACAATAAGGTAATGAATCCTGGTAAAGCTTGTAGATATAGAATACTTATTTGGGCGGTGAGACCACCAAAAATACCTGCGATAGTGATACATATGAGCAGAAACACTTTAAGACTTTGATTGCCGCTGACTAATCCCCACAGTAAACCAAAACCTAAAAATCCATTATATAAACCTTGATTCATCGCCAAGATTTCTGAAGATTGTGCAACTTCTGTCGTCATTGAGAATATTTTTTGTCCTACGGGGTGATCCCAGAAAAACATTTCTAGTGTCATTATGCCTATATGTAATAGGGCGACTAAAAAGGTCATAAAACCGGCGAAAAACTTCATAGATAATACCTTTACTACTTTGCAACAGAGGTGATTTTTATAATGTGGTAAATACGCCGAAGTTGCAAGAATTGGTGCTCTTGTCTTAATTAACAGACAGTCACACACTAAAAAAAAGCGCCTTACGGCGCTTTTGAATATGAATCAACTGTTACGGTGTTTTTCCGCTTGGGTTTTTCATGTAACGGAAGAAATCGCTGTCTGGTTCAACAACCAACACGTCTTGTTTGCTACTAAAGCTCTTCTTGTAAGCGTCCATACTACGCAGGAAACTATAAAACTCAGGATCTTTTGTGTAGGTCTCTGCATAAATCTGTGCAGCTTGAGCTTCACCTTCACCCCTAAGTTTACGCAGGTTACGTTCTGCGTCAGCCAACATAACGGTAATTTTGGCATCAATATCAGCTTTTATAAATTCAGCTTTCTCTTTACCTTCAGAGCGATGCTCTCTGGCTACTGCTTCACGTTCACTACGCATGCGTTGGAAAATAAAGTTTCTTACTTCCAATGGTAAGTTAATTTGTTTAACACGCACATCAATTATCTTTATACCCAACTCGTCTGAGCTGGTTGATGCTTGTTCCATGGCTTCATCCATCAACTCTGAACGTTCACCAGAAACAATTTCCTGAATAGTGCGGGTACCAAACTCAGATCGTAAACCGTTGTTCACTTTCTGTTGTAATAGGACTTCTGCACTAGATTTTATACCACCGGTGGCTAAATAGTATTTAGCAAAATCTTCAATTTTCCACTTAACATATAAGTCTACAATCAAATCTTTTTTCTCAGCTGTGACAAATCGATCTGGCATTTCATCCAAGGTTTGGATACGGGCATCTAGTCTTACGACGCGGTCAAAAAATGGTAATTTTAAGTGTAAGCCCGGTTCAAAAACCTTAGTGTCGCCGGTTTCGCTGACTCTTTGCACTTTACCAAACTGGATAACAATGGCTCTGTTGCCTTCTTCTACAACAAACAACGCACTAAAGAGGAGTAGGCCTAAGGCCACAATAATTAGAATAATAAAATTTTTCATAGCTTAGTTTCTCCCACTGCGTGTGCCGTTACTACGGCTGTTTCTGGAGTTGTCGTTTACCGATTGTGTATCTTCATCTTGATTACGCAAGCCTTCTAAAGTACTGCGATTATTGGATGGAATTTTTGCTCCAGATTGATTTCCGAGTATTTTTTCCAGCGGTAAATACATCATGTTGCCAGTGCCTTCTGTATCCACCAAAATTTTGCTGGTATTACCAAAGACCTCTTCCATAGATTCAAGGTAAATACGACTACGTGTGACTTCTGGTGCAGCAATATATTGAGGAAGTAATTCTTCAAAACGTGCGATTGCGCCCTGTGCTTCTAAAGTGACACGTTCTTTGTAGGCTTGAGCTTCTTGTGCCAAACGGTTGACTTGTCCACGAGCCCGAGGTTCAATTTCCCGAGAGTAAGCCTGCGCTTCGTTGATAAAACGCTGCTCATCTTCTTGCGCAGCAATAGCATCATCAAACGCTTCTTTGACTTCTTCTGGTGGCCTTGCATCCTTGAAGTTCATATCCACCACAGATATACCCATATCGTATGACTCGATGATACCGGTTAATTCATCCCGTACACTTTGCCTTGTTGCTTCACGTCCGCCTGTTAATACGGCATCCATTTTTGAATGTCCAACAACATAACGAATGGCACTATCAAAGGCCTGACTTAGACTCTCTTCAGGGCTTGTCACAGCAAAGCTGTATTTATAAGGTTCGAGAATACGGTATTGGACTTCCATCTCAACACGTACCACATTTTCGTCTTCAGTTAACATAGAACCAGAGGACGGCATAGAGCGGATCGTTTGCACATCTACCGGTATAATCTCGTCTATGAAAGTGGGCTTCCACTGCAGACCAGGGTCAACAAAATGGCTAAATTCACCAAAACGCAACACCACACCACGCTCAGCTTCACGAATAGTGTAAAAACCACTAAACACCCAACCAATAACCAATATGCCTATAATAACGACCATGCCTATTCCACCAAGGCTTTTACCGCCTGATGAGCCGCCACTACCACCACCGCCAAACTTGCCAAATTTATTCATCAAGTTTTTGAATACCTCGTCTAAATCAGGGGGGCCTTGATCTTTGCCACCCTTGTTTTTCCAAGGATCATTGTTGTTACCACCGGGCTCATTCCAAGCCATCATTTCTCTCCAACTAGTTAATTCAATAAATAGGTCTACTGACCTCTACGAGTTTCTTTAAATTTTTGATCTGTTATTTGTTACTAAATTTCTACAATATATGACGCTAAATCTACGTCGATACGTTTAATAAGTCTGTTCCAATCACGCTGTTCCATGCGCACATCGACCTGCCAATCGCCATTTTCGGCATAATCTTCTGAGGCAATACAGTTCATATCAAAAAATACACCACGCAAATTACTCTTATGTGGTGGTATTAATAAGCTATGTTGTACCATGTTTTTTGATAAACATTCAGTAATTGCGCTGAGCAGTAAATCAATTCCTAGGCCTTGCTGGGCAGATATCCAAACGCGAATAGGCATGCCTGACTCGTCGCGATCTATTTTTGCACTCACGCCATCCATGCGATCAATTTTATTACACACTACTAACTGTTGGATCTCGTTAGCCTTTATTTCTTCAAGCACTTCATTTACTTGACCAATATTTTCTCGAAATTGATCGTCAGAATAATCGACTACATGCAATAACAAGTCAGCTTGTTGGGTTTCTTGTAATGTCGCTTTAAAAGCAGCAATGAGATCATGGGGGAGATGACGAATAAAACCAACCGTATCGGCAAGAATTGCTGACCCCACATCTTGCAATTGAATCTTTCTGAGCGTTGGATCAAGTGTCGCAAACAGTTGATCGGCCGCATAAACGGCAGATTGTGTCATGGTATTAAACAAAGTCGACTTGCCTGCGTTGGTATATCCTACCAGCGAAACCGTAGGGATCTCTGCTCGCACTCTGGAACGACGACCTTGTTCACGTTGTTTTTGTACTTTATCCAGACGGCGTTGAATCGCCTTGACTCTTGCGGCTAATAGTCGTCTGTCAGTTTCAAGTTGACTTTCACCTGGGCCACGTAAACCAATTCCACCTTTTTGTTTATCAAGGTGCGTCCAGCCGCGAATTAAGCGGGTACTGATATGACGAAGTTGTGCTAACTCTACTTGTAACTTACCTTCGTGAGTACGAGCACGCTGGGAAAAGATATCTAGAATAAGTCCGGTACGATCGAGTACTCGACATTGACATAATTGTTCTAAATTACGTTCTTGAGAGGGAGATAAACTATGATTAAAAATCACCACATCGGCTTGTTGAGCCCTGACAGCATTGGCAATTTCTTCGGCTTTACCGCTACCCACAAAATAACGGGCTTGTGGCACCTGCCGAGAGCCCGTCACTACATCTATGGCATTTACACCAGCAGAGGACACAAGCAATTGTAATTCTAATAAATCTTCTTTGCTATTTTCATCAGCAAAGTCAATATGTACTAAAACAGCCTGTTCACCAGCTGCATAACGGTCAAACAATCTGTTCTCCTAAAACCATCTAAGTTTCGTCTGCTTCCGTTTGACCAACAGCTGGCATTGGGATTGCGCGTGATGGAACAACGGTAGAAATTGCGTGTTTATAAACCATTTGGCTTACAGTGTTTTTGAGTAAAATGACAAACTGATCAAAGGACTCGACTTGTCCTTGCAGTTTAATACCGTTAACAAGGTAAATGGATACAGGAATACGCTCTTTACGAAGCGCATTGAGGAATGGGTCTTGTAGTGATTGCCCTTTTGCCATGATCTGTCCTTTTTGTTTTTATTATAAAATATTTACCCTAAAACAAGATTATACATTAAAACATATAGCTGTATAGGCTAGGGTGTGTTGACTTTTCATATATCAGCGACATAAAAAAGGCCAATCTAAGACTAATACTGAGTCAGTTTAATGACTTTCGACAGATTGTCTGACGAAAACGTATCCAGTGGGTGAATATTTTCCCAATTTCTGAGCCAAGTCAATTGCCTTTTGGCTAACTGCCGTGTGGCGGCGATAGACTTTTCACACATGGTATCAAAATCAAAATCACCATCTAGATACTGCCACATTTGCCGATAGCCGACACATCTAATAGAGGGTAAGTTCAAATGTAGGTCACCTCTATCTCTTAGTCCTGCAACTTCAGCCTGAAACCCTGTATCGAGCATTAACTTAAAACGCTGAGCAATACGTTGATGCAACACTTTGCGTTCGTCTGGGGCAATACAAAATTGCTTTACATTATAGGGTATGGGGTCGGATCGAGTTGCCATCAAGTCTGTCATCGAGCGATTTGTTAGAAGATAAACTTCTAAGGCTCTCATTAAACGTTGTGGATCATTGGGGTGAATACGTTTAGCAGAAGTAGGATCGATTTGCGCCAGTTGTTGATGTAGTACCTGCCAACCTGATGTATCGGCATTTTCTTGTATGGTTTTTCTCACGCTTTGATCTGACTCAGGTAACGGCGAAAGCCCTTCAATTAAGGCTTTGTAATACATCATTGTGCCGCCCACTAATAATGGAATACTACCTCTTGCTGTGATGTCGTGCATAGCCGACAGTGCATCTTTACGAAATTCGGCCACTGAATAACTTTGTGCGGGATCCAAAATATCGATCAACTTATGCGGCGCTTTTTTTAATTCGCTGGCGCTGGGTTTAGCCGTGCCTATGTCCATACCACGATAGATCAACGCAGAATCGACACTGATTATTTCGCAGGGTAGATTGTCACAAAGCTCAAGAGCAAGGTCTGTTTTTCCTGATGCTGTCGGGCCCATTAAAAACAATGCAGGAGGTAACGTTGCTAGGTTTTTGTGGCTAATGTTATGCATGGGCGTTCAGCCAATTATCTAAATCCACGGGTTTACCTATTTGAGAAATATCATGCTCTAAATTAATCGATGAATGCACAAACTGTTGCCACAACTCTTGTATCTGCGTAGGGGTTATTTCCTCATAAGAAACTATGCTATTTAGCAAGTGCTTACGCACCTTTTCTATATCTGTTTCTGTACAAGTCAAAATGTCTTCTAAACATTCTATCCATCGAAACTGTCTTAATCCTGCGGGGACTTTACGTAAAATAATTCTATTTGGTGTCCAGCCAATTTCTACACTATTTTCCAAAAGAGGCTGATAAAGTGCTTTTGCCTGTGCCAACAACTTCGTAGTGGCAGTGATGGAAATAGGCATCAACAATGGTTGGCTAACGGGCATAGTAGCCACATAAATTTTAGACATCACACTAAGATGCAAGGCCTTTGTTTCGAGTAAATAAAATCTTTGCTGAACTTTAACTAACATCTTTGTATCTGTTACCTGTAGCCATTGTCCGGGTTTCAAGGTCGATTGTTCAGTAGAACTAGATGCAGAATTAACAGACGTTATTGGGGACATCAATTGTTGGTAGTTTTGTGATGATTGATTGATCACCTGCGAAGAGTTGACTAATCGCTGCGCTATGCTCTTATTTCCTAAAGTGCCCGCAGAACCAGGTGACTGTTTGCTAGCGCCAGCATAGGAGGGCAAACCTTCATCAACTTTAGGTTCAGATATTGGTCTTTGCAAGGGTTGAATATAATCATGATTGGGTTGGGCATGGGGCAAAACCTTTACTTCAGGGGGGGATTGTTGACCGTCCTGAAAATGTTGATTAAGCGCATCGGTTAATGCCCTGTATATGAAATCATGTACCAAACGGGCTTGATGAAACCTCACCTCATGTTTGGCTGGGTGCACATTGACATCGACTTGGTTTGGTTCAAGGGTCAAATACAATACATAGGCTGGATATAATTCGGCACCTATCAGTCCTTCAAACGCTTGACGAACCGCGTGATTGATCAATTTATCCCGCATCATACGGCCATTTACATAAAAATATTGAAAGTCGCCTTGAGGTTTGGCTTGTTCTGGTTGAGCCAACCACCCTTTTAATTCAAACTGCTGATATTGGCTATTTAGCTCAATGCAGTGTTCGGCAAATTCTTTGCCACATATAGCACCAAGGCGTTTTACTTCATTACCTAAGGTCTTCACAGATGGATACTTACGCAGCAACTTACCATTATGCTTAAGGCTAAAGCTCACATCAAAACGACTCAGGGCAATACGCCTTACCACTTCATCAATATGAGTAAACTCGGTTTTTTCAGTGCGTAAAAATTTGCGCCGGGCAGGAGTATTAAAAAACAGATCGACCACATCCACGCTGGTACCGTCAGGGTGAGCTACTGGATTGAGTTGCACTTGCATATCGCGGCCTTCGCAATGTGCTTGCCAGGCTTGGATTTGCTGTTTTGGCTTAGAACTTAAACTCAAGCGGGCAACCGAGCTGATACTGGCCAAGGCTTCACCACGAAAACCTAAACTACAAATGGCCTCTAAATCATCTAACTTTGCTATTTTACTGGTGGCATGGCGGCTTAAGGCCAACGCGAGTTCTTCATGGGGAATGCCACTACCGTTATCACGGATCAATATGCGTTTATGTCCGCCTTTTTCAATATCAATGTCAACGGATGTCGCCCCTGAGTCTAAGCTGTTTTCGACTAATTCTTTGACCACAGAAGCTGGGCGTTCAACCACTTCTCCAGCGGCAATTTGGTTGGCTAATCTTGCGGGAAGAATTTGAATCGGCAAAACAATGACCTTGGAGTGAATATTAAACGGGTGGATTAGGTGCTAGGAATAGTTAAAACTTGTCCGATACGCACCATATCAGTATTGAGGTTATTGGCTTTTTTCAGTGTACTGACTTGCACATTATAACGTTGCGCGAGCAACGATAATGATTCACCACTGCGCACTCTATGGGTACGGTTTTGTTGTTTCAATTTAGCCCACAAAGAACCATCAGGAGGTGAACCTTTAAAATGTTGCTTAAGCCCATTAAATACCGACTGCGCCAACCTTTGTCTGTAGGTAGACCAATTCAGATTTTTCTCTTCCGTTGGGTTAGATATAAATCCAGTCTCGACTAAAATAGACGGAATATCAGGGGACGTTAACACTGCAAGACTCGCCGCTTGGGGGATCTTTTTATGCAACTTTGTGACTTTTCCTAGATGTTTGATCATGTCACGACTCACATCGTAACTAGTGGTCAAAGAGTGATCCATAGACATGTCTAGTAACGCTTGGGCTAAATAACGTTCATTCGCTGTATCTTGAATAATCTCTGCGGCTCCGCCTAATAATTCAGAATGGCGTTCGGTTCTTTCTAACCAGCGACCTAGTTCGGTGTTCGCCCTTTTCATAGATAATACCCACACAGACGCGCCACTAGGCTGGGGTGTGGTAAACGCATCGGCGTGAATTGATACAAACATATCGGCTTTATGTTTTCTGGCAATTTGAGGGCGTTCATTGGGTGAAATATAATAATCGCCAGTGCGAGTCATTACCGGCTTCATGCCTTTTTCTTGCATAATCAATGATTCTAATCGTTTGGCTATACCCAGAGTGACATTTTTTTCATAACTGCCAGCACGACCAATGGAGCCCGGATCTTCACCACCGTGGCCTGCATCGATAACAATGATTATGTCCCTGTTGGTAGTCGAATTTGAATTCATCACAAATTGTTTGGGTGCAGGACTAGGATCGTTAAGATCAATCACTAACCTGTCACCGTAAGGTGCGGTAGGAGGTAAAGCAAAAATATTATTTTCGAGTTTTTTGTTTAACTCAATGACAATTCGCACTGATTGAGAATTTTTGGCGGTACTGTAACGAATCTTTTTGACTAACGAACTATCATTAGAGATTTTTGAAAAATCGAAATTCTTTGGAGTGTTTTCTATGTCGATAACTAATCGTTGCGGATTATTTAAGGTGAAGTAGCTGTATTTAGGTGTATCTGCTAAGTCAAAAACTAAACGTGTGGTGTCCGGGGACGGCCAAATACGTAGTCCTTCGATGGTATTTTTAGCAAAATTTGCAGAGCTAAAAGTCATCAGTAAAACACTGATTAATAGTACATTAAGTTGTTTGAAGCTAAACGTATGCATTATTATTTTTCTAGTTTAATAGTCTGAGTAAATTCTGGCCTTTTGCCGATTTGGCCTGCATAGATAACGCACGTCCTGTTTGCGTGTATTCAATACTAATGTGTAAATCTGCTGCTGCCAAGAGGCCAGCGCCTTTGTCTGGCCATTCAATCAAACAAATGCAATCAACATCAAAATAATCACGAATGCCCATAAATTCTAATTCTTCAGGATCAGACAAACGGTATAAGTCAAAGTGAAATACTCTCCAGTTGGCTATTTCATAGGGTTCAACCAAAGTATAAGTAGGGCTTTTGACTTTACCACTATGCCCTAAACTTTGAATAAAACCTCGACTAAAAGTGGTTTTACCTGCGCCTAAATCGCCCTCAAGGTAAATCACCATACTCTGATGACACTGTTTAGCCAACTTTCCAGCCAAAGCAACTGTGGCTGCTTCATCTGCTAACTCATAGTGTAATAAAGGTAAATCAGCTGTAGGGGTAATCAATGAAATGCTCATATTCCGTTAACAATGGCTCGTAATGGTTGTAATAAATCTGAGGCAATCATACCACGTTGACCATATTGTATGGCAACTCTGTCTCCTGCTTCAGCATGAGCACATACGCCATATACAGCCGCTTTATGTGGGCTAAACCCTTGAGCCAAAAATGCGCCAATAACACCGGTTAATAAATCGCCCATACCAGCCGTGGCCATACCAGCATTACCGCCTTTGCATACCCAGCACTGAGGCTCTTGGTGACATCCATTCATTTGTATGATTGTGCCTGCACCTTTGAGGATACAAGTAGCGTGATATTGTTGTGCGATGTGCTTACTAGACAAATACCTATCACTTTCAATTTTGGTTATGTTGCACTGCAATAATCGACTTGCTTCACCCGGATGTGGGGTTAATATTAATGCTGGCAACTGCGACAAAGTATCTAGAAGGTTTGTGTCATCTTGCTTAGCCGCTAATAAATTTAGCGCGTCAGCATCAATGACCAATGGCTTAGGATGACGTTTTAGATGAGCTAATAAACCAGAAAATTGCTGATGTGCCCAATCATCTTGGCCTAAACCCGGGCCTATCACTACGCAACTACACCAGTTTAATGCGCTATCAAGATCGTCGTGTGTGAGCATAATTTCTGGCCGGCCATTCGAGATGGGCAAACTACTAGACTCATGGCAAAAGACCTTCACCATCCCAGTTCCACAGCGTAAAGCCGATTCAGCGCTGAGTCGAATTGCCCCGGCCATACCTTTATTTCCGCCAATACATAATAATTTTCCAAACGTGCCTTTATTACCATGCACAGGTCTGGCCGTTAATGGTTGTAACATCGACCAGTCAACTAACTGTGTATCACTATGAGCAATACCAAAAAACTCCGCTGCCACAGCCAAGTCTGCAAAGGTGAGCTTGCCGCAAAACTCTTTACCAATTCCTGTTATCAATCCCGGTTTGGTGGCAATAAAAGTAACGGTCACATCAGCTTTAATACAAATAGGTAGCGCTATACCTGTATTAGCCTGCATCCCAGAGGGTAAATCTATACTCAGTACCGGAATGTTTGTTTGATTGATTTGTTGGATAACTGCTTGAAAGGTAGGTTTAACGTCGCCATTTACTCCTGTACCCAATAAAGCATCCACTATTACATCAAACTGTGGGTAATGTTGTTCAGAAAATTCTTGTGGTTGACCACCCGCCTGTTGCCACTGTGATTGTGCTTGTTTTGCGTCACCCACTAATTCTCTTTTAGGCTGCTCACACACAACGACAACCCTCATGCCCTGCTGTTTGGCGAGTTTCGCTAATACATAACCATCACCGGCATTATTGCCATTGCCAGCTACCACTAAAATATTTTGTGCCTTAGGCCACTCTTGTCTTAATGTTTGAAATGCCGCTTCGCCTGCTCTTTGCATCAAATCAAACAGGCTACACCCAGCTATCTGTGCAGCCTTGGGTTCCATTGCTTTGACTTGTTCTGAACTGACAATTTTATGTGCTAGAATCCCAGCCGCTTGCTCGGTTAACAGGTTTGTCAATGTCATCTCTTAACACTTCTGAATTGTTGTCTTTAGCTGAAAATATCAAGGCTTGGGGCAAAGCGCTAGGTTTTCAGCAATTGGGTATTTGTGATGTTGACCTAGAACAACATGAAACCCACCTGCAATCTTGGCTCGAAAAAGGCTATGCCGGTGAAATGCACTACATGGCAGAGCATGGTATGAAACGAGCCAGACCAGCCGAACTGTTGCCCGGCACTATGCGCGTCATCAGTGTCAGAATGGATTATTTACCCCCCGACGCTAAATTTGCCCACACCCTAAAAAATAAACAGCAAGCTTATATCAGCCGTTATGCCCTTGGTCGCGACTACCATAAGTTGTTACGGGCTCGTTTGAAAAAGCTTGGAGACAAAATTAAAGCTGAATGTGCAGAATTAAACTTTAGGCCGTTTGTTGATTCAGCCCCAGTACTCGAACACGCTATTGCCGAAAAAGCCGGCATAGGATGGACAGGTAAGCATTCACTTACTATCAACAAACAAGCCGGTTCTTGGTTCTTTCTTGGGGAGTTGTTTGTAGATATTCCACTACCAGTCGATAAGCCGGTAAGTGAAAACTGCGGTAGTTGCACAGCCTGCCTAACGATTTGCCCCACTCAAGCCATTGTTGAACCTTATGTGGTAGACGCTAGGCGATGTATTTCTTACCTAACCATAGAGCAAAAAGGCGCTATCCCCGAACAATACCGAGCCTTAATTGGAAATCGCGTTTACGGCTGTGATGACTGCCAACTGATTTGCCCGTGGAATCGCTACGCCAATATTACCGATGAAGCAGATTTTCATCCTAGGCAAAAACTCATGAGCCAAGAACTGATTGATTTATTTGCTTGGGATGAACCCACCTTTTTGAAAAATACGGAGGGTTCCCCGATACGGCGTATTGGTTTTGAACGTTGGCAACGCAATTTAGCTGTGGGTTTAGGTAACGCCGCTTATTCGCTTGATATCGTTAATACTTTACAAGCTGCTTTGGATCACTCGACAGATTTAGTCAAAGAACATATTCAATGGGCTTTAGTTCAACATCAAAACAAAGTGGTTCAAGAAGAAAAAACTGACAGCCGCCTAACCCAAAGATTAATACGCAGCATAGAAAAGGGGTTAGTTAGGGACGCTTAGTTTGGGATGTGTAATCAGGGACGCTTAGTCAGGGATGCGTAATCGGACCAATAGCAAAACTGTTTCATGGAGCGGCTACGCAGGGGATGCAGACATTCAATCCTGTATTAACTATTTTCTTCATTGTTTCCTAGTATATAAACTTCTCAGGTCTCACTTTGTTTTTTAGAAAATAGCTAATTTATTAATTTAACTATGGAAAATATTTTTCACATAGCTTTTAAGGAGAAACATAAAAGTCGCGTGAAAGCTAGGTTGACCCCGTCAAGGTGACCCCGTCAAGCTCCTTTTGCTTTCTAAATCTCTTGATGTTTTAAAGGAAGAAAAGTTTAAAATACTTAATTAAATCAAAAGAAAAGAGCTGGAAATGACAAAAATTAGAAACCAATCGAGCAATTACATAGACTACATGCTCGATAATAAGCGTTATGTTCGATGGGGAATAAAATGATATTTTCGGGCGGTTGTCTATGTGGTGCATTAAGATATGAATCGAACCACAAACCCTTAGAAACAGGGTATTGCCATTGTACCATTTGTAGGAAATCCACAAGCGCACCTTTAGTGGCGTTTGCTTCATTTTCTATTGAAAGTTTTTTATATACTAACGGAACGCCAACAATCTACCAATCCTCTTCAACAGGATCTAGAGAATTCTGTGGCAAATGTGGTACTCAAATATGCCACAGAGAAATTGATACTCCAGAAACGGTAGATGTTAATTCAGGAACATTGGATGACATAAGTTTGGTACCACCTGAGTTTCATATATACACAAAAGATAGCGTTCCATGGTTAGAAGTAAATGATGAACTACCCAGATATAGTAAGGGGTCTGGGTGAATAACATAACAAGTTTAGCCAGTGCGACAATTATGTCGTCGCTTGAAAAGCAGCAACAACAAAATTGCGCCTGCTAAAGGCGTTGAAGCTGTAGAAAAAGGTTAGAGCCAAATTAAAGTTGTGTTCTACGTTAAATCTGTTGCTTGTTTAATGGTAAAACTTATCTAGATTTTACACGACGACGTGTTTTTAAGGTCAATTTTGGCTAGTTTATACGTTGAATTTTGAGTTGGGGGGGTCTACACCCTCGTTACGTGCGCTTTTGGCATAATGTCAACTATCAGATTAGGTCAAGAGCGCTAGCTTTTAAATGTTAGACCAAGCCTAAGCTACTGCACATCAAAGGTAATCTTTGACCATTGCGCGCACCGAGTTATGGGAACGTGTGAGTAATATATTTTCCTCAATATGATCAGCAGGATAGCCGTATAAACCAAATCGGTCGCCTCGACTATGGCTGATTATCAGCGCAAAATTTGGGTGGAAATCAAGGTCTCCGCGAAATGGGTCTAATACTGGGATTTTGTATCGGCCGAAATGCAAAAGGCCTATCTTTCTATTATTTTGTACTAAGGTTTTATCAAATACCGGTTTTTCGATAATGGCATAAACAGCAAAGTGAGGAATTTGCACTGGCACTCCCTGCCAGATCATTTGGATGACTTGTAGATTTTCGACCAGTGAAGATATTGACTTGGGTAATTCAAATGTTTTCATCATTCCCCCTAGACCAGCTGATGCGAATTGACGTCCTGTTCAAAAGATAGAAGATTAGTATAATAACTGTCAAAAATTTAAGTAATAATCTTTACAAAGAGCAATATATTTTTCTGAATAGCCGCCTAAATTGTTGTGAATACTGAGCTTTTCACAGATTTTTGCTTTATCAGATAAACTAAATTCCAATAATAGTCGCTTTACATCTGCAGTAGGTTTTGACTGCACTTGAAGCTCTTTCACACAATATAAGCCTAATGATTCAGCAGTATCAGTGAACTCCTTAGTAACCTCAACAGGTAACACACAACAAAACTTACCCTGAGCCGATAAATACTTTAACACCGCTTGTAAAAGAGTTGGGTGATCTAATTGAATCGTTTGTCTGGCTGTTAGTCGATTGTTTATCAATAGCCCCTTATTTGCTCTGTCATTGATTGGAAAATAAGGTGGGTTACTCACAATGAGGTCATAGCATGTATCAACCGAATACTCTTGTAAACTGCTATGCTGAAATGTCAGTCGCTGTGACCATGGGCAATTTAGTGCATTTTCTTTGGCTTGTGTAATAGCGTCTTCGTCGATATCAATGCCGTCTATTAAGCAAGTGCCTTGTGTTTTTTGAGCCAACATAATAGCTAACAAACCACTGCCGGTACCTATATCTAAAATGCGCTGAACATCTGTAGTTTGCAGCCAACTGCCTAACATAATGCTGTCGGTGCCCACTTTCATAGCACAGGCATCATGTTCGATAGTGAATTGTTTAAACCTAAATCCCACTTTAGAACACTTGTAAACGGATCATCTGCGCCGCCACATCAGCCGCCTGAACAGGTTTGTATTTGCTTAATTTACCGAGCAACAACGGAGAGATAAATGGACTTAACTGACTAGCAAATTTTTCGGCCAATCGCGTTTCTTGACGCTCACCTAGTAACAGCGATGGCCTAACTGCGGAAGCATTATTTAAACCCGACATATTTAGAACCGCATTTTCTACTTGGCCTTTTACTCGCAGATAAAAATTATGACTTTTTGCATTGGCTCCCACCGACGAAATCCAAACAAAACTACTGGCTCGCTGGGCTCTAGCAAGTTGAGCCGCTATGTGCACATATTCAAAATCTACTTTGCGAAAGGCTTTTTTGCTACCTGCTTTTTTGATGGTAGTGCCCAAGCACACAAAAATATGCTCACATCCGAAGTAACCCTGATAATCTTGTAACTTTTCAAAATCAATCACTATAGGCTGCACTTTAGCTGTGTCTGCTGTAAAAAAATCTTTTGATAATGGTTTACGCAATAGACAAGTCACGGTTTGATACCGATGGTCCCGGCAAAGTTGCTCGACCAATGTTTTGCCCACTAACCCTGTAGCGCCTAAAACCAAAGCTTTTTTTAACATTTATTACCTGCAAAGAAAGGGGGGTGGAGCTACGAGCTTAGAGTTACGAGCCAAGAATAAGAAAAAATGAGCTCACAGAGTAAGCTTTAATTGTGTTAAGTGGAAGAAATAGCCGCCAATAGACATTTTTTCTTGGTGTGGTTTTTTTTCTTTATCTCGATGCTCGCCGCTCGTGATTCGAAGCTATTCTACTGCTTTTAAACAACAAATAGCATAATTGTTGATGCGAAAATAGCAACGACAAGCTACCATCTGCCCACTTTAATACGCCCTTATGATGGTAAATATAAATCTATGTCCAGTGTGACTTTTGCCGACGTGCAATCTGCCGAAAAACGTATCAGCTCTTTTATTAATAAAACGCCAGTGCTTGAATCCCATTTATTAAATGGCTGGTTAGGGCATAAGATAATGTTTAAAGCAGAATGTTTTCAACGCACCGGCGCATTTAAAATTCGTGGCGCATTAAATATGTTACTTAAAGCAAAGGAAGAGGGACGCCTAGGCGCACACGTGGTTGCCAATAGTTCAGGTAATCATGCACAAGCCGTGGCCTATGCTGCGGCTCTTTTGGGAGTTAAAGCGACGATTTATAGTGCGCAAAATGTGTCTAAGGTAAAGGCCGCAGCCACCCAGTATTACGGTGCTACCCTTGATTTGAGCGCTACTCGCAAAGAAGCAGACGAAAAAGTAGCAAAAGCAGCAGAAAAATCAGGGGTGTTGCTAATTCCACCCTTTAACCACGACGATATTATCGCAGGTCAAGGAACAGCTGCTATGGAAGCGCTTGCACAAATAGGAGACGTGGACGTAGTGTTTGCACCTGTTGGTGGTGGTGGTTTGGTCTCAGGTTCAGCTATTAGCGCAAGGGCTTTGTGCGCCCACGTTAAAGTGATCGGAGTAGAGCCTCTTATCGCTAACGATGCCGCTGAATCTTTGCGTAGCGGCAGCATTCAGTCATTAAAAGTGCAACCAACCACACTTGCAGATGGTGCCGCGACGCTGCAAGTGGGCGAGAAAACCTTTCCACACCTGCAGGCCTTAGACGGATTTTATGAGGTGGATGAAACAAAGATTGCTTACTGGACTCAGTGGCTACAACACCTTCTTAAGATCCATGTCGAACCAACTTGTGCAATGAGCATGGCCGCTGTGATCGAGTGGCTTAAATTGCAATCTTGTGAGAAAAAAGTGCTTGTGATGTTGTCTGGTGGCAATATTGACCAACAAAAAATGCTCCAAATATGGAAAACTGATCATTTACAGAAAGTGCCTAGTTTATTGATTTAAAAGCTAAAATTTGATTTAGTATAGTGTTTCGCCGACACTCTTTAAGAGGAACCAACACATTGCGGATTAATTCAGCAAGCATCATATTAAGCCTATTGGCGTTAATACCGTACTCAGGTATTGCCCGCGAAACGCTTTTTACTCAAGGCAATTGCACTATTGTGTATTCTTTACAACGTTCAGCCGATAAATATTTTAATCACGAAATTGCCCAATTAAGCACCCAAATTAATAGAAAGAATATCCGCTTTATTGATTTAAACAACTGGGGTAAAGGGCCTCCTCACATTGAAATTAGTGGCCGAGTTCGTCATCAATTGCGACAGCAGTTCCAACTAATTGAAGGGGTAAATCAATCTGTTCTAGTGGATGATCAAGGGAAAATGATAAGCCGCTACAGCGGTTCGGTTACATTGGTAAATGCATTGTTGGATTGTGATCCACATTAATTACTAGCCTATTTTTGACTCTTTATACTACTTCTTATCAGGTTGAAGCTATGTATCCAATCACAGTGAGGCGTAAACCTTATCATCCGTCACTCAAAGTAATATCAATTGATATATAGAGCATTGGTATTGCTCTGTTATTGCATCTAAACAAAATCTAAGGCAAGTTAACTAAAACATTTATTGGGTTTGACCTATGAACAAAATACTTGTCGCTTGTTTGCTTTTCGCCAGTACGTTAGCACTGGCCGCACCTAGCCATATTAGTGATGTAAAAGGCTACACCCTTGATAATTCTGGAGAGCTTATCCGTTTTTCAAATATGGTGTTTGATGGCGGTAAAGTCGTTGCTATTGGTGGTTTAGAACTCAATCAACAATTTCCTAATGCAACCCAAATAGAAGGTCAAGGTAAAGTCATGTTACCTGGACTGATTGACGCCCACGGTCATGTGACGGGGCTAGGTGAAAGTCTACTACAAGTTGATTTAAGAGAGAGTCAATCCGCATTAGATGCGGCCAAAATGGTGCAAACTTATGCTAAGAGTCAACAAGGAATGGCTTGGATAATCGGCCGAGGTTGGAATCAAGTTCTCTGGCCGGGTAAAGCGTTTCCTACTGCCAATTTATTAGATGAGTATGTCAAGAATAAGCCTGTGATGCTGGCACGAGTGGATGG
>Ga0115567_10000719_pt1 | contig 32595 bp, 26 predicted proteins | sample COGITO_mtgs_1204_2_FD_88679 | JGI IMG/M metagenome (GOLD analysis project Ga0115567, IMG submission 88679) | Pelagic marine microbial communities from North Sea - COGITO_mtgs_120412 | ecosystem: Environmental > Aquatic > Marine > Epipelagic | place: Germany:Helgoland, sampling site Kabeltonne...
AGCGCCTCCGCCGCGGCCCCCTCGCCCCCCGCACTGGAGCTGTTCTGCGGCAGCGGACCCGCGCACCAGACCGCGCGCCGATCCTGCGGCTCCTCTTCATCTACGCACTCCCCGCCCCCTGCGCGCCCCCCGCCGCATCAGGCTCAAGGCAGCAGGCACCACGGCGTTCCAAGTCTTGGTGCGGGGCGCCGGGGCTGCGGGAGGGCGGGGGCGTGCCTGGCTCGCAGGAGACGGCGCGGAGCGGGGGCGAGAGGTCAGGGGCGTAGAGGTTGAAGAGGGCCGGGGCGGGGGGCGCGCGGGCGCCGAGGCGCGAGAGGAGGTCGGGCTGCTCCGGCGCCGCGCTCTCGAACTCGCAGGCGAAGCAGGAGACGTTGGCGCGCGCGTCGCTCTGGTCGCGCCACCCGAAGCGGTCCATCACCACCCCGTCCTCCTCAGAGTCTGTCACCCCCCCCGGCTCCCCCGCGCCGTTGTTGGGCTCCCACGGCAGCCAGTTCACGTAGCCGTCGTCCGCGCCCGCGCCGTCCGCCCACTCCCACACGCCCTCGCGCTCCAAGTCGTTGAGCCCAATCCACATTTCCCCCCCGCGGCATCCCAGCGCCCCCGCCTGCGCCAGCAGCCGCGCCTCGTGCTCTCCGCTCCGCACCGCCGCAAGGAACCCGCCGCGCCCGCGGCACTCCCGCTCCGCCCCGCCCCTGTCGATCCCCGCGCCCTTGGCCGCGCCTTTTCCGCCGCGCTTCCCCGCGCCGCCCCCCGCGGCGCTGAGCACGAGGAAGCAGCGCTCGCCGAGGAGCTCGCCTTCGCACGGCTCGCGCCGCGCGCACGACTCGCCCGAGAAGCCTTCTGAGCACTGGCACGCGCCCGTGAGCGCGCTGCACGTCCCGTGCCCGGAGCAGTCGCGCGGACACGCCGCCTCGTCCTCGCCCTGCGCCGCGCCCTGCCCTTCCGCGTACCCGCACGCGTAGCACGCCGCGCCGCCGCTCTTGCCCGCGACGTCGTACCAGCGGTAGTTGGGCTTGCGCATCACCGCGAAATCCTCGTTGCCCTTGTTGTTAGGCTCGCCCTCCGCCCACCGCGTGAAGCGCGGCGCCCCGTCGGCCTCGCCCGCCCACTCCCAGCGCCCCTCCTCCGCCGCGTCCGAGAGCCCCAGCCACACGCTCTCGCAGCTCCCCATCACCGACTCCAGCGCCTGCTGCTGCTCCTCGTGCCGCAGCACCGCCAGCGCGCCGCCCCCCGCCTCGCACCGCTCCTGCGCCTTGGCCCACGACAGCTTTTTCTTGAAGACTGTGAAGCACCGCCCGCGGAACGCTGGCGAGTCGCACGCCAGCTCCACGGAGCAGTCCAGCCCAACAAATCCGGTGTCGCAAACGCACGTGGCCGTCGTGTTCTGGCACACCCCGTGCCCGGAGCAGTTGCCGACGCAGCCCCGCCCCTCCGCGTCCTGCATCGCGTTGGACGCGCGCACGACGCGCCCGCTGACCACACCGCGCTGCGGCACGGGGTTCCAGTGGTTGTCGAGCACGGCGTAGCAATGCTCGCGCCACGACGCGGTCCCGAACTCTGGCGAGTGCCATGCAAACGCCTTGCACTTGGTCCCTCCGGATGCGAACTTGAAGCACGCGGTTTCGCAGGCGTCGACTGTCTTGAAGCTGCCGAGGAACGCCACCGTTCCTGTCGACGCGCGCCACTTGGCCCGGCCATATACCACGTTCGTGCCGTTCCAGATCTCCGACGAAGGGCGCAGCTCGATCACCATCGAGTACACCTGGGCTCGCGCCGCTGCTTAATCTCGCTGCCACATGACCAGCACTCTGCCGGGACACAACAGCGGCACTCACCTTTTGAATGACCTCATCACTCTCGCACTCCCAGCGTGTTCCTCCTCGTGGCAAGGACACAGGCTTGCAGCGCGACGACTGAGCCGCAGGTCCCTTGAGCTGCCGTGTCTTCACCTAATCGAGGGGTAGGGCACTGGTTGGGCCCAGGCACCGCGTGCACTCCGGCGGCTGAAGCGAAGGAGCTACTCAGCCCCTAAACACACATAAGCTGGAATCTGCGGCCTCATGCTAGTTCCGCGCATCCGCCGGTCAACCCGCTACCACAAAATGAGTGGGCCTCGCGGGCGCAGCTGCCGCACACCTGTGTCGAGCTGGCCTTGAACATGCCTTGGCCAGTGACGCCGACACACCATATCGCCAAAAGAGACAATACCCTGAGTAGAGTATGCCGCGAACGCTGGATATGCACCAGGCACGCAGCGCCTCCCAAGGCTGGGCGCTCATGGCTGGCCATTTTGACCACGTCTCTCCAATTATGGGCTCCGCATCGGGGGTGTTCCCTACGGGAGGAACCCGTACGTACGTACAATCATACGCTCAACCGCCTCAGGTGGAATTTAGTGGCAGCTAGTTTACTCCTGCGTTTCCAGGCGCAAGCGCGGGCAGCCGCGGGCGGTTCGCATGGGGGGGGGTGCGCGGCGAAGCGTCGCTCGAGATGCCACACCACCACTACCCAACGTAGTTTCGGGGTCGAGTGATCCGGGCGACTCGGCCGCAACGTTGCGCGCGAAGGCAGATGGAGCCAAGGCGGTTGTGCCTCGCAGAGGTCTGCCCGAGCGGAAGCTCGGCGGGTCCAAAGCAAGAGGAGAACGAGTACAAGGGGCCCGCAGCATCCCGGGTACAGACAAATATACGGCTGTGGATGCTTCACACCCACGTGGGATGATGGATATGACAGGATATCCGGATGCTGCTGCAACGCAGGCGTTGGACGACCCGTCCAACGCACCCGGGAAGCCTCTCCTTCCGCCGATTAACTTCAAAAGCAGCGACACGCACCGCAATTTATTGCAGCTGTTGAAGTCGTCGCCCTTGAGCCAGAATCTACCATCCCGCTCCCGCCATGTCGATCGCCCGAGGGGAGCCATCTCCGCGGAGCCTTGGATCGAGCGCAGAGACCCTGCACGAGAGCGCGCGTTTTTGTCACTGACGCAGCGTCCGCGATGGGAGGACTCGACTCGCGCGGCTGTCCTGCCGCGGCTCGCACGATTGAACGCCCCCGCTGTTCCTGGGAAGAGTGGTCAAAGGAAGGGTGGCCGCGCTGGCCAAGGCCGCAAGCGGGCAGCGGGCGAGCAGGCAGCAGAGGGCTCACGCTTGGCGGCCCAGAGGCACAGACGGGGGGCGGGAGAAGGTGCAGCAGAAGAGCAGTGGCGGAGAGCGGGCGAGCGACGGGAGCCTGATCCGCGCCCTATGCCCGGTGTTGACAAGAGCGGAGGCTTCTCCTTGTGGGACGACGCTGCGGAAGGACGTCCTTGGAGGCCCGCACGGGCCGCTTCGGGCGCGGAGGCGTTCCCTGAGGAGGCCGGTGGGCCCCATCACATCGAAGACGGGCCAGCACAGCGCAGTGGGGCTTCGGGCGGGGGCGGCGAGCGCGAGCAGCAGGAAGTTCCAGAAGTGGTTGAGGTGAAGTCGGCGGAAACAGAGGCGAGCGCGGGGCTGGCTGAAGCGGAGCCGGCAGAGGCGAACGAAGGGGTGGATGAGACGGAGTCAGCGGAAGTAGAGGTAACCACGGAGGCGGACAATCTTGCGGAGGGCATCCAGGAGGCGATCGAGGGTGCTCACACTGAGGGTGCTGACGCGGAGGGCGATGACACATTTGAAATTGATGCCATCGCTCCTACCAAGTCTGCGGAAAGGGCTGCCGCCGCTGAGGGAGGCGGAAGGCTCGCCTCCGCAGCGTTCTCGAGGTCTGCTTCTTCAATCGTTTCCCGTCAGCCGGGTCTTGACGCTATGCAGGCGGCCGGTGGGTCGACGCAGAAAAGCGAGACCGGCTCTCTCCCCCAGGATATGGAGAGACTGGCTCCCGAGCCGGGAGGCATTCATGGTGCCCAGCCGGCATGGAGCCCCGTCGCAGCGCGCGCCGCTTTCACCGGCGTGCCCTCCGGCGGCCTCCGGCGACTTTCTTCTTCCGCCACCCCTGACTTCACTCCAGCACCATCGTTCATGCGCCGTGAACATGAAGGATCCACTGGGAACGTGCTGGCTGCGGCAGCGGCAGCCTTCCTTCCAGCCTCCTCCTCCGCCAGCAACGCACCCACTGCGTCCTTCATGCGGCGGGCCAGTGTCGTGAGGAAGCTGCCATGCATCCACAATGTAGTCCAGATGTCAATCAGCAGACGGGCAAGCATCGATGCAGGAAGCATGCTGATGGCTGCACAGGAGATGCGCAGGGCGGCATTGGCCGCCGCAGCTGCCGAGGAGGAACGGAGACTACAGCTCCTCAACTTAGGGCCCTACGCGAGGCTCCCTGTAGCTACTGCGACAAAGTCTCTTGCTGGCACCCTCGGATTTGTTTCGCGTAAATTCTGATGAAATCCCAGCTGTGTCGGGTGTCTTGCTTTGAGTTTGGCAGATCCGCGTCTGTCAAGCATTTCACAGCTAATTTCAAATGTTCTGCCGCTGTGTTGTGAGGGTTTCTTCGCACCCTCGCCTTCTTTGCAAGCCATGCGTTTTCGACTGATTTCAAGACGGTTTCATCCTCAACACACCGCCTTCCTGGCGTCGAGCCCCCCGGCCCCCGCCGCAACCCTCCCATTACATGATTCCCTCCTCTCTATCAACACCCAAAGGCCTAGCTGCCATTGTATCCCCCGCCCCCCCTCCCCCCTGCGCCCTTCATGGTAGTCCTGGCCGAAAAATAGTGTACCACGCTATTGTTGAGAACGAAAAGGGTACCTGTACCACGCTCCAGGTGAGGAACACCGATTCCACTTCGCGGCCTCAAAAGGTACATATCGGGGCTAATATTTGGATGCAGATCGGGCTGGCTAGCTTTGAGGGCACACACCAAGGCCGTCATCAGCAAGAGAGGCCCCGCGTACGGTTGGGTGCAGTCGTACAAGAAGCTGTTTCGTACGAGGCTCGAGTCAGCCTTCATGACCAGTCCTTCGTCCTCATCAGTTTTCACGTGCATACGCGTGGCACAATCTCAGCTGATGTACCTGATGGCAATCAGCCCCTCGTAGCAGGCAAAGAAGCGTTGAGTCTTCACCTGCCGTGCGTCCATGGGCTCGACCCCCACCTGCGAGAGGCGAAGTTCCATGTTACATTCTTGTCTAAATGGAACGTGAATTGCACGGAGGGAAAAACCCTGCACCGTGCCCACTCGCTTTCGGGCCTAAACACAGGATTGCGGCGGTCATTCCACCGTCGTCTCCAGCAGTCCAATCGCGATCATGCAGAGTGCGAAGAGCCGGTACACCGCGTTTTGTGGCGGGTCCGATGCGTCGCCGCCCGCATACAGGAGCTTCATGTCAAACCCAATAACCTTCAGTGGAGCTACCCACGTGAAGATATCCGCAAATGCCGATATCAAAGTGATAAACTGCAAGGTGGCCCCAAATCGAGTGAGCTACCAATCAAGGTCAAACAGTTCTCGTGCCGGCACACGATATTCTCGAAAAACGCACGTCACTTGCCTACAGCAAAAGCGCACGCCCCCGCATCAAGTCTTCCTGCCGTCAACGTGCCCCCCGCGCGGTGGGAGGGTACCCCAAAAGACATGATGATCCATCCATGTGTTCGGCATGCGCGCTCGAAGTCTAGCATTCCCCGTCGCCTCGCCCTGCCTCTACCCACCCCTTGGCGCTCCAACCCACTCGCATCTTCTAGATCTTCCCCCGAGTGCGCCGATGCCCGCATCGGTTCAAGCTCGCTGCCACGAACAAGCCAGCGACGGCATGTCAGCGAAGCAGCGGCTAGAATGCTTGCGTCACCATCGGTATCTCACGACACCAGCGCCTGGGCAGGGTGCAGCCGCTGCGGACGCACCGAGTTGCGGTGCGGAACGCTGTACCTCTGGACGCAAAATCTCAAGGGAGGGGGGAGGGGAAACCTTTTTTGTAGCGATCCTCGCATGAACAGGCTTGCCCTCTCGTAATACGAGAGAGCTCCAGCCCCGTACAGCGAAGCAAATGCAGTCGAAGGTGTAGCGGCGACCAGCGGAGAGTCACCGGCCATACACTTCCCACCAGAACGCGCCACCTGGCTCCCGGTGCTTATTCCCAACACCAGCCCATGCCACAAACCATCACACGCTTGCCGGGCTGTTCATAGTCCTGGTCCGGAATGTTCAACCGCGCTTGCAGCCACGCACCCGGCTCTGCCCCTAGCGCGACGCTGACTTGTGATGTCTGTCTTTCCGCGCGTTGAGGCTGCGGGTGCCACCAGCGGCCTTCAGACGCCAGCCAACAGCCCGGCGCCTTTCGCCAAGGATGCTAGGAAGTGGTGGGGAGGGCCTCAGATACCGTCACAAAAGAGCCCCGGCACTAGGATCGTTTCGAGGACGGGATCGCTTTTCAGTCATGCTCACAACTTTTGCAAGGATTTACAAATGTAGACAAGCTCATTCCTGTGCAACGGCTGGGTTCGTGAGGGAGGCGGGCGCGGAGAGGCGCGACAGGCGCCAGCCAGGTGGAACGACCGGTCTGTGGCTTTGTATTTGGTCTTGGCGCCATGGCGGAAGAACTGCTCGTGAATGAGCTCGAGGCAAAGACCAGGTCGCTCGATGAGTTCCGTGCCCGCCTCGAGGGGCTCCGCGAGGAGAACCAGTCCTTGTTGGAGCAGCTACACGCTAAGGAGAGGGACTCAATGGTAGTAAACAAGCGACTTACCGAGGAGAATGAAAGTCTCAAGGAGAAGCTAGAGGCGTTCGAAAAGGAAGCAGAGGAGGCGAAGCTAGAGGCGCAGCAGACGGCCAGACTAGCTCAGGAGGAGCGCGACCTGGCGATCGCAGAGATGGAGGCCAAGGTCAAGAAAAACGAAGAAGGGAGAGAGGAAGAAATGTACCAGCTGCGTGAGGAGCTGGCGGCGCTAAAGGCTTTCAAGGACCGCAAGGAAGTGGTGGAGGCCGAACTGGAGCGCCTTCAGCAAGAGCTTGCGGATGCGAGGACAGCGCACAAGGAGGCCATGACGGGTGTCGAGAGGAAGCTGATTGAGGAGAAAACACGTCTTCAAAAGGAAGCTCACGCGCAATTGCAAGAAATCAAGCGGAACACCGACGAGGAGGTGGTGAACCGGCTAGACATCTCAACCAAACGAATTCTGCAACAGAACCGCCGCCTCGCCGAGGACCTCAAGCTGCACGTGCAAGAGACAGCGGACCTGCAGAAGCAGAAGGCAAAGCTTGAAGCGGAGACGAAGACGCTCCGGCGGGATCTCGAGTTGAATGCTGGGCTGATGGAGGAGAGCGCCAAGGACCGGCACCGCAAGTCGCGCGAGTCCAAGGAGCTGCAGAGTAAGGTCAAGAATCTCGAGAAGTCTCTGGCGCAGGTTGTCAAGGACTTCGAGCGGGAGCGGGAGCGGCTTGTTGCGCAGGGGCGGACGGACCTGGAGGAGACGGAAATCGAGAATCAGGGTCTGCGGAAGCTGCTGAAGCTCAAGGAGCGTGAGCACTCCAAGATCAAGCGGCTGGCGCAGGACATCATCGGGCAGCGCTCCGAGGTCGAGCAGTTCTTCCTCGAGGCGCTCGAGCAGGTCCGCGACGAGGCTGCCGCGGAGCGCGCGCGCACGCAGCAGGGCTCGGCGGGCGCCAACAGCCACGGGGGGCACGACGACGGCGGCACCTTCATTACCGCGGAGTCTTCGGTGCACTTCCAGAACAACGACGCGCTGCGCGCGCGGCTGCCGACCATCGGCGGCGGCGGGGCGGGAGTGGGAGCGATGGGGCGGCGGGCGGCGGTGGAGGGGCGGCACCAGCTGGACCAGCGGGTGGACATCCGCGACCTGAGCTGGGAGGACAAGGAGCGCGTGCTGCGCCTGCTCTTCGCCAAAATCAACCAGGCGCAGACGCAGGCGACGCCCAAGAGCTCCGCGGGGGGGGCCGGCTTCGGGCCGCTCGACGTGGACACGAGCACCGACCCGCCCTACCTCAGCGACGCGCGCGGGGCCGGCTCGCTCGGCGGTGCGCGCCGGGGGTCCGCGCGCGGCGGGGCGTCTGGGGGGAGCGGGGGTGGCATGGGGATGGGGCTGCACGGCATATCGAGCATGGCGCGCCCTGGTGTCCAGTAGGCAACAAAACTGGCACGGCAAGCTGTGCGGCGGACTCCGTGCGTGCTGTGTGCGTTCTGTGAATACGTCGGGATTGAAATTCTGCTAAACGAAGTAAACACTCTCAAGGCCCGGGCCCAGCCGGCGTGCCAGGCACGAGCGCGCCGGGAAACGCATGAGAGGAGCGCAGTCGGCCGCGCCAGGTCGCCGGCGCTCAGAGCTTCGCTATGATCGGCTTGTGGTTCTTGTACCTGGCGGGCCGCGCACGCTCAGCGGCGGCGACGCGCGCGGGTGGGGCCAAGGAAGCGCCACCACGCCCCGCGCGTGCGCGCCAGGCCGGCGCTCGTGCGCGGCGCGGTCGCTGCCTCGGCGGGGCGCGGGGCGGTTGCGGGGAGGGCACCAGTGGTCGCAAATTTCGGCGCGGGTGCAGAGCCAGACCCTGTCCTTGGAGCGGACGTAGTCGAGGAAGCGGGCGAGGCCGAGCGAGCGGCCGGGGCGGCCGACGATGCGGCAGTGCAGGCCGATGGACATCATCTTGGGCGCCGTCTCGCCCTCAGCGTAGAGCGCGTCGAAGGTGTCCTTGAGGTAGTGGAAGAAGCGATCGCCCTCGAGTGCCTGCGCGAACCGCATGTCGTTGTTGTCGAGCGTGTAGGGGATGATGAGGATCGGGCGCCCGTACTGCGTGTTCCAGTACGGCAGGTCGTCCGCGTAGCTGTCCGAGTTGTACAGGAACCCGCCCTCCTCCACCACCAGCCGCAGCGTGTTGGCATTCGGCTTCCCCTGGTAGATCCCGACCGGCCGCGTTCCCACTACCCTCTGCTGCACTTCCACCGCCTTGCTGATGTGGTCCCGCTCCGTCGCCTCGTCCACGTGCTGGTAGTCCCACCACCGGTACCCGTGCGACGCGATCTCCCAGCCTGCCGTCACCATTGCCTGCACGCACGCATCCCACCGTCCCGCCGTCAGGGTACGTCTTGCGGCCGGGGCGCGCCGGATGGCGTTGCGCCGACGGATCGGGCTCACACACGATTTCTCGGTCGGGAATCGAACCTTGGCTGCCTCTGGGTTCCGCTCGAGCGCAAGGGCACAGGCATAGACGGTGCAGGGCATCGAGCGCTCTGTAAAAAGGCGATGCAGGCGCCAGAAGCCAGCGCGGGAGCCGTACTCGTACAGCGACTCCATGTTCATGTGGCGAACCCCCTTGTAACTGCGCCCAAAAAGATTTTGTCAGAAGCGGTTTCAAGGTCAGCAGGACGGTGGGTGTAGGGACACACGGTGCAACGCCGACAATTTCACTGAGCAGGTGCTCCGATTGCGCGTCACCATCAAGGACGCAGTTCTCCGAACCCTGGGTGGTTGCAAGCACAGGGTGAGATCCGGCAGCAGCGGAGAGATATACGGGCAGACGGATCCGCCTACCCTCCCGAATCCCTTCAACGCATGCCACATGCGCATCCTAGTGCTGACGGAGTGGTTAATATGTGCCTCGATGTAGCTAGCTTGGGATTAAGCTGAACCTCTTCGTAGTTGATGACGAACTGCACCGCGATTCGCGCACCGCCCGGCCAGCGGGGATCCGGGGGGCTTTGCCCGTATCCAACAAGGTCTCGAGCGTACGCGGGCGCTTTCGGGCGCGACCCACCAATCGGGGCATATGCTTGCGCATCATGTGTAGGCTCGGACATGGCTACAAGCGAGCGAGAAAGCTTCCCAATGGACCGGCGGGCGGCGGATCTTGGCCGAGTTCTGGACTCCTTAGCAAGCTTGAGAAGGCCTTTGGACGGCTCCAATTCCCGGTACCATCTTAAAATGTTGTTGTAGCTTAATGGAGCGTCCCAGGTGACGGCTGCCTTCTTGTCCAACGATGGGCGTCACCGACCGGGAGAGGTTGCTCGACTCGGCGGTGGAGGAAACGCCTGCCACCCAACAGGCCCCTGTTGCGCTCCAGCCTGTTGTGGAGACCTCTCCTCCCCAGGTGCCTTCCGCGTCCCTTTCCACCGCGTTGCGTGGCGAAATTGTTGGGTATGCAGGGACGAAACGCGCGTTGTTGGTTATGCACCTCTCTCTCTCTGCTTGAACGCCCTTGAGCTGCAATAGTGTCAACCTATTTGGTAGACGAGATGGGGCACGCCCGACATGGGCGAGCTGGCAGCAGACCTAGCTAGAATCTCCAAACTGGTCCGAACGCAAAAGTGCCGCAAACTCAGTAGCGGTGTTTTCGCAGGCGTTCTCGGCCGCCCTTGAAAGCGAGGCGGTGAACATTCCGATGGCACGCGCTGTCAACACCCCTGTCGCCAATCAGCAGATCATCGAGTGCGTTGCCGAAGCCTTCGCTTGCGATGAGCGAAACCGAGCGCAGAGGGGTGCAAATTTTGACAACTGCAACATGCTTGTTCTTCTTACGCTGACCCCTTCGAGTTACGGTGTTGCAGAGTCCCAGAGCACATCGTCAACGGGCAGTGGGAGTCCTCTTTTTGCGACTGCTGTAGCACCACCGCCGGCTGCAACTCATGGTGGATGGCGTGGATGTGGCCGGTCTGCGGCCCTTGCCTCTTCGCAAAGATCGCAGCCCGAGTACGCTGGTCTGAGCCCCCTCCACCTGAATAGGTTTTATGCTGCTCAATTCAACCCAGCAACACGTAAATGACGTGTGTGGCGCTGATTTCAGGCAAGGGTGGGGGCGGCTGGGTGCGTCGCCGCACCAGCAGTGGCTGCGCGCGGGGCTTATCTTCATCGCGTGCTACTGGTTTGTCACGTTTAACTACATCGTCTTCTCTGCGCTGACGGCATCCCAGATGATGCATGACGCGAAAGCATATGGGGAGAAGGACACGGCAGAGGACTTCTGGGATGACCCGCTCTCGGAGCAGGCCAAGTGGTTGCTTGACATCCTGAAGATCTTCGACTTCTGGCACTTTGTCGGATCGATTGCCCTCTTTGTCATCCTCATGATCATGCGCCAGCGTGTGAGAAAGCAGTTTCTCATTCCATCCTGCTGTGACGGGCCCGGCGCGCAGCCGATCACGGTGTGCAGCACGGTCGAGGACGCCCTCGCCGTCTTCTGCTGCCCTGTCTGTGCGGTGGCGCAGGTCGCGCGGCACGTCCACGCGACCAACGAAGGCTGCCAGCCGTTCGATGACCCTGGGCCTGCAGACCTGCTCCCCCAGGGGTTCACATATCCGAATGTCCAGGGTGGTGGCAACATGACAGTGGTGACGACCGGAGCGACCGCGCCCCCGCAAAACTACATGTACGGGGGAGCTGCTGGCGTTGTCCAAGGCAATGCTGTCCAAGAGGCGGAGGTTGCGGCGGGTGCACCGATCCCGCGTGCCGTGCTAGCGTCCGAGGAGCCAGGGGCCCCGCCGGCCAAGCCCTGAGGCTCCGGCGCTTGTGTTTTGAGGGGAAGAAGCCGCGGGAGGCTTGGGCGCTTGCTTGGCAGAGAATGCAGCAAGGCGCAATCGAAGACTTTACCCACAGCATGTTTTAGGGCGCGCTTGAAGCCCGGTCCTACTCATGCCTCCACCTCGTCATCATCCTCCCCTCCGTACGACTCAACAACCACCCATGGGTCAACTGCTCGATCACCCTCTCCATTCTCAGTGCCCCCTTTGATAGCGAAGTCCGGGCGAGCCACGACCAGAGCGGGCCCTGCCTGTGCGCCGCCACCTGCTTCAACCAAGCTCTCACCCCTGCTTCGGGGCTCCCCTGCCGCCTCTCCACTGGGCGCGGCCGCAGGCTGCTCCTCTCCGACCTGCGCCTTTTGGTCGCCGCCCGCATCGCCGCCTAGGGCACTGGACCAGAGCCCGAGAAAGCCTCCCTTGCCCCCCGCGCCGCCGCCGAACTGGAGCGTCAGCTGCTGCTGTATGCTGAGCAGTATGGGGTCCAGCCCACCTGTGTCGCGGTCGGCCGCGCCCAGGCCAGCCTCTTCCGACGGCGCGCCAGGCTCCGCCGCCGTCGTCGCCACCGCCGCCGCCGCATCCGCACCGGCCGCGTCTCCGCCGTCAGCCCCGCCCGCGGCTGTGCCTGCGCTCACAGCTGCGCCCGCGGCTGTGCCTGCGCTCACAGCTGCGCCCGCGGCTGTGCCTGCGCTCACAGCTGCGCCCGCGGCCGGTTCCACGCCGGCGCCGGCCTGCGCCTGCGCCTGCGGGGCGTGCGGCCAGCCGGTGGCACTCTGCCAGATGTTGGCGCCGCGCTCCAAGAGCCGGGCGTGTAGCCGCTCGCGGCGCGCCTGCGCCGCCGCCTGGTCCTGCTGCGCCAGCATCGCCAGCGAGTGGATGAAGCGCCGCATCCCAGAGTCCCCGTCCGTGCTGTCCTCCTTCCCCCCAGACGGCCCCGCCTGGTCGTCTTCCTGCGTCCGCAGCAGCTCTGCATCCAGCTCGAGCGACTGCCCGAAGGCGAGCACGGCCGAAAAGGACCGCCACCCGCCCGCGGGCTCCGCCGCCCTGGCCCGCTCGCCGCTGGACGCCTGGCCCGCGCCGCCACCGTCCTGTCCGTCCTCTGCCGCGTCGGCGGCGGGGTCGTCGGCGGCGGGGGCGGAGTTGTGGGGCGAGAACCAGAGCTCGACGTGGGTGAGGCAGGTGAGGCAGTGCTCGAAGGAGTGGTCGAGGAGCTGGTCCTGCAGCACGTGGAGCAGCCCGAGGGTGAGGCGCACTAGCGCGGCGACGCCGTCGAGCAGGACGAGGTCCCACGCGACGCCCGAGGCCTCGACGGGGAGCACAGTGCCAAAGACGGTCATCCACCACTCGAGGATGTAGAGCCGCGTGTCGACCTGCACCTTTTTGAGGTGCCGTGCGAGCTGCGGCAGGTGCTGCGCGAGGTGCGCGTCGAAGGCGGCGGCGTGGCGATTGATGCCGTCCATGTCGATGAGAAGGAATTCCGGAAAGTGGTGCTGCGAGAGGAGGTTCGCGAGGCACACAAACGCCTCCGGCGGGTCCATGTACAGGAGGAAGGTCGACGCGATGTAGCCCATGCCCTGGACGTACCCGATGGAGGGGCGGAATGCGGCGCAGGCGAGGAGGAGGTCGCGGAGGAGTGCGTGGTAGGGCCCGTCGCGGTGGAAGAAGCCGAGCTCTGGAAACGTCCGGTCGAGGTCGAGGTCCACCTGCCGCAGCGTCGCCCGGTCGATCCACGGCTCGTCCTCGCGCCCGATCCACCCCTCCTCCTCGCGCCCCACCGCCCCCCCCGCCCCCGCCGCGTGGCTGCTCTCCTCCGCGCCAGGCGCCCGCGACGGCTCCCGCGGCAGCTTCGTGCAGTGCACCGGCGCTAGCTGCCCCCCCCTCCCTGCGCCGGACGCGTCGGATGCAGGCGCGATGGAACCTCCAGCGCCGACGCCCCCGCCCTGCCCGTTGGCCTGCTCGCGGGCGGCGCGCTGCCTGGCGCGGGAGCGCGAGGCCGCGGACTTGCGGTCCAGGCGCCGGTCGGGACCGGTCATCTCGCCGTCTGACGCCTCAAGGCTCCGCGCCAGCGCCAGCATGCGGCGGTACGTCTCCGCCGACACCCCGTGCACGTTGCCGATCGCCAGCGCCCACACGCGGCCGCGCAGCTTCGCAGGGATCCCCTGGCGCCAGAGCTCCACGACGCGCGGGTCCGCGCGCATGGCTGCCGGGTGCGCGGTGAGGCGCGGCAGCAACTCCTCCCACGCACGCGCCAGGTCCGGCGCCTGCGCCGCCTCGAGCTTGGGCGCGTGCGGGTGGAAGAGCCGCAGCGCCTGCAAGGTCAGCTGCTGCCCCAGGGACGACAAGAGCCCCTCGGCCTCGTGCGGAGCAGCCTCCCGTGCCCCGTGAGCGGCTGCTGGCGCGCTGGTGGTGGCAGTGGGCGGCGGGTCGCCCGAGCAGGCCACCGTGGGGCCATCCGCGGGCGGCGACTGGGCGGGCTTGGAGCGGTCGGAGAGCTCCTTGCCGCGCCCGGAATCGCTCTGCTCCCGAGGGCGCTCCGCTCGCACCAGCAGGCGATTCACGCCATCCAGCCAGAGCGCTATACCGCCGCCGGCAACGTCACTCTCAGGACCGCTGTTCTCAGCGACAACATCCGCTGCATGCTTTCCAGTGCTCGCCGACTTCTCAGCTGCACTGACAGCTCCAGCGTCCGAGCTGCCAACCACGTGGGAAGTCCCGTCGCTTGTGAAGCCTTCACCGTTCCCATTGCCTGTACTTTCGCCATTCCCATGCGCTACTCGCACCAAAGGAGCGTCCACAACAGGCATGGAACATCCCTGCGCAGCACACTCAGACGCCTCCTTTTCTGCAGGGAAGCGGCAGACAGCATCGCTGGTCGGCGGGCCGTGCGCCCCAGCATACGGGCCTTCTTTGTGCTCCGGAACGGTCGACATGAGGTGGGTGCACATATCGCGCCCGCGGAAGCGGTCGGCTGCACGGTGCTCCATGGCGCGCTTGACGCGCTGCACGTGGGCGTTGTCGGCTGGCCCGATTCCGACCTTGTCTCGTATGCGTGGGTCCGCGTTCGCGTGCATGAGCAGCTCGATGAGCTCCTGCCGACGCTCAATGGAAGGGATAAAGAGAGACTGTGTCGCGCCGTGTAGAGGCGTCCCACCGGCAATTTCCCGCGCATTGACGTCTGCCCCGCGAGATATGAGCACCTTTGCTGTCTCGACGTGCCCGTTGTTCACAGCACCTGAAACCAATTCACCGTTGCGATCAGGCTCTGCGCCTAGCCTTGGTGATGCAAGGTCTACAGCCTAAGCCCTGAAGAATCAACAAGCGAGCCTCCTGCACCAAATTCACTGATGCAAGGGCTACAAATGTGGCACAGCAAGGAGGCAAGGTTCTTTACAGTGCAGCGGAGTGTCGCTCGTGACATCCTTCATATTCACGTCGGCATGTGCATCGCACAATGCCACGACACACGCAGTCTTTCCACGTCTCGCCGCTTCATGTAAAGCGCTTCCTCGTAGCCCCGCCTCATTGATCGCCATCCCACCCTCTGCCACCAGCCGTCGCACCTCCGCCTGCACACAGCAACCGGGTCAGGACCCGCCAAAACCTCAGGCGATAGCCCTGCCTGCAGGATAGCAACAGCCATATCCTGCAATAGGGGAGCATGCACTTGCGATGGACAGATTTCCGAGAAGACTCGCGGGCTTCCGTGCCGCGATTGATGGACATCGTCCAGGAATGCCGCGCAGCACGAGTGGGGACGCTAATGCGAGGGAGGGTTATACTTCGTCACCCCTTGCCGCGGCACGCGCCAGGGGAGGCAGGAACGCGATATCCATCGCACCTCTCTATCTCTATCTCAACGTTCCTGCCCGGCGGCGCCGCCCTGCGTCCCACCTTCCGGAGGCTCTCCTCCCTGAAAAACCTGTTGTTGTTGACCCATTGAATTTGCTCGGAAGCTTCGTGCCACGCAAACCCGTTCCTGTCTCAGGAGCCCCTTCAACGCGCGTATCACGGCACCAGCACACTCCGCGTGGTGGGTACGGGCTATTTCGGTGCTGTTCGATCTCGCTCGATCGCTTGCTCCCTTGCGTGCACACTTGCCTGCGTGCTTTCAGATCAGGGCCAGGAGGGGAAGGAATCCGGTGGTCTACGGTAATCGTTAAATCACAGGCGCCGGCAAGGGCTAAACCCGCAGTGGGCCAACCGAAGACGATAGAACGGTCCGATACGCGATGAAGAAGGCTTGAACAGTGTTGCAGGACAAGTTCGGGGTGCAGCCTTGTAGTATCCTCACGCTGATCCGAGCACGGACTTGGAACAGTTGCGCTGACCACTCAGCAGTGAGTGATGGAGGACGCTCGTGAAAGGTTACTCGATGACGAAGGGTGCTTTTCAAACGATGATCGGAGCTCTCGCTCAAGTGAGGATGCGGAGCATCGCCGTGAGCAAGGGGATCACGATCATGGAACATCTCAAAGGCGGGATGAGCCGAGAGATATTTCGCGAGCGGAGACAGAACTACAGGTCGACCTCCTCTGAGCATGCTTGAAACCGGCTGAGACACCAGTTAGGTCGTGATTGCAGAAAGACTGAGTGGAGTTACCTTCAAATCGAACGGGCTTTTCGCTACTCAATTCCGCTTCACTAAGTGCCTGGCGCCCGTGCAGGATTACGCATCCGAAACAGAGACAGTACGATCGATCCAGGGCAGCGCCAAGAAGCGCTTCGTGGCCGTGCTCTGCATCGCGCTAGCCATCGCGATTTGGGTAACTGAACTAGAAGTCACGCACGATGTCATTGGTCATGGTCCAGGGCAGTACGACAACGCGTACGCACTGGTTTGGATGTCTCACAATGTCTCGCTGTTCCTGGGATTCGGCTTGGGCGCCGTCTTCGCCTGCTTTGCTGAGGTCCGCAGCATCAATGCATACAAACCACTCATGAATTGATGCTGCGTCAAAAGACACTGCGATCAGTCCTTTCTAGCGGGTGAGGTCATGATTGCATCGTCTGTGCGTCCACAAATCCTTAGCCTTGGATTCAGGTTCCGGACGGGGCCGAGTCGGCATGGGACATGCTGCTGCGCCCACAGCGCGGGATGCTTACTTCAACGTTGCTACTATCAATTGTTGTAAATCTGTGTGCCTGGGCGTGGTTCGTGTCGCTGCCATTGACCGATCCGATGGTGAACACTGTTATTTACCAGTCGTGCTGCGTCTGGTGCTTCCTCATATCTGTCGTTGTCCTCAACGAACGGGTGACCTGCATCAAGGTTCTTCTCCTACCACCCTTCCCCCCCACGGGGATACTTCACCTTCAGCAAACTTTCTATAGACCATTGTCCGGTTTTGGTGCTTTGGGTAGGTGTACTAGTGCTGTGTGACATTGCCTTCCCTCCTTGATGTCTCTTGCAGGTGACATCGACGCTGTGCACGTTCTTTGGGGTGGCGACGATTTCATCCTTCCCGTGCGTTTCTGGGCCTCAACCAGGCCCAGGGCCGGACCCCGATGCAACCGAACACCTCTATGGGGACCTCCTCTGCATCTGCTCGGCGGTACTGTACGCTCTCTACGAAGTCCTCTTCAAGTACTACTCGGAAGCGCCGCCCTCAACATGCCTTGAGGATGACATCGACGAGGAGTCCAGTGCTGCCGTCGTCCCAGAGCCCGCACCGGTTGACGTGCACAGACACGCCGAAGGAGGCGCGCTGCACCTTGCCGCCACCTCGACCGTCTTTGTTGGCTGGCTCGGCTTCTGGAACTTCTTCCTCCTCTGGTTTCCCATCGCAGCTCTCCACTACACTGGCGTCACCGAATTTGATGTTCCTGAAACAGAAGTCAGACCGATTCTCTGGCTCGACGCGGCGCTTGAAGGGACATACTGCGTTTGTCTTGCAGTTGCGATCTCGTTCTCATCTCCACTTTTTGTGACCATAGGCACGGTGCTGGCGATCCCGGTCTCGGCCATGGTTGACGCCCTCTTCAACGGAATTTCATGTCCTGCTGCATCTGGCGTGGGTACAGGACTTGTTGTGGCTGGATTTCTGGGAATCAACATCGCCACGCTGCTGGACGGGCGAAGTGATGTGCCGTCGTGGTTGTAAGGTAGACATATTAGAGTACAGTACAGACAGAAACACAAATTGCGCGGCTACGATGAGATCTGAATCGTTTCGCACATTCACCAGCGGGGTTAGAGATGTGGGAAAGCAGCGGGCAGCGGGCGTGAGGGGATTGGAGGGACGAGCGCGAGAATTCGAAAATGTCTGTGCTCGGTGATGTGTGTGACAAGGGGACTCGCGTAATGTATGGACGCACTGCGAAATTCACGCTTGATGCCTCCTCGTCCTTTATACACAACTACACTGGCACCCCGAGGGCAAACTCTAGCGCACCCAGTACTGTAAAAGCCTGCCGCGCCATCACGACATAAATGCTGCCCGCCAATCAGCGCAAACCACCCTCCAAATCGATGTTGGGATACCGATTGAATGAGTCACGAAAACTCTCAACGTAGTGACGCACCTCATCTGCCTTCCGTTTGCTGCCCTCCGCCCAGCGCTGGTTCCACGGCTTACATGCCTTGACCACCTTCGGCGGCTTGACTACCTGTTGTGCCATTTTGGCGTAGGCAACCCTCATCTCGCTTGCCGCGCGCTGCACCATTCTGTTGACGCCCGTCATACTGCCCGGGCTTTGACTCGTTTATAGATCTCTTGTTGGCCTTGTCGTGCGCTTGCCGCGCTCCCTTCCGTCTCTGGGGGTGTTGTCACTGAGTTGCAGCTCTCTTGACACTCAACAGAAAGTTCCGCCCTTCAACTTGCGGACCGGAAAGGCCTAAATTTAGCACAAATCGCGACCCAGCCCCATCTTTAATAATAGTTTTACACAAAGTCAACTCGCTGTCCACTTCCATCATTCTTGATTGGTTCCGGCTCGTCAAAGGGCTGTTGTGCCTTGGGTGGGTCACAGCTCCCGGCCAGTGAGCGGGCAGTCTACAGGCACAGCTGCTGAAGCGCTGCACCTCGCCACGCACACAGATGGCGCGTGCTGGCGTGCGCACTTTCCCCATCATCGTGGCGTTCTTGTGCGGACTCGCGTACAAGGCCAACGCAGGGGGGGTACACCAAGCTGAGCACAGTCAGGGACTCTCATCGGGGCAGCGTGGTAGACATGGGCCGTCAACACATCTTGAGCGGCGCGCCCATGGATCGCTGTCCGATGTGAAGCAATGGAGTAATTGCACAGCGCAGTGGCCCGCCGTTCTGAAGCCTATTGGTTTGCCCCGGGTCTGCGCCGAAGTTGACAGTCCTTCTGCGCCGACGGACCATTGCTCGCCCAATCGGACGCTTGGCGTCAAATTTGAAGGACATTCCGACTATCTCTTCAAGCGAGAAATCTCGCTCGTTGGCTCTGACGTGACCTGCGCCAGCGTCGCGCGGGGCTCACCCCTTGCAAACCTGTGCGGAGAAGGTGTCCACCTTTGCGTCGACTTCGTACGGTGCGTGCCCCGACACCTGTCAGCTACTGTGCCGGTCATTGCCAGCTGTCTTTTCCTCTGGCGAAGGGTTGCCTAGTTCGTGTTTGTGCTGGTGCTGAACCGAATGGACGGCTCTCACAGGCAAGGGCAAAACTCCCTGGAGATTGGTGCAGACTTCGTGTCCGGCTGCCCCTCAATCCAGCTGACAAATTGCACGTTGGGGGCTGCACTTCCTTTTCCCGGGGTGAAGCTGGCGCTGGGCTGTTTTTCGATCGGCTCAGGTTGTCACGTGCACAGCACCTGTACGGAATGCCTCGCGGCAAACTGTGGATGGTGTGCTGCCGGTTTTTCGGAGAAGCACTCATGCAAGCCCAAAAGCAGCGACGGCAACGCACTTTGCGACGATTGCGGTGGTGCGGCATCCCCTTCTTTCCATCCGAGTGCAATGCTCAATCCGGATTCTTGCTTCAGCTGGTCAGATCCTTACGTTCCTTACGTGACCCCCGCCCGGCAGCAAACAAATGCAACTGCAAGTGGTTCAACGAGTCCTGCCCCGTTACCACGATGGACATACGCGCAGAAAATCAAGAGCTTCATAATGCACAGATGCTGAATCAGGCTGCACAGAAAAATCTGACCTTGCTTAAGGAGAACGTTACTTCCGGCCGCTACTTCGAGGTGAAGGACCCAGGAGCTCCAGACGTGAAGATGCTGAATTACTCGTGCCTGCCGTTGGAAGAGGTGAGCACACTGCTGTGTTGGGCTTGCACCCTGTCTTTGATGTTCACTTGGGCGTGCGCCTGGTCCCTCGGCTTGGTCTTGACCTGCAGCCCCATTCTGGGCCTCCTGGGCCTCCTGAACCACCTCCGCTACGACTGCAGGCGCAGAGGATTTCTGCTGGACATGTTGGCATTGTCGTGGGGGTTTGTTTAGGGGTGAGTCTCATCGCCTTCATCTGCGGCGTTGTGGGTGGCAAAGCAGGCTATTGGGACGCCATTTTTCGCCGCGGATCGACCATGCCCGACCCATCCCAGTACCAGGCGTCAGACTTTTGAAAAAGTCTGACCAGGCGTCAGACTTTTGACCATACTTTACACGCGTGTGGAAGGCCGGATAGGGACGTTCGAGGGCGGAGATGTGAGAAAAAAGGTGTGCACAGAGGGCTTCAGAGCTGGACGTAGTACTGCACAGTTTATTTCGCGCCGCACGAGAGCGCCGCTTCGCCTGTCAAAGAGTCGGAAACGGCTCCCGGGCGTGGAAATGGCCCCTGGGCGGCGGGTAGGGAAGGGCGTATGGGTGAGGGGGCGGCGGATGATGCGGAAAGATGGGGGGCTGGGCGAGGTGTGGCGTAAATGGAGGCGCTTGCTGGAACGGCCACGCGTCTCGCGCCGCGTGAGGCGGCGGCACCTGCCGAGGGGCCAACACCTCAGTGAGAAGGCGGCCGCGTCCTCTCGCGCTCCAACCCAAACGCGCAGGAGCAGCGCGCAGGGCGGGCAGGCGGGGGCGGGGAGCGAGTGCCACGTTGCTCGGGCCGGCGGCGGCTCGCCAGATCGCCGAGACGTCGACGGTCGCCTCTCCGCTGCCGGCCACGTGCACCACAAAGTGCCCCGGTACCGAGGCGGGCCCAACGACCCATCCCGGAAGGGGCCCGCCCCACCCCGCCACGTCGACCACCACAGGGGTCCAGCGCCGCAGCACGCCGAGGTCACGTCCCTGCGTCCCGCTCGGCCTCCTGCTCCGCGTCTCGGCCGAGGCCTCTGCGGCTCGCGCCTCCGGCGCATGCCCCTTCTCCTCCAGCGCCAGTGCCCTCACGAGCGCCGCCGGGTCGCGGGCGGCGCGCGCTTTCTCGCGCGCGGCCTCGAGCCGGCGGAGGCGGGCCGCGTCGCCGCCCTCCTCTCGGAGCGGTGCGGCGTACCACTCAGGCGGGATCTCCGCGGGCACCGGCGCGATCTCCACCCCGAGTGTCGTGGCGAGTGCCTCCATGCTCCGCACCTGCCACGCCCCGCTCCGCGAGCTGAGTCTCGCCCTGCGCGGAAGCGGCAGCCCGTGCGCCACCAGCGAGCGAGAGCTTTGGGTGTTGGCGACTAGCGAGCGAGAGCTTTTGGTGCGAGCGGCGCAGGGCTGCACCTCCTCGGCCGACACGATCGTGACAGCGATGCCGTACGTGCCGAAGCGCCCCGCGCGCCCGATGCGGTGCCTGCGCGCGCGCGCGCATGAGCAGGCACAGGTAGGCGTGGGGTGCGGGGGACGGCTCACAGGTAGGTGTGGGGCGCGGGGGGCGGCTCGAGGTTGACGACGAGGTTGACGCGGTCGACGTCGATTCCGCGCGAGGTGAGGTCCGACGACACCAGCACCCGCAGCGCCAGCGCGCGGAGGTCTGCGACCGCCTGCAAGCGCTTCGGCTGCGGCATGTCGCCGCACACGAAGGCCGAGGGGAAGCCCGCGCGTGTGAGCAGGTCCGCAACGCGCCGCCCCCCCGCGCGCGACATGGTGAACACCTGCCGCTCCGCCCGGCGCGCCTCAGCCCCGCAGCGCGCATCAGCCCCCCGCGCCGGGCGCGGGGCGGGCGGCGTGGTCTGGGGTTCAACCAGCCTACAGTAAGGGAAGCGGTATGGGGAACGGCAGGGAGGGGGGTGGGGGAGGGGTCAGAGCACCACGCACTGATTGAAGGCGGTACCCTCGAGGAGGGTGAGCAGCGCCTGCACCCGCCCCGCCACGCCGGGCTCGGCGCCGCCGTCCAGCGCCTCGGCGCGCGCGTAGAACTGCCGGATGCCCTTGAGGGACGGGTTGTCTTTGGCGAGCAGCACCTCCTGCGGCTGCGCCAGCAGCGCCCGCAGCAGCGCCAGCAGCTCGGGCGGGTACGTCGCGCTCACCTGCCCCCGCCCCGCGCGTCACGCCGCACACCCCGCCCAACCATCGCGCTGCGCTCGAACCCCGCCCCTTGGATCGGCCCCGAACGGCGTCTTGGTGGAGTCCCCAGAGCAGCAGTCCGAGTGCTGGGCGCGGCGCGCAGGGAGAGGAGAGGGTGGATGGCGCGGGAGGCGCGGGACCGCGACGATCTGGCGGCGCGGCGGAAGAGCAGAGATGAGCCAGTCCACCTGCCGCCTCGAGTGCTTCAGCGCAGCGAGCCAAAGGCGGTGCATGCTGCGTCTAGGCGTATGCAACAATCGGCAGAGCAAGGTTTTTCGTAGCGTGACGAAGAGGGAAAGATCGGGATCGCCAGCCACCTGAGGCTTGAAGCCCTGCTCCAAGAGCACGTCAACTTCGTCCAGCACAAGTAATCGGAGTGCGGCGGTGCGGAGGTGCCCTGTCAGAAGGTGTTGCGGCTTGTCAACCATACCGCGAAAGCTGCAAGGAGCAGCTTGGGGCGAGCCGTGAACACGTACCGAGCTCGATAAGGGCGCGAAGACGGCCTGGCGTTCCCACGACGACGTGGCAAGGTTTGGAAGTGCTGGATAGGAGTGCTACATCCTCCTCTGTTGCGATACCGCCAACAAATGCCTCACAGCCGAGCTTCGGCAGACGTGCGCCGATGGATCTGATCACGTCGCGCGTCTGGTGCGCCAGTTCCCTCGTTGGGGAAACGACCAGCGCCTGCTCCGCCGCGTGTGAAAGCTGCAGCGCCTCGAGAACAATCACAGAAAACATGCAGGTCTTTCCGGTCCCTGATTTCGCCTGTACGATCAAATCCGCACCGAACTTCCCGAGCGGGATGGCACGAGCTTGCACGGGAGACGGTTTTACATAACCAGCCTCTGCGAGGCCTTCGAGCACGCTCTCACTGAGCATGAGAGCCTTAAAGTCTCTCGGCGCTGTGCGTATTGTCTTGTTTTCGCCCTCTGGAACAGCGACCTGTACACAGCACACGTCAAGATGCGTCGGCCGAAACAATGCCAATCTCAAGGCCAACAGAGCCCAAGTGAATTGTGATCGCCTCGCTGTGGTAGGCGAGTGAGATTGCCTCTTCGCCGCTGTCATCCTCAACATCTGATGTGCGGGCGCGCGCGTCGTCCGCGAGTGGCATGCTCCCTTGTCCGGGGCCTGTGCGCAAGAGAGCTGAGGGCGAGCCACTTTACTGTTGCTTGTCACATCCAACATGTACCCACCACACCTTTGACCCAAAAAACGGTTTTAGCCTCGAGCGGCGTCTCTCCGCGCAGCGGGTCGAGATCGCTTGCGTGGCTGGGGATCGGGTCCGGGCACACAGCTCAAGAACCGCTGTAAAGATGGCTGAAGATCCGAAAGAGGAAACGGTAGAGGGAGGCACGCTCCAAAAGGAGCTTGGCGTGTTCGAGCTGACCATGATGGGGGTGGGTGGCATCATTGGGGCTGGGTTGTTCGTCCTGGCAGGTCAGGCAGCTGGGCAGTACGCAGGCCCTGCTGTGATCCTTTCCTTCATAATCGCAGGGGCCTGCTCCCTCGTCTACGCGCTGTGCTTTGCTGAATTCGCGGCCATGCTGCCAACCTCGGGCTCTGCGTACTCGTACGCGAAGATTTCGTTCGGGAACCTCACCGGGTTCATGACCGGCTGGGCGCTGATCGCTGAGTACGCCTTTGCGATATCCGCAGTCAGCGTTGGCTGGAGTGGATATGTTACGGGGCTGCTTGATGTGATGGGGTGGGGATTGCCCAAAGCGGTGACGAGCGGCCCATTGGACTTCAACGAGAATCACGAACTGGTGTTTACTGGCTCGGTGATTAACCTCCCTGCCGTGCTTCTCATCGCGGTGGCCGTGGTCGTCATTTGCCTCGGGGTCGTCGCTTCTGCGCGGTTTACCTCAATTGCGGTTGCCATCAAAGTGACAGTTGTGGTAATCTTCATTGTCGTTGGCATCTGGTTTATCGAGTGGGAAAACTACTCACCCTTCATTCCGGAGAGCCCTGAGTTTGGGAAGTACGGTTGGACTGGCATCATGCGGGCTGCTTCTACATTGCTTTTCGCATATATTGGTTTTGACGCGGTCACAACTGCCGCGGGTGAGACGAAGGAGCCTGCCCGGGATCTCCCTCTGGCGATCATGCTCTCTCTCGGCATTTCAACACTGCTCTACGTGTTGGTTGCCTTTGTCATGCTCGGGCTCGTATCTTACACAGAGCTCAACGTACCTGATCCGATTGCATTTGCAGTACGAAGCGGGGGTCCTGGGCTCTCGTGGCTTGTGCCTGGAATCACGCTTGCCGTCGTGGTGGGACTGCCCGGTGTTGTCTTCGTGGCTCTCTTCTCGATCACCCGAATTCTTTTGATTATGGCAACTGATGGGATGCTGCCTCCCATCTTCAAGGAGCTGAACTCTACATTCCACTCGCCTGTGACCGGCGCGCTGGTTTGCGGGGTTGCATCAGCACTTCTTGCAGGCCTGTTCCCGATTGGGGTTCTAGCCGAGCTCGTCTCAATCGGAACGCTGTTGGCGTTTGCAATCGTCTGTGCGGGAGTGGTCAAAATGCGCAACGATGCGCCAGAGCTAAAGCGGCCTTTCGAGGTACCGTTTTCGCCCTACGTGCCCATCCTTGGAGTTGTTATCGCTGTCGCGCAGATCGCGTTTCTATCGTGGGCTGCCTGGCTCCGAATGCTCGTGTGGATGTCTGCGGGTGCCGTCGTCTGGTATATGTACGGGTCGATACACGCAGAACCGGTTCAAAGTTATCAGCGCGTCGAGTAAATTGTGTGAGAGTGCCGGGTGAGATAGAGTGGCTTCGGAAAATGTGAGAAAGTGGTCTAGGACAGTGTTGTTTGCGGCGGATAAAGTCAAAGTCAAAACACACCGTGCCTCTTGCCTCTCCAAAGTTTGAGAACACAACCCGATCTCGGCGCTTACTCTACAACAGTCACGGTGCTTTCCGGATCTGCCTTGCAGCTTGTTGCATTTTGAAGCTGATTCACGTCCTTGCCTGCTTGTGGGAAAGATGCTCTTGAAAACTTCTCCTCCCGAGAAATGTTTGGCAATGCATGAGCCCTTGATGTCGCGGATGCCGCGCGCTTGAGCATGATTTCGCCGGCCTGTGCATGAGTTTTGCAGTGGCGGGCGCCAGTGCCTCGGAGACCGTAAGAGGCCTGCACGTTGCAGGAAGGATCCGAACATCTGCCACAACCAAAATGAATCTCAGGAACATGTCTAAGGGACAATGCAATGCAGTGGCAGAGACCCGCGCCGCACTCGGATTTCTGAACGCACATTACTCGGGACAAGTTGATCTCGAACGGCCTCTTGTGCATCGGACAATGAACCTTCGAGTGCGGCGGCACACCCCATGAGGCCCATCGCGAGCACACTCGACACCTGTCGTGAAAAAAGCGATCAGACGGCGCCAGGCCAGCGTCTGATTGCATGGCGGTCAGCACTTGACCTCTTGTGAAGTCTTATCGGTTCAGTCGACCCATGCAGCCAGGATGCATCTCCAACACCGTGCCCTCCTCCGCCACCGCCATCCGGTAGCACCCATCCAGACTTTTCGTCGCTTGCTTGACGCTGTTTCTGCACCAACATATCCTTGCAGACGCTGTGCAAACACCCGCTGCTATTCAGCCACACGATTGTAGGACTCGTTCACATCGATGTCAAGACAGTAGTGGGAGAACAGTGTCCAGACTCTTGACCCCAGAGTACTCGGAGAATAGGTAGAAGTGATGGGACTCACTAACAAAGTAAGAGCTTCCAGCGACCAGAACTATCGTTGATGCCCCATCCCCTGCGAGTCCGTCAAATCCCGTTCGTTACAAAGAGACTGAGCACGCATTCGTCTTGCACTTTGACACGGTATCGAGCAAGCAGTGAGTGGGTCTCTCACGCTTTCTTCAAGAGACATACACCGCATGGAAGTTGTTCTTGCTGCTGACTGGAACGCCGTCGGTCTATTTGGGGTCCCGGGGTAGCAGTAGAATTTTGTGCATCGCCTGATCTTGGCCGGCCCCCAACTTTGACCACGCTGGTGGAATATGAGCCCGGAATACCAGTGCCTACCACCACGAGAAGATTTGCGCAAGCGATGGCTCGAAGTCTGCTGAAGATTCTTTGCCGTCGAACGAGAACGTTGCGTCCGCGTGAGCGTGTGCTCTGCAGGCATTTTGTCGACGCACAGTGACGTTGAGGAGCAACGGCGGACATAGATCCAGCTGGATTAGGAAATGTGGTCCACACGCGATCCGCGCGTTGCTCCTCGCTCCTTTCGGGATCAGCTAAAACAGCGGGAGTCTCATGACCAGAGCATCCAAACCGGATGCCAGCACCAACACGAAGCCACCAAGTCGAACGCCTGACGGCGCCGCCGCCCCCGACGGAGATCGCCCAGAGTCTGGCAGGCCTTCAGGTTTTCGGGATTTGCCGAGAGGGAAGGAAACGGGGACACATCACAGGGCGACGCCAGCTGTCCGACGGCCAACGCATTCTGTGCTGCTCGGTCGTTTTTAGCAAGCTTCGGGCGCGCCATAATGGCTGTTGCAGGAGGACCCACCGCGTTTTTGGACAGCTGCCTATGGGCCATGATCGATGCTCGCGAGGACGAGAAGGTTCGCCTCTGCCGACATGAAACAATCCGCACCCTGTGGAAGAGCCACGCCGGCTATATCAATATGCGCATCTTGCTGATTGCCCGGAAACCCGACACTCAGGTCTCAGCTCTTGTTGCAAAGATGCTTCCACGTGTACTTGGGCACCTCCGTTCCCCGGAAGTCAGGAACAAGGCAATGGAAGTCATTACCTGCGTGAACAATCGGGCAAAGGGAGCCGCAGTGCGTGTCCATGCAGTGTCTCAGTCTTGCGGCTGCTGCCGTGCGATCGCTTTGCAGAGCCGTGACTATGGTAACGCTGATTGCGCGCGTCTTGATGCTTCACCGCAGGGGGTGAAGTTGCCGCTCAAGGAGCTTCTGGAGGTGTTTGCTGCAGCAGACGCGTCTCCATTTGAGAAGAACTTTGCGATGGTCGCCCCCCCACCCTTATCTGCAGAGAGGGCAGAGCTGCATATTGTGCTCATTTGCGTGCCTAAAAGGTGCAGTAAAAGTTCTCTGCAGCTGTCGACAGGGTGCCACAAGCTTGACGAGTGTTGCGGCCCAGGTCTTTCTTTCGATGGGTTGGCGTAGAGCTGCGCCAGAGGAAACTGGGGCACTAGCGCCGCGGGCACTTGATATTCTCGGTGATCAGATTGCCCAGCATCAAGTCACGCTGCTGCATCTCGTTCTTGCCTCCATCGAGCATGCCAACTGGGAAGCCAACCCCGCGCCCCCTTCTAGCTCTGCATCGACAGAGGCGCTCCGGCAGTTCTTGCTCGATGTGATGCTCTACTCTCCGCCCATTGCTGCCAAGGCGTCTCCAGGTTCGGGTGTTGGGGCAGGGACTGCTGCCGCCGCAGAGGCGCCGTCGTCCCCCGATGGTCTGTCGCCTGAAGCTGTGGAGCGGCTCACTGGCAAGGCTAGCACTGCGATGCGGGGAGCGCAAGAGGGCCCTGCATACATCATGGGGCGGAAGTCTGCGGTGCTTAAGGCTATCCAGGGAAAGCTTCTAGCAGACGCAGATGCGTTGCCGGTGGCGCTGGTGGCGTCCTGCGGGGCACATCACGAGGTGCGGCGAGCCGGAGAGGACCTTGCGCGCGTGCGCGGGCAGCGAGCTGATTACGAAGACCCTCAGCTCGTGCGCACTCTCTTCCACCTCCTCTTGGGTGACCCACAGCCGGCACAAGCCGGCCTGCCTTCGCCGCCTCCACTTGAGGCGCGTCGGACACCCGCGACCGCGCCAGTTCGGGCGCTCCTGTACGCAAATCTGTGTCGCTCAGTGCGCGCAGCAAACTCGTTTCCAGACTGCCTCCGTGCCATTTTCGAGGGTCTGTACGGCGCAGGCTCGACGCTTCGGACCAAGCAAGGGGCCATGCAGCTGGCGACATGGACGCTGAAGCAGGCCGAGGACGCAGTTCTCAAGCCCATAGCTGGCATCGTGCTGCAGGGGCTGGTGAAGTTTGTACGCGAAATGCCGGCAGACATCAAAGGGGGCGACGCGGCTGTCGCGCAGCTGCGCGGCTTCACGTACTCTGCGATCGGTCAGGTTGCGCAGCGGGCGCCGCAGCTGTTCGCAGGCGACGTCGGGATCGCGTCGATGCTCTTCGGGGCGTTTGCAAGCGAGGCGCCGGAGGTGAAGGTCTCGGTGCAGGAGGCGCTCTCGCTCTGCTGCGGGGCCTACACGGGCGCGTCCGAGGTGACCAAGGAGCTTCTTATGGGCCTGCTTCTCTCGTCCATCGAATCCCCCGCGCACCAGCCGCGCTTTTGCGCCGTGTACTGGGCCAACCGCCTCTTCGCCTTCCGCGACGTGCGCGCGCGGTACGTCTGCCTCCTCGCCATCGGCGACCCCAAGACCGAGGTGCGCGACGAGGCACGCAAGGGCCTCGAGCCCCCCACCGCGCCCTCGCCGGGCGCGACTCCCGGGTCGCTTCTCCGTGCGGAGGAAGCGGAGCTCGCGCGGGCGCGCAGCGAGGCGCGGCTCCCGGCGTTCGAGGACATGGTCGCGCACCTCTGCACCCCGAACATCGCGCAGGCCCGCCGTGCGGCGCCCGCGGCGGTGAAGGCGGCCATGGTCACCTTTTGCATCCGCTGCCTCGCGGATTCGTGCTCGCGGGCCGCGGTGTCCAAGGCCGCCTACCTGGCCGAGGACGGCACGCCGCTCGGCGTGCTCCGCTCCGGGGCCGCCGCGCGCATGCAGGTCATCGTCGAGGACGCGCTCAGCGCCGCGCTGGGCGGTGGCAAGGGCGTCGCGGACCCGTCGCTGGCGCGCGCCTCGCTGCTGGCGCTGGTGGACCTGCACGCGGCGCGGCCGGACGTGGTGGCGGGCGCGTATGGGCAGCGGCTGCAGTGGCTGGAGGCGTTCCTCTTCTGCCCCAACGAGGGCACGCGCGAGCTTGTCGCGTCGCTCTACGGGGCACTCGCAGTGACGATGCTGCCGCAAAAGCTCCAAGGGGTGATGGAGACCATGGCGAGTGCCGCAGCAGGGGCAGATGGGCTGGGGCGCGGACTGGACACGCGTCTTGGAGCGGTGGCGGCGCTCGGGTACCTGCTGTCGCGAGGCGGTGCGGCCGTTCCCCTGGCGCCGCGACAGACGGCCATCAAGCTGCTGCACGCGCTTGTGCGCGATCGGAGGGCCGACGTGGTGTCGGCCGCCTGCAAGGCACTTGGCCTTGCGGGGCTCGAGAGTGCTCTTCCGCTTCCGGTGGGAGTGCCTCCGCCGCCCAGGCAAGACTCGGCTGCGGCCGAAGGTGCCGGCCAGAAGAATCCAAAGCTAGACGACGCACCATTTCTGATCAAAGACGATTCAGTGAAAGAGGTGAAAACAGCGGGCGAGGAGGTTTCTGAGGAGTTGACAATTCTCGATGTGGTTGGGCAACTCGGGGCTGTGCTTGAGGGAAAGGACAAGGAAAACGAAGCGTATGAGGCCGCCGCGCGGGCGCTTGGCAGCATATGCATTTCGAACCGGCAAGCAACGGTGCTCTCTGCAGCGGCTCAGTCGCTCTATTCGACGGCCGGAAAGCTTCGGGTCGAAGAGTTTCACCTTTCAGTTGGAGAGGCCCTCGCGTGTGTGGCGGGGGGGCGCGCGTACACGTCGGCAAAGCTGATTGCGCAGATGCGGATGCCCGCGGTTTACGAAGATGCGATAGGCGACGAGGAAAAGTCGATGGATGAGTGGAGCAAGGCAGCACGGGAGAGTATGCAGGTCGATGGTGAGGGGGGGGAGGGCGACAGCTGCGGTTCTGGAATGCCTGCGGTGCTGTCGCATGTGATGGAGACCACATTGCTGGATGGAAAGCCGCAGGTACGGGCAGCAGGTGCGCCCTGGCTGCTCTGCCTTTTGCGGCATGCGGGCGCGCACCCGAACTTACAAGGTCAAGTTGCAGAGCTGCAGCAGCACTTCACCTTCATGCTCGGAGAGCGCTCCGAGTTTGTGCAGGAGGTTGGGTCGCGCGGCCTCGGCCTCGTGTACGAGATGTGTGGGGACGACAAGGTGCGCGACGAGCTTGTGGCGACGCTGGCCAAGGCGCTGATGTCGGGCGCGGTGGCGGCGCCGAGCAAGGGGAAAGGGCGGGAGCGCGACGAACAGGTATTCGAGGAGGGCACGCTCAAGATCGACGACAAAGCGCTCGGCGACGGGTCGCTCACCACCTACAAGGAGCTCTGCACAGTGGCGACCGAGCTTGGCCAGCCCGAGCTCATCTACAAGTTTCTAAACCTGGCAGGGCACCAGAAGGTCTGGAACTCGCGGCGCGGAGCAGCCTTTGGCTTTTCCTTTATCGCCGACCAGGCGGCCGAGCGCCTCAAGCCGCACCTCCCGCAGCTGGTCCCAAAGCTCTACCGGTATCAGTTCGACCCCAACGAGAAGGTGCAGGAAGCCATGGCCGGACTGTGGCAGACCGTCGCTCCGGACCCCGCAAAGGCGCTCGAGGAGTATCTCCCGAACATCTTCCAGGAGCTGATTCCGTCGTGCGGCTCGCGGCTGTGGCGCGTGCGCGAGGCGTCGTGTATGGGCCTTGCGAACCTCCTCGGAGGGAAGCGCTTCGCGCAGGTGGAGGGGAACCTGGTCGAGGTCTACCGCATGTCGCTGCGCGCCATGGACGACGTGAAGGAGACGGTGCGCAAGGCGGGGCTGGCGCTCAACCGCGCGGTTGCGGGAATGTGTCTCCGGCTGTGCGACCCGTCGCAGAGCGGGCCGGAGGTAGCAACCAAGGCCCTGGCGCTGGTGCTGCCGCTGCTCCTCGAAGAGGGCATCTCACAGCCGGCAGAGGAAGTTCGCGGTGCCGCTATCGCGCAGCTGGCCAAGATTGCGCGCCTTGCGGGCGCTGCGATTCGGCCGTTCATTTCTAGAATTGCGCCAGTCCTGCTCGAGTCTCTCTCGTCGCTAGAGCCACAGGCCAACACCTACCTCCAGCTGAATGCAGACAAGTACAATGTCAGTGCGGAAGCGCTTGAGCGCGCGCGCGCAGCTGTCTCCAAGGGCACGCCGCTCGCTGAGACGGTCGACATCTGCGCACGCTTCGCGGACGAGAAGGGGGCCGACGACATGCTGCCGGCGATGGTGCCCATTGTGCGATCAGGGGTGGGCCTCCCCACGCGTATGGGGGTTGCCAAGTTTATCGGGCAGCTTGCGCTTTCGCATGCATGCAATCACGCCGTTCGGCGCCACTCGTCAAAACTGCTCAAAACACTCGCCGTGGCGATTGGGCCCAGTTCTGGGGACAGGAGCGCGGTTGTCAGGCAGGCCATGGCAGGAGCAGCCGCCAAGGTTGTGGCTGTCGCGAAGGAGACCGCCGTGGAGGAGTACGTGAAACAGCTCATCTCGCTGTATACGGAGGCGGGCCCGGAAGACCCTGCAGCCCGAGCGGCTGTCGGGGCTGCGCTCAAGGAGGTGCTTGCCAGCGCCGCGGACGCCGCGCGCGACTTTCTGCCGCTGTTCCTTCCGATCGCGTTCGTCGCGCGCTTCGACGGCGAGGACAGCACGCGCGAGCTCTTCCAGCAGGTCTGGGAGGAGGGTGCGGGCGCCACGGCGTCCGGCGTCCGCCTCTACGGCGCAGAGATCGCCGAGGCCGTCGCGCGCGGGCTGGAGGCGCCGCACTGGTCCGCCCGCAAGTGCGCGGCGCGCGCAGCCGCGGCGTTTGCTGGGGCCTTGGGCGAGGGGCACGAGGTGCCGCGCGCCGGGGAGCTGCTCGGCCCGCTGCGAGCAGCGGTCGGCGGCAAGATCTGGGAAGGCAAGGAGGAGGTGCTGGTGGCGCTGGTCGCCGTCGCGGCGGCGGTGCCAGGAGGGCTGCCAGAGCAGGGCGAGACGTCCGCTACTGCCATTGCTGCCCTGATAGTGGGAGAGGCAGCAAAGAAACGGTCCGAGTACCGCGTCGGGGCGCTCCGTGCGCTCACCAAATTCCTGACCAATCGCAAGGATGACCTTAAGGTAGGACAGCTTCTTCTAGAGTCGACAGCGGACCTTTTCGAGGCAGACGGCAGCGACCCTGAAAGCAGTCCACAACGGCCTGCCATCTCTTTCGGGCGACAGGCGGACGAGGAGGCTCACTACGAAGCTCGAATGGAAGACAAGAAACGTCGGGAGTATCGCCAAGTGGCTCTCGCTGCTCTCGCCGCCGCCTTCCCAATCCTACCGACGCACCACGCTCGATTTGCAGCAGCCTTTATGCCTCTCCTTGTTGTTCCACTTCGTTCCGGAGAGCCTTCAGAGCGAGTGGCTGCGGCCGAAGCGGGGCTCTCCTTCGTGAAACACGAGCCGTGCTCGAGAGATCAAGATATGCTGGCGAACTCGCGAAGGGCGCTCCTTGAGGCTTTGGTTGCATGCATGTCAACGCAGGGTCCTACCTTCAAGCTGGCCAGGATCACAGCAGCAGGCACGGCAAAAAACGTCGTGGAGGTGTGTTTGAAGCAGGGTTGGGGAGATCATGGTGATGGTGGCGTGCCCGAGGCACTGTTAGCTGCAGCCAATAGCCTCATGTCTGAAGATGACATGGCGGTGCGCGCAGCTGCAACCAAGCTCCGCGACGCTATTTGTAACAAAGATTGATCGCGGGTTTTAGATATTGAAGTACTTACTCCTCTTGCCTCTGATCACTCAGCCAGGCATCCACGACCGCATCAAACAACTGGGCTGCATCGGGCTTGGACGAGTGTGGGCCCGCCTCAGAGCCTAGAACCGCATCAGAGATACTCATCGCC
>Ga0115567_10000722_pt1 | contig 32533 bp, 27 predicted proteins | sample COGITO_mtgs_1204_2_FD_88679 | JGI IMG/M metagenome (GOLD analysis project Ga0115567, IMG submission 88679) | Pelagic marine microbial communities from North Sea - COGITO_mtgs_120412 | ecosystem: Environmental > Aquatic > Marine > Epipelagic | place: Germany:Helgoland, sampling site Kabeltonne...
AATGCCCCAATCAAAATATTATCTAGTACACTGACATTTTTTACTAATCCTAAGCTTTGTGGAATGTAGCCAATTGTATGCATCGTTTTTTTGAATTTTTTATTATTCATATTGGGTGTCAAATAATCAATTTTGATAATTCCTTTACTAGGAACCATCATTCCATTCATTAATTTTAGAAGAGTTGATTTTCCAGACCCACTTGGCCCCACTAAAGCTATAGTTTTATGAGCTGCAGTTTTGAAGTTTAAAGATTTTAAAATTTCTTTTGAACCTACTGAAACAGATAAGTTTTCAAATGTAATGCTCTCTAGATTTTTAGGGAAAGACCTAGAGCCTGTTGAAACTTTTCTGCTTTTTTGGTTGTCCATAATTGCACTTATGCGCTCTTTAGCAACTGACGCCTGTTGAATGCGAATAAAAGCCGTTTGGGTTTTTTTAGAAGCTTCGGTGAGCAGGGCTATAGCGGTTGCAATTCCAGTGAATTCACCAAAAGTTAGATTTTCATTTCTAACTAAATATGCGATCAGCAAAAACGAACCGCAAAAAACAATAGAAGAAAGTGACTCTGTTAATGGTCCAGAGAGCTCCTCCCTAGTGATTATTTTTTGAATGGTTTTAAGGTAGTTTCTGGTGTGCACTTTAAATCTAGTCAGAATGGTGTCCTCGAGGTTAAAAGAATGAATCACCCTTGCACCATCAAGGCCTTCTTTTAGAGTCATCGTTACCGACTCCATCGTCTCCTGACTCTGAGAGCTGTGTTTTCGTAGACTTTTTGCAAGATTTTTTATGATCAAGAGTATTGGGGGCAGGCCTATGAATAAAAATAGAGCGACTTTCCAATTTATAAAAAAGAGATAGGCTACAGAGAAAATGATGAGAAAAGGTTCTTTCAAGAGATCAGCTAGGCGCTTGATGCCCTCTTGATAAATAACAACATCGTTTAAAATTCTGCTGATGAGGCCGCCAGAGCCGTCTGTTAATGAGTTTTTGAACCGAGCATCTAACGAAAGGTAGTGTGACATCAGAGTCTCTCTGGCGCTCACAGCTTTTCCTTCTGCCAAAAGACGGATGTTGTACATAAAGATGTATCTAAAAATATTAGTCATGAAGAAAGTTAAAATCAAAAGACCTGTTGTAAAAATAAGGGGATCAAGGCCGAAACTGTCTGCAAGGTCAGCAGGGTTGAGCGATTTATATTTTGCAGTGGCTTTTTCAAAGGCGCCGGGTTCCGCTGGAAAAATAAATCCGACTAAAAATTGTATGAAAATTGAAGCACTTGCTTTAAACGCACTCGAGATTGCACCGCAAAATATTAGCACAAACAGTAAAAACTTGTGCTCTTTTATATCGGCAAACATTTTTAGAATGGAGTTCAAATCTAGATCCCGTTTAAGTGTTTTTCCAAGTACTTACCGGTATAAGTCTTAGCCTTAGAAATGTCCAATGGATGCCCAGAAGCTGTAATTATTCCACCTCCAGAACCGGCTTCAGGGCCAATATCAATCACATGGTCTGCGCTGGCTATAATATCCAAATTGTGCTCAATAATGATCACAGAGGCTCCAGATTCAACAAGTTGGTTAAAAACCTTTAAGAGAAGGCCGATCTCTTTAAAATGAAGGCCGGTAGAGGGCTCATCAAATATTAGAACTTTACCCTTAAGTGAAGTTCCATTTAAGTATTTGGAAAGTTTGAGTCTTTGGCTTTCACCACCACTAAGCGTATCGAGGGTTTGGCCAAGTTTCAAATAGCCAAGCCCCAAGCTTTCAAGAACGTTTAAAGGTTTGCAGATACTGGTTTGGGCAGAGAAAAATGCGCGGGCCTCAGAACAGGTTAACTCAAGAATTTCATATAAATTTTTACCATTAAGTTTTAGTTTTAAAATATCAGAAGTGTATTTTTTGCCTTCACAGATTTCACAAACAAGGTGGATATTGTCCATGAAAAGCATGTCGACTTCTTCAATTCCTAAACCTTTGCAGTTTGGACATCTTCCGCCTTCAGTGTTTAAGCTAAAAGTTCCTGGCGTGTAACCAAGATACTTGGCCTCTTTAGTTGAAGCCATGATTTTTCTGATGTGGTCAAAGGCCTTAAGGTAAGTGGCAACAGTTGAGCGTTTTGATTTAGAAACTCTTTGCTGGTCTACAAAATCAATGGAGGTGCAGCTTTTAGGAAGGTCTAATTTCTTATAAGCAAGAGAGTCAGGTTGATGTTCTCCGGTTAAAGCTTTTAAGACGGCTGGGTATAGAGTTTTAGAAATAAGACTAGATTTACCAGAACCACTGACACCAGTGATACAGACAATTTTTTCTAGAGGAAGTTCTAAATCAACATCTTGAAGATTGTTCCCAGAACAACCAGAGATCATAAGCTTTTCGGTTTTACTTAAATCTTGTTTTTTTCTAACTTCATAAGATTTTTTTTCGCCGGAAAGGTATGCTGCGGTAAGTGACTTCTTGGATTTTAAGAATTCATCTTTGGTTCCTGAAAAAACAACATTTCCGCCATGAACTCCGCTTTCAGGGCCGATTTCAAAAATATACTCTCCAGCCTCGATCACTTCTTTGTCGTGCTCCACAAGAACCACAGTGTTTTTGTTCTGATGAAGTTTGAGCAGCAGAGAGATTAGTTTTTGATTGTCTCTTGGGTGAAGGCCAATTGTGGGTTCGTCTAATACATACAAAGTGTCGGATAGTTCAGAGCCCAGCTGTTTAGAAATATTAAGTCTTTGAAACTCGCCACCAGAAAGAGTTTTGGTCTCTCTAGAAAGACTTAAATAAGTAAGTCCGATAGTGTTTAAAAACTCTAATCTTTCTTGAAGCTGCTCCCTTAAATCTTTTGTGAGAGCCATTTTGTTCTCATCTAAATCAACAGCCTTCAACCAGTTTAAGAGTAGATCCAGCGGATAGGTGCAAACATCTCCAATGCTTTCACTGCCAATTTTAACTTGGTTGATTTTTGGATCTAACCTGAACCCCTTACATGTTGAGCATGTGCTTGAGCTTTTAAATCTGCTCAAGAAAACTCTGACGTGCATTTTATATTTTTTAGTCTCTAAGTAGTTAAAGAAACCCTCTATACAATCACGTTTTTTTGAACCTCGCCATACAATTTCTTTGTCGGCTTCTGATAGATCTTTCCATGGCTTTGAGATATCGACTTTTTTATCTTTGCAAAAAGCCAAAAGTTTAATTCTTGATTTTTTAGCAGAGGGCATCTCGTAGGGTATAATGGCCCCGCATTTAATCGAGAGGTTGTGATTGGGAACAATCTTATTTTCGTCCAGTTCCAACTGATTCCCAAAGCCTCTACATGACGGGCATGCGCCAGCCATGTTGTTAAATGAAAAGAGATCTGGTGAAAGGTCCCAAAACTCTTCATCGCACTGGCTGCATGAAATAATGGGTTTAAAACTTAGATTTTCTTGGTCTGTGGTGATCACCTCTGCTTTAGCGTGACCAAAAAGATTTTTTGAAAGTTCGAAGGCTTGTGAAAGAGCGTCAAAAACTCGAAGCTCAGATTCTTCATTTACTTCTAGTCTGTCGACGATAAGGTGAAGAGAGTTTTTTGTTTTTTTTAAGTCATCAAATTCGAGGTCGTAATTTTCAATAATATTAAAACTTGAGTCGATTTCGATTGTTTTAAAGTAACCCATCTCGAGGATTTTCTTTTTAAGTATGTTTAGATCTGTCTTAGCGTCTAAAGTTATTGGGCAGGTTAGGTAGAGTCTTTTGCTGTGGAAAAGTCTATAGATTTCATCAGTTGCAATTGAGGCATCAAACTTTTTCATTTCTGTATTGTGATTAGGGCACATGGGAGTTCCCACTCGAGCAAAGAATGTACGGACAAAATCATAAATTTCTGAGTGCGTGCCAACAGTCGACCTGGAAGATTTGATGGCATTTCTCTGTTCTAAAGCAATTGATGGAGGAATGTTTTTGGCTGAGTCTAAAAGCGGTTTAGGTGCCTGACCTACAAACTGTCTAGCGTAATTAGAAAGGCTTTCAAGATAACGCCTTTGTCCTTCTGCAAAAAGTGTTTGGAAGGCTAACGAGCTTTTTCCAGAACCGCTGGGCCCGCATATAACAACAAAAGAGCCCAGTGGAATCTCAATGTTTATATTTTTTAAATTGTTTTGTCTTACACCTTTGAGTTCAATGCTTTTCATAAGCCCAGTTTTCACTCAAAAGGGCTTATTCGGCAAGGTCTTCCATAAAGATGTCTTTTTCATCAACTTTACGACTGTTGTTATCAATAGCGCTCGGCTCAAAGCCCCTGCGAAATGCTTGTTTCGCAACTCTCGTAGTTCCCGGTCCGGCAATTTTTCCGGTGTCTGCATCGATGTTTGAAAAGACAATCCCTGGAGGGATTTCAAAATCAAGTTTTGGAAGTTTTTTGTGAGCTTCGGCCATATAGTCTATCCAAATGGGAAGTGCTGCACTGCCGCCGGTTTCGCCCCTCCCTAAGCTTCGTTCACTGTCATAACCAACCCATACGCCGGTTACGATTTGAGGTGTGTAGCCCATGAACCAAGCATCATAATACGCATTTGTTGTGCCGGTTTTGCCAGCTGCGGGTCGCCTTAAAACTCTGGCTCTTCCGGCTGTTCCCCGGCTGCCATAAATCACATCGCTTAAAATGTTAGTGACAATATAAGCAGTTTGTCTGGAGATCAGTTGAGTGGGATCATCTTTTGGAAAGGCTTCGCTCTTATCGCCAAACCTCATTTTTTCAAAAGTTTCATATTCGAATTCTTTTTTCGAGGCTTCGATTCTAGCGGCGAACCTTTTGTCAAAACCGTAATCGGTGAGAAGTGAGTTTTGATCATGATCTTCTACATTTCTTATAATGATAGGTTGGATTTCTTGTCCTAATCTTCCAAACTGAGAATAGATTTTTGTCATTTCATAAATAGTCATACCACTCGAACCTAAGGCGGCAGTCATATCTTTATTGAGTGGCGAAAAGGCGCCAACGCGTCTTGCATAGTTAAGCGCCCAGGGAACGGTGATTTTTGTGATCACCTCAATAGTTGGGGCATTTAACGAGCGCACTAGAGCATCTCTAAAAATCACATCGCCGCTAAAATCTCCAGAGTGATTAGAGGGTTTATACTTTTTAATAACGACCTCATCAGAGTCAGCGCCTTCTTCTGGTGGAACCTGCTCTTCAAAAACTCTAGGAATGTCCAAAATTTCAGTTGTAGGGGTGAGTCCGTAATCTAGGGCTGATGCATAAACGATTGGTTTGAAGGCGGAGCCTGTTTGTCTGAGTGCCTGATAAGTGCGGTTGTATTTACTGGCGTTGAAATTGTAACCTCCAACCATAGAAATAATTTCTCCAGTTTTCTGATCAAAAGAAAGAAGGGCACCTTGAGTTATGGGCTCTTGCTCGAGTTCAACAACTGCATGAGAAGACATATTTTCAGCAAGTTTGGATCCGAATATTTTGCGGTCATCCGTTTTTTCTGCCGCAACTCTAATTTGAATCACATCTCCTTTTTTCAAAGCTCTCGAGGGGCGAGAAAGTTCAGAGTATTTCCAGTGAGCATCACTGTCGGGTTTTCTAGCCCACTTCATAGATTCAAAAGTGATCAGACCTCTCTGTTCTGCAAAGCGCACCAGGACTAAGTTTTCGCGATCAGAAACTTTAGTGACAATAGCCTTAACAAGATCACCTACTTGAATGTATTCGGGAAGATTGGGTTTGAGTTCAGTTTCGGAGCCCAAGCTGTAGACCGAAAGGTTTAGAGGCTGACTTATGGGTCCAATGATTTCACCGTTAGGATCAATATCAATTTTTCTGTAGTGTTTTTTAATTTGGCGGTCGCGTTCTTTTTGTAAAAAGGCTTCAACTTCTTCGGCGGTTTGATAGTTGGCGATTTCACCTCTAAAGCCTTGCCTCTTATCTAGTTCCCTAAGCCCTTTTTTCACAGCCTTTTCAGCGGCAAGCTGCTTTGGAAAATCAAGTGAGGTGGTGATGGTCAAGCCATCTTGTAAAAGTTTAGTGTCGCCAATTTCTTCAGAAAGAATTTGTCTTACAGTTTCTAAAAAATATCCGGCGGGCTGTTCGACTGAAGGTTTGTAATAAACCGTTAGGTTTTCGTTAACGGCTTGTTCCGCTTCATCTCTAGTGATGTAGCCTTCCTCTGCCATTCTAAAAAGTACGTAGCGCTGCCTTCTTTTTGCAGCCTTAGGATTTCTTAGTGGAGAGTTTTTAGAGGGGCGGTTGGTCAACCCAGCTAAAACCGCGGCCTCTTTGATTGAGAGCTCCTGTGCACTTTTTCCAAAGTATGTTTGTGATGCCATCTCGACACCGTAAGCTCCCTCACCTAAGTAAATATGGTTAAGGTAGAGGTTTAAAATTTTGTCTTTGGGATATTTATTTTCTAGTCTTCTGGCCAAAATAGCTTCTTTAATTTTTCGATCAAGAGACCTCTCGTCTGTTAAAAATATTTTTTTAACAACCTGCTGCGTGATCGTTGACCCACCTTGAACAGTTCTCCCTGCTTTGAAATTTCTAATGGCGGCTCTAAAAATTGCTTTAAGGTTGATTCCGTTGTGTGAATAAAAGTCTGAATCCTCTGCAGACATAAAGGCCTGTTCTAAAAAATCTGGAATCTCTTCTTCTGGAACCAAAGTTCTACGCTCTACGTTAAAGAACTCTCCAACGAGCTCACCGTTTCGGTCTAAAACCTTAGTGACCTCTTTGGGGTTGTAGTCGTCAATTTCTGAAACATCAGGCAGCCCAGCTGAGTAATGAAGGTAAACTGCAAAGAGCACAAGTGCCCCTGCAAACACACCAAAAATGACAAGCCCAATAAAATAAGTGAATAGTCTTTTAGCCATAAAAAAAAGCCCCTTGAGGCTTTCAATAATAGAAGTTAAATTATGTGTTTGTCAGCTTTTTTTAAATAACTGCCCTTATAGAGTCTGGCCTACTGAAGCAGCGGGAGTTCTCCCATTAGAATCAATTTCTGTAGCAACAGCTGTTGTTGTGTCAACAGATCCTGAAATGTCATAGGTATCTATTGATTTAGCAATGGTAGCACCGTCTTTAGCTGAGTCACACTGGTCTTTGAAGTCTCCTTGGGCATTTTCTATTGAATCTTTTATGCCTAAGGCTTTGTTGTAAGCTTCAATTTTATCTTGTTTTGCTACTTTTTCTTTATTTTTACCAGCGGCTTTTCTTCCCCTTAGGTTTGACCAGCCCAGCTCAGCGGCCGCCATAACGGTTGATGTTCTGACTTTTGTACCCAGAATTTCCATGTCGCCATTTAATTCGTTGATTTGCGCCATAAGACCGTTTCGTTGTGTTAGTAACAACTCTACATTTTGTTGGGCTCTGAAGTTTTCATTTTGAGCGTTTATGTAAGCTGCTTGTTTTTGCTGATCCATCACTGCCAGCGCCTGCTTTGTGTTTCTGATCACACGCGTTCTGTTTCTTCTGTTGATCTTAAGTGCTCGTCTGAGTTTACTTTTTTCAATCTCAATAGTTTTATTTAACTGTGCGTACTGTTCTCCAAAGTCAGTAGTCTTTCCAGTGTCAGTGTATAAAGCTTTACAGTTGCTTAAAACTTTTTCATATCTGATGCTTCCAGACTGATTTACAGTCAGGCCAGTTCTTCCAAAAAGTTGGTTGGCTGTAATTGCTCGTCCTCTAGTTTGTAGAATATATCTATCTTTTTCTGCCAGAGCTTTTTTTCTACACTCTGAGCTATTATTTACAACAGCTTCGCTTAACTTTAACTGAGCAAGATCAATAGCGTCCTTAGTGTTGGCAGAGTGGTCTAAACTTTTTTGAAGCTCTATCTCTAAATCAAGTTGAGCCTGTGCTTTTGCGTTGTCTACCTTTACAAGAGTAGCTTGAAGTTCTTTTTGTATAAGATCTTGATTAACTTTAGCTCTTTGAATTTCGTCCTGTTTTTCTTGGTAGTCAGCCATGAGTTTGTCTTTGCGCTCTTGAAGTTCACGCTTCTGGTCTCTCTCTTCACGAAGATTTTCTCTGTGATCATCTCTATTTGTTGCGTTGCCAATGCATAGTCTTCCTTTGTGATTTGATTCTGTGCAATCTTCAAGTTGCTTTTTACATCTTGATTCTGTCCCCGAAAGTCCTGCAGCTGCGCAAGCTTTAGTAAAGTCAGTTTGAGTTGTTCTCCAGTTGATTCTTAAATCCTTACACATTAAGTCTTTATGCTGTAGATCTGATACTGGTCGAGTTGAATCTGCTACCTCGGATGAATGAGCTGCTGTGCTCAGGCTTAACGCCATCCCAACAACAAACAACTTTTTTCCAAGTGTCAAATTTCTAAACAGTTCTAATGCTCTCATTTCGCTTCCCCCTGTGGAATTCCCTTAATACATGAATAGTAGAGCAAAAGCGGTGCCAATTTTTGTCATCTCCAGATCTGCCTATTTTAGATGTGATGTTTATCGGGCGTATAGAAAGGTTTCAGTTGCATTTGGCGTTAACAGTAGAAATGCAAAGAATGCAAAGAACTCTCCAAATATCGAAAGGAGACAAAATTGTTCGATTCATTAAAATATGCTAAAATTTTAGAAGAAGCTGGAATACCCAGAAACCACGCTGAGACTCACATACGAGTTTTGGGTGATGTGATTGGAGACGAGATGGCCACTAAACAAGACCTAGCCATAGTTGGAAAAGATCTTTCATTAAGAATGGGTGGGCTGGGAACTGAATTTAAAACAGAAATCTCTGAGCTTCGCACTGACATGGATGGTCTAAGAACAGAGCTTAAAGATGAAATGTTAAAATTGAGAGATGATCTTCGATCTGAATTAAAAGGAGGTTTAAATAGTCTTAGATTAGAGTTTAGGTCTGATCTTAAGGAAGCTATCGAAAAATCTGAGAACCGTATGATCATAAAGATGGGCAGCATGATGGCCGCTTTTCTAACTCTTGGACTCGCTTTAAGTCAGATGCTTTCAGGCTAATCATAACTAAATAAAATAAAAACAGATTAAAAAGAAAAAATTTGCAGGCTAAGAATGTGAACGTAAACCCAAATGTTAAGGTGGGTGCCATAATAACCGCTTTAGGCTTCTTACTTGAAGTAAGCTTGCTCACCACGATCAGGGACAGCTCCCTAAAAAAAACTTGTAGGGTTTACTTTTTCACTCTAGCCCACAAATAGAGCTCTATAATATCACCAGAGGTGACTTTTCGCAATAGACTGAGTCTTGCCTGGTGCTTAAAAAGGTCCTAGGTTTAGGGGCATGAACGGCCAGCAAACCTTTGATTTTAAAAGCCCCAGGCAGCAGAGCCACTCTGCTGCTATGTCAGTCAGTGATTTAAATCAAGCAATAAAATCTCAACTTGAGACAGGTTTCAGTACAGTGGTTTTGAAGGGTGAGATTTCTAATTTTAAAGCTCACTCTTCTGGTCATTTTTACTTTTCACTAAAAGATTCTGAATCTCAAATATCTGCTGTCATGTTTAGAGGCTCGAATTCGAAACTTAGTTTTCGACCAAAAGATGGACTGGAGGTTTTGGTTCGGGGAAAAATCACAGTTTATAAACCAAGAGGCTCTTATCAGGTTTTGTGTGAGCGGATGGACCCTGTTGGAGCTGGCGGCTTAAAAGAAGAATTTGAAAAGCTCAAATTTAAATTAAAAGCTGAAGGCTTGTTTGATTCTAAAAACAAAAAGCCGATACCTTACCTTCCTTTTAAAGTTGCATTGGTGACAAGTCCAACAAGTGCAGCGGTTCAAGACATGCTTCAGGTTTTAAAAAGAAGGCATCCAGCTGCTGAAATTTTTGTGGTCCCAACATTAACTCAGGGGGATCGAGCTGCAGCAGACATTATAAAAGCACTAAGTGCTGCCGAAAAGATTCCGGGCGTTGAGGCTATACTCTTAAGTCGTGGCGGCGGGTCTTTAGAAGACATGTGGTGTTTTAACGATGAGGCTTTGGCTCGAAAAATTTTTTCGATGGAGGTGCCTGTTATTTCTGGAGTGGGTCATGAAATTGATTTTACGATTGCTGATTTTGTAGCCGACTTAAGAGCGCCAACCCCATCAGCTGCAGCAGAGCTTGTGTGTAAGAATGTTGAAGAGGTTAAAGAAAAAATCAATCAAACTAAGAGCAGACTTTTTACAAATATAAAAACCAGAATTGTGCACTCAAAGTCTAACGTTCTTCATTTGTCGAAAAGACTTATAGATCCTAGAAGAAAACTTGTTGATATGAGAATGCGTGTTGATGAGCTTTTGCTTAGGAGCCAGCGTGCTGTAAAAACGCATCTTCACACAAAAAAAGAAAAACTTGATCGAAACAAAAAAAGCCTGCGCTTGGTTCTTAAAATTTTTGAACCAAAAAAGCAAAAGCATGCTTATTTAAAACAAAACCTTGTACGTGCTCAGCAGGACAAATTGAATCGTGCAGATAAGCGTCTTGAACGAAGTGCGAAGGTGTTAACTGCTCTGAGTCCCTTTGGTGTCCTCGATAGAGGCTATTCAATTGTAAAGGATTTGGAGACAGGTAAAATCTTGCGCGATGTGGGTTCGATAAAGCTAAATAAAGAAATTGAGATACGGTTGGCCAAGGGTAGCTTGGTTGCAAACGTTAATAAGAAAATGAATGAAAAATTAGGAGGCGATGATGTCAAAAGCTAAAAAAGATTTGTCATTTGAAAATAAAATGAAACGTCTTGAAGAAATTGTAAGTCAAATTGAAAAGTCAGATGTTGAGTTAGAAGACTCAATCAAGCTTTTTGAAGAGGGCGTGGACTTATCAAAAGACTGCCAGAGTCTATTAGACACCGCCGAGCAAAAAGTGAAGGCCTTAGTGTACAGCGGTGGTGACATTGAGGTTAAAGACTTTAATGGTTAAGAGGTTTGAGAGCTTTTGCAAAAAAGAGTTTTTAAAACAAAAAGAAAATATGGATCCAGATTTTTTTGAAAGCTTAGAGTATTCTTTCTTTTCTGAAGGAAAACGCTTTCGTCCGAGACTTATGATGTCTTTAGCTGAGGATATTGATTTAGACCTAGAAAAAGTTTTTCCAGCAGCAATGGCTGTTGAACTGGTACACACCTATTCACTTGTGCATGATGATCTGCCTGCGATGGACAACGACAAGTACCGCAGGGGAAAGCTTTCGCATCATGCAAAGTACGGAGAGGCCTCGGCTGTTTTGGCTGGAGATGCACTTTTGACTTTGGCCTTTGAAGTGCTTGCAGTCCACTATTCTGACTTAGCTCTAAAAGATCTAGTTTTAAAACTTTCTAAATGTGCGGGAGTCGGAGGGATGGTAGGTGGACAGGTTTTGGACTGCTTGACCACTACAAGAAACGAAGAAATTTTCAAAAAAATCCACATACTAAAAACGGCTAAACTCTTTGAGTTCTGCTCTTATTCTGTAGCCTGTATAAATGACATGGGTTCTAGTGAACAGATTAAATTTGCTGATCTAGGGAAAGGCCTTGGACTTTTGTTTCAGCTCCAAGATGATTTGTTAGATGAAGACAAAAAAGACGAGAGAGAAGAGGAAAATATTTTATCGGTAGTGAGTAGAGAGCAACTTATTGCTAAAATAGACTCCCAGAAAAAAAATCTTTTGGATTTGATGGCAGATTTAAAAATTCCTCCTGATGGTGCCTTTATGAAAGTTGTTGAAAAACTTTTTGAAAGAGAATTTTAGCACTTATGAGACTAGATCAATTTTTAGTTCAGGAGTCCCTGTTTCGCTCTCGCTCGCAAGCAAAAGATTACATTGCTAAGGGAAGCGTTGAGGTTAAAGATCAGCACGGGGACTGGAGAGTGATAAAAAAATCAAACTTCACCTGTTCAGGCCAAACTAGTGTCAGGCTTATTAAGGGTGAGGACTCTTCTTGGGTGGCGCGCTCAGGTTTAAAATTGGATGATGCACTCACAAGGCTTAAATTGGATGTGTCTGGATTCACTTGTTTAGATCTTGGCCAATCTACAGGTGGTTTTACGCAGTCACTTTTAAAAAGAGGAGCGTCAAAAATTGTTGGTGTAGACATAGGGCATGATCAACTTGCTCTGGACCTAAGAACTGATGAAAGAGTGGTTTTTTTTGAAGGCACTGACGCCAGAAAAATAGATTTTTTAAAAAAGGACTATAAATTTAATTTGGTAGCAGCTGATCTGTCTTTTATTTCAGTGCTGAAAGTGTTGCCTTCAGTTCTTAGTCTCAATGTAAGTGGTGCTAAAGGGCTTATATTGATTAAACCCCAGTTTGAGGTTGGTAAAGACGCTCTTAACAAAAGTGGTTTGGTTCAGAGTGCTGAAGTGCAGCTCAGTTGCCAAAAGACGATATTTGATGCTTTAAACAAGGGGGCTGTAGAGGTCTTGGACTACTTTCCGTCTACGGTAAAGGGAAAAAATGGGAATCAGGAATTTATTTGTTATTTTAGTTTTAACTAGTCTTTTTACGGGCTGTAAAACAGGGGTTCCTTTTTTTGACAATGACCCTTTTAATTCTGGCAAGTCTAATGAGCATGAGGCAGAACAAAACCCCCCTGTAACCCTAGTTACAAAAAATCCTGAAAAGCCTTTTAGGCCCAGAGTTTTTTTAGTTTTAGGGCCGGGTATGTCACGCACATTTGCACACCTTGGTGTTCTAAAAGTTTTGTCAGAAAGTGAAATCAAGGTTTCAGGAATTGTTGGAGTAGGCTGGGCTGGATTAGCTGCTGCAGAGTATGCAGGTCAGGGCTCGGTGCATGGTTTGGAATGGAAACTGTCGAGATCAGAGGAGCTCAAAGATCTCACCAAAACATCTTTTTGGTCTAAGTCGGTAAGTGAAAAAAAATCTGATTTTGTCGGTGCTTTTGCAGCTAAGTTTCTAACTGCAGAGGACAGATCAAAAGTTGTAGCGAAAGCCTACTTCCCATTGCTTTCAGTAAGGGCTAGGAAATTAGCTTTTTCTGATAAAGATGGTTTAAAATACTCTATGGCTGTGCCGCCACTTTTTGATTCGGGCAACAGGTATGAGCCCTATCTGTTCGATTACTCTGAAATTGTTAAAAAAGCCGTGAGCTTTGGAGCTCAAAAAATTATTTTGATTGATGTTTTAAGTGAAAGAGATGGCTTGTTTCCAGAAGGTCAGATTAAAGCTTCTGCGCTTAAAAGCTATTGGGCTTTTGCGTCACAGTCGCTTTATCAAAGCCGGGGACTTTTTAACAAAGTTTTCACTGTTAAAGTTGATGCCAATTTAATCGATTTTAGCAATCCGCTTAGAATTGTTAAAATGGGGGAGTCGACTGGAAACAATTTAGTTGAATTTTTGAAATCTGAATATCAGTACTGAACAACTCACCTGAGGAGAGTCTAAATGAGAAAACCAATTGTAGATGCTAAATACACTAAGGCTAGAAGAGAACGACTCAGTAAGAGGGCCGCTTTAGGACAAACGTTTATTTTCTTTTCAGGACACGCGCCTACAAGGAGCAATGACACCAATTATAAATTTAGAGTGAACAGCAACTTTTTTTACCTGACGGGTTTTGAAGAAGAAAATGCAGTGCTTGTTTTCAGACCTGGTCAGAGCCCCGAGGCAATTATGTTTGTTCAACCAAAGGATCCATTACTAGAAACCTGGGAAGGTTTTATATTTGGTGAAGAGGCTGTAAAAAAAGAATTTGGCATTGATGAGGCTTACACGAACAGTCAGTTAGAAGAAATGCTTTCCGACCTATTGATAGACTCAACAGATGTGTATTTTAAAATGGGCTTTGATGACAGCAATGACAAGATTGTTCTTAAAAGTCTAAAGCAGGTGTTGAGGAAAAAAGGTCGTAAGGGGCATCCTATGCAAAACATCAAGGACCCTGATGAGCACTTGGCTAAACTTCGCATGATCAAATCTGCTGAAGAGATTGAACTGATGAGAAAAACCTGTGAGATATCAGCTAAAGCTCATGTTGAGGTTATTAAAAACACTAAACCAGGAACAAACGAGCGTTATTTAGAAGGTGTCTTTTTTAGTTCGATTTTTAAAGATGGTGCAAGAGCTCAATCTTACAATTCAATTGTAGCATCGGGTGCAAGCGCCACAACCTTGCATTATGTTTTCAATGATCAAGAGTGCAAAGACGGCGAGCTTTTGCTTATAGATGCGGGCTCTGAATATCAATATTATGCCGGTGATATAACCAGAACTTTCCCAGTGGGAAAAAAATTCTCTGATGTTCAAAAAATAATGTACGAAGGTGTTTTGAAGATTCAAAAAGATTTGATTGCCATGGTAAAGCCTGGCTGTACGTTTAAAGATCTAAACGCTGCCTCATCGAAGGCGCTGACGACACTCATGATTGAGCTTAAACTTTTAAGTGGCTCAGTTGAGGAAAATATTAAGTCTGAATCTTTCAAAAAATATTATCCACATTCGATCGGGCATTTTATTGGGATTGATGTGCATGACATTGGTTATTACGAAGAAGGGGGAGGCCCTATTCCTTTAGAAGAGGGAATGATGCTCACAATTGAACCAGGTCTTTATGTTCCTTACGATGACGAATCGGCTCCTAAAGAAATGCGCGGTGTTGGCATACGTATAGAAGATGATATTTTGGTAACAAGTGGTGAGCCAGAGAATATGACTAAACTTGTTCCTAAAGAGGTCGCTGAGCTTGAAGCTTTAAAAGCTTAAGCTATTTAAAGTCACCAGTTTTAAAATTAAAGAAGCGCCAGCCATTTTTGCGCGCCTCTTCGAGAGCCTTTGTTTCACTCAAAAAAATTCCGTGATCTTTGTGGGCAGAGTGAATCAGTTTGGCAAGATGAGAAGCCGCATGCATCATTGGTACATCGGACATGGTGTTGCCGGACACATAAAAAGGCTTTTTCCCTTCTGTCCTGTCTAACAAGGCTTTCACTTTGCCATCGGCCCAGGTTAGGTGTCCTTTTAGAACGTCGGTGATGATGCCGTCTTTGATTTCTGTTTCCACACCAATAACGTTTTCTGCAGGTATCCCCATTTCTTTAGCGGCAGCCTCAATAGTCCATTTGACTGAAGCTGTAACAATATAGATCTCAACGCCTTGAGCTTGTAAAAATTCAATAATTTCTTTTTGGTGGTCAATAAAGTGAGGTCTAACTTCTTGGTTAAACTTTTCTCCAAAAGCACGCACATCATCTATATGAAAACCTTTTAGAATTTGTGCTAACCACAAAAGACCTTGCTTGATGTCAACGTCCTCTTGTTTATTGTAATCGTCCCAAGTTAAAGGCCCGTCTTTAAAAAAGCCTTGTCGGATTTGATAATCATAGAAATCTCTACCCACATCAGAAAACCAACATGTGCCATCGGCATCAAAGGCTGCAATCTTATTTGCCTTGGGGTCATCTAGAGCTTTTTTAATTTCTAATTTTAAATCATCGATATAGGACTTGGGGACTTTTAACATTCAGTGATTTTAAGTTCTGTTCTTAAAAAATCAACAAATAAAAAATTAGTCAGCAAAAAGCACCAGAGTCGGTGTCTCGTTGATGATTGCACAGTTCATGGGTAGAATGAGTAAAAAATTGGAGACGCTTATGGAGCTTGCAGCCTCATTTACAAATAGAAAGACTCACATCTCTTATATGAATCAAAAAACATTTGATTTGATTGTGGTTGGCGGTGGAATAACTGGAGCTGGTGTGGCTAGAGACGCGGCCATGAGAGGGCTGTCTGTGTGTTTGGTTGAGCGTGGAGACTTTGGTGAGGGCTCAAGCTCTAGATCTAGCAAACTGGCCCACGGTGGTTTGCGCTATCTTGAAAATTTTGAATTTGATCTAGTAAGTGAAGCTCTGCACGAACGTCAGAACCTACTAAAGATGGCGCCTCATATGGTGAAGCCACTTAGGTTTTTGATGCCACTTTATAAAGGCGATCGCGTGGGCCCTCTAAAGATGAAGGCTGGAATGGTGCTGTATGATTTGCTTTCATCTTTTAGAACGCCAAAGTTCCATGAAAGTATTTCGGAAAAAGAAATTAAAAAGCGTTACCCCAAAATCAAAAATGAAGGTCTAAGGAGTGGTTTTTTGTATTCTGACGCCTTAATGGATGACGACCGTTTAGTGCACGAGACAATTGCGTCAGCGGTTAATCATGGTGCTGTTGCTGCTAGTTATATTTCCGCTGAAAAGTACAATCTGCAAGATGGAATCTGTGAACTCACTTGTGAAGATAAAATAAGCGGAGAAAGTTTTATAATCAAAGGGCTTCATACAGTTTCATGTGTTGGTCCTTGGACAGATCTTTTTGCAAAAAAAGTTTCTCCTGACTGGAAAAATAGAATGCGCCCTTCTAAAGGAATACACATTACACTCCCTAAAAACATTTTGACTTTAGACACGGCTGTGGTGATGGCTTCGGATAAAGAAAAGAGAATTCTTTTTTGTATTCCAAGGGAGGGTTTCGACATTATAGGAACCACCGACACTGACTTTGAAAAGAACCCTGAAAAAGTCTGTTCTAAAAAAGAAGACATTGACTACGTTTTAAATATTTTAAGGGAATATTACCCTGGGATTAAGATCCAAGCAGATGATGTTTTATTTTCTTATTCTGGAGTGCGACCTTTGGTCAACGATGGGTCTGAAGATGAAAGCAAAGTAAGTCGTAGCCACTGGATTCAAACAGATAGCGAAAAAAAAGTGACTTATATTTCTGGTGGGAAGTACACAACTTATCTGGCTATGGCTGAAGACTGCATGAAAAATGTTTTGAAAAACTCTAAAGCGCTCAAGAGAAAAGCCATGTCTGTGGACACAAGAGTTCCTTTTATTCAGATTAATTCACTAGAGAATATAGAACTTGCTAAGACAAGACTTATGGAGTCAGGCTTTGTGAAGTGGCAGCTGGAAGAAGTTGAGACTTTTGTTGAAAGACATGGAGCGAGAGCCTTTGCGTTTGCAAAAAAATGGCCGTCTAAATCTGTTTTTGAATTGGAAGCACTTATTGCCATCCATTATTATTTTTGTGGATCGCTTAAAGATTTTTATTTTAGAAGGGTGCCTTATTTACTTCAGGGTTTAGACTTTGCTAAAAAGACTTTTGATGAAGTTTTTGCTGTTTTTAAAACAGAGCTTAGATGGACAGAAAGTGAGCTCGACTTAAATAAGAAATGTTTACAGTCGGCTATTGAGTTTGAGACGGGCTGGCGTGATTCGACTGGTTGACTAGACTTAAGCAAAGGTGTGAAATGTCATCAAACTATAGAATGGTGGCAAGCATATGAGTTTCTGGGATAAAGTATCTGATTATTTTACAAATGACATAGCAATTGACCTTGGTACGGCAAACACACTTGTTTTTGCTAAGGGAAGAGGCATTATTCTTGATGAACCCTCAGTTGTAGCGGTTCAAAAAGACCATAGGGGTGCAGCAACCAAGGTGCTCAAGGTCGGCAAAGAAGCTAAAGAGATGCTAGGTCGAACCCCTGGGTCTATTGTAGCGGTAAGGCCTATTAAAGATGGAGTCATTGCTGATTTTCAAGTCACATCCTCCATGCTTAAGTATTTTATCGACAAATCAATGGGGCAAAAGCGATCATTTATTAGGCCGCGAATAGTCATTTGTGTTCCTTACGGAATAACAGAAGTGGAAAAAAGAGCCGTAAAAGAATCTGCTCAATCTGCGGGCGCCAGAGCTGTTTATTTAATTGAAGAGCCAATGGCTGCTGCAATCGGTGCGGGGCTTCCAATCACCGAACCAACGGGCAGCATGGTTGTTGATATTGGTGGTGGAACAACAGGCGTGGCTGTGATCTCCCTTGGAGGCATTGTTTATTGCAAATCTATTAAAGTGGCTGGTGATAAATTTGATGAAGCCATTGTAAATTATGTTAGGCGTCAGTTTAACTTACTAATTGGTGAGCGTACTGCTGAAAATATAAAAATGAAAATTGGAAACGCCTACTCAACTGGTGAAGACAAATCTATGGAAATCAAAGGGCGTGATTTAGTTGCCGGCGCACCTAAAACTGTTGAGATCACATCTGCCCAGGTAAATGATGCATTAATGGATCCTCTGGCAGAAATTGTTGATGCTGTTCGAACAGCCTTAGAAAAAACGCCCCCTGAACTGGCGGCAGACATTGTTGATAATGGTATAGTGCTCACTGGTGGTGGCGCTCATTTGTTAAACCTAGATATGCTCCTAAGAGAGCGCACGGGGCTTCCAGTTGCAATTGCTGAGGACCCATTAACTTGTGTCGTGTTGGGTTCAGGTCGAACTTTAGATGAGCCAGAATTCTTAAAGCTCACTATTGATTAAATATGAACCAAGAAAAGTTTGAAACAGCAGCAAAGGTTTTGTTCTTCGGAACATTAGAGGAGCCATTTGCTGTTGAGTCAGCTAAAAAAACTATAAACATCGGCTCTGAAGAAGAGCTTTTGTCGTGGCTTGATTCCTCGCTTTCCAAAAAAAAGAAGAAGTTAAAAAAGGGCGCTCAGCTCCAAGGAGTCTTTATTTTCCCACAAGACATGGATTTAAGCTATTGGCGTGAGTTTCACGCGAGCTGTTTAGAAGACAGTTTTAGAGCTGTTCTGTATAAGTGGGTAGGTGGATTTGAAGATGAAGTTATTTGTTCAGTTTTAAAAATTTCTAAAGGTACGCTGTACTCAAGATACAATAAGGGACTTGTCAGACTTGGCGAGTATCTAATAGATAGACAAACAAATTTAGGGCTTTAGACCATGAATAAAGAAGAAATAAAATCTAAGTCAAATCTCTCACCTTTCTTTTTTGAAAATAAACTTTATGAGTTTTCCCAAAAAAAACTCAAAGAATTTGACCGTAATGCTATGAAACAGATGACAGCCAATTCGCCAGAGGCTAAATACAAAATTGGTATGGTTCTTTTGTCCCTTGAGTATCTTGATAAAATGGATGAAATTATAATGGATGTCGATAAAGAAGAAATACTTTTGGCGACAAGAAAAAAAGAGCGTCTTTCGAAAATTCTTAACTTTGCCTTTTTTTTGATTCTAACAATTTGTTTTTTTACATCGGGCTACATCTTTTTGAGCACCTATTATAAAAGGGTTCTTTTTTGAGCTCGACCTACTCATTAAAATCTTTTGCGATTTTTTGGACGTCTCTATTTATTTTTTCTTTTTTAGGGTTTTTATATGTTGTGCTCAATTTGTTTTTTTCAGAGCAAATCACAGACTCCAGCCTTAAGGATTTAAAGTACTCATCACATTTAGCTAAACTAAAATTAAGCGAAGAAAAAGAGAAGATGAAGAACTCGCTCGCACGTCACGTAAGTTCTCCTGAGTTCATTAAGCTAGTGGAGACGCAAAATTTTGAGCTAATAGACAGGCTTATGCAAAACTGGAAGGCCTTGGAGAAGTTTAAAGAGATTGAACTCTATAACAATGACGGTGAGCTTTTGGATCTGGAAACAGGTGAAACATCACTTAGGCGGGCCAATCTGTCTAAGGCAATCAAAGACAAACTGGCTTTCGGTTATGAAGAGGTCGAGTATTCAGTAAATTCGAACGGATTGAGAATGTCTATTCAACGGAAAATATCATCCAAAGATCGAAATGATTTGGGTTATTTGGTTGAAAGGGTCCGTCTTCCATATGAATTTTTCTTAGAAAAAGAAGAAAAAAGAGAGCTTATCGTTAAAGGTTACAGCGGGGTGGTTTATTCAACGAACGCCTTCAAGAGTGAGCGCAGGTTAAGTGACACTGCATTTAAGCGCGGGGCTGGAGCTTTTGAGCTGGACTATAATGGGAGGGCCTTCGATGTCATTAGAGTTGATATGGCCCAGGGCATTGCTTTTTTTATTGCGCGAGAGAACTTAAGAACAATTGTATTTGCTAAGTTTTACAAAAAATATTTCTTTTATTTCTTAGCCTTTATAATTCTTTTGTCACTGATTTTTTACTTTTCTTATTATGTACAGGTTTTTAGACCTCTTGAAAAATTGAGCGAGTTTATTGTGGACGGTGATGAGAAAAAACTTTCCGGAACTGACTCTTCAATTAGCGAGATTAAACTTATCACGGACAAGATGAACGACAAAATAACAAGTTTGAACGCAGATATCGAAGTGAACAAAACAGGGCGCGTGAACGATGTGGCAAGATTGGTTTCAAGTGTGGCTCATGAGCTGAACAATTCGCTTTCTTACCTTGGTGGAAACATCAGCTACCTGAAAGAAGAGTTGAAAGACAACAAAGATTGGGACACAGAAGATGTTTTGGATGCACTCAACTCTGCTCAAATGGGTTACGACCGCATTAAAAATATTGTAGCCGATTTAAAAGTTTTTTCTTCTAAGACAAGTCTTGCTATTGAGTGGGTGGACGTCAGTTCTATAAGAGAAAACCTGGATCTTGAATTTGACGATTTAGACTTTAGTTTTCCTGCAGATGTTTATGGGATTCAGGTGGAGACCGACTTGATCCGTATAGGTCAAATTATTAAAAATCTGATTATAAACGCTAAGCAGGCCTACGGTGATCAGAAAGATCAGAAAATTTTGATTTCTTTTCACAAAACAAAAGACGGTGTCGTAGTTTTAATAAAAGACTGGGCGGGTGGTGTGTCGCCAGAGGCTGTTTCTAAAATATTTGATCCCTTCTTCACCACTAAAAAGAACACGGGTGGGGCGGGGCTAGGGCTTGCGGTGTCTCAAAATTTGGCCGCTGAGATTGGTGGAGAGCTAAGCTTAAAAGAGACCAACTCTGAAGGAACACAGTTCAGTATCGTATTGAGACGTTTTAGGGCGAAAGTCTAATTGCCGATAAAAAATCATGCGTGATATTGAGATTAAAGATCTTGTTTTTATAATCGTATTTTCGACTCTTATTTTTTTTGGAGCTCTTTTTCTGTTTATCTCTCTTAAAGATCCGGCCGCAAATAAGCAGGTCTCTGTGCGCGCATTAGAAAAAAATATAAATAGAAAAGTGAATAAAAAAATCCAAAAGCTTCAAACTCGAGATCTAATGCTAAAAAGTAAAATGGAAAATTTTGGAAAAGTGACTGACTTAGAGCTCTCAAGTGAAGTCGACAATTACGAAGACAGTAAATACAAAATAGACATTTTTAAATCTAAAGAGTCCAACTTAGCAGATCAGGTTCCTCAAACCGCTGCTGAAAAAGTCATGGCGCTGGTCAACAGCGAAGACAGATCCGAAGTGGACAAAGCTCGTCTCTTGCAGCAGTACAAGGCCGAAATGATCCAAAAAGCCCGCGAGCAAGGCTGGGCCATTGAAATTTCAGATGACCTTGAGGTGACTTCAGTAAAACCATTGGGTGCCAGGTAACATATGGTGTGAGTAAGTAAGTAAAAGGTGTCAGGTCGAACTGCAGCATTCTCATTTAGGTTCTGCGGTTGAAATGTTGTTTGGTTTAAACTCATAAACTTTGTGACTAAATAAAAAAGTCTTTCTTTTTCAGAAAGACTCGTTAGATTAAAAAAAACTATTACAATCTAGGTAATTCACAGTTTATTCGAAACTTTCTGCTGTCATTTTCAATCTCAAACATTGCAGTGGGTAACGACTCTTGCAGCATCGTAATACTTTTGAACAGTTGTGAATCTAGTTTGTAAACCGAAACATACAGCGAAATCCCGCCACCTTCACTATAAGGTCCATAATTGATTACTAAGTTATAATCTTCAAGGGTGTATTTCTCAAAAGTTCCAAAAGTGTGACTTTCAATTAACTGGGCATTATAAGTTTGATTTTCCAGGTCATAAAATTGGCACGAGCCATTTTGATCCTGAGCAAGAGCATTAAACCCACAAGCTGTTATAAAATAAAATATAATAATTTTTCTCATTCTATAGTCCTTTTTTTTATAGTTGTAGGAAGATCAGTGCAAGCATCATGCTCACATGAGTAATACTAAGAATGAATCTCTTCGCTGAAGAGCCCAACAAAAACATTAAAGCTGTCTGATCGAACGCGTAAAATGTCCCATCAGAAAGTTAGGTTTTATGAAAAGAGCTGTAGATTGGATCGCAGAGTCTGTGAAAGAGGTGGCGGCAGATAAGAATCTAGAGAATCACGCAGCCTTTTTACGGGCTTCATAAAGATCATGCTCGGCCTGCATCCTTACCCACATCTCGGCAGTGGTCCCGAGGACTGATTCTAAAACAATAGCGAAGGAGGCGGAAACGCCTCTTTTACCATTGATGATTTCATTGATTTTTCTTGGAGCGCAGCCGCAAAGCCTGGCGAGTTCTGATTGGTTGAGACCCATTTCGCTCATGTAAAAATCTGATAGCACAAGGCCGGGATGCATTGGTTTTGGATTTTTAATCATAGCGTTTATCCTTTGTGATAGTTTTCAATTTTAACGTCAAAGAACTCACCGTTTTTAAATTTAAAGGTGATGCACCAGGGCAGTTTGACGGTGACACTCCAGTATTCATTAAGGCTTCCTCTGAGTTTGTGCAATCGAACTTTCGGGGGCTGTCCTTTGATCTTTAAATCATTAAGAGTTTGAGTCGAATGCATTATAGTCAGAAACACCTTTGCTCGAACCCAAGACTCAGCAGGCAGAGTTTTAGACTTGTTGGTCTCCCAAACATCTTTTGAAATTTTGTTTCCAAAGCTGATGATCAAAGCAAAACCTCGTGTGTTGCATTATTACAGATAGTGTAATAATGCAAGTTTTTACAGTTTAATAGTGAGTTCATTAGCACCTCAGCCCTAATTTTAAGGCCTTCAGCTTCTTTGAATCCACAAAAGAATAATAAGAATTCTCGCAGAGAATCACGTGGTCATCCATGGGAACCCGGACAAGCTTTGAAATTTCTAAAAGGTGTTTGGTGGTCCGAATGTCTTCGTTTGAGGGGTGGGGGTCCCCACCAGGATGGCTGTGACAAATGATAAACGAGCTGCATGAAGACACAAAAACGGCTTTCAAAATGTCTCTCGGATGCCAAAGGCAGGAATCCACGGTGCCGATGAAGAGCCGTTTAATTTGAACGGGTTTCTTGTTGCTGTTCAAGCAGATGATCCACACCTCTTCTTGTTCAAAAGAAATATGGTGTTTTAAATGCGAATAGACTTTGTGGCTGTTGTTTAAAGTAGTCAAAAAAAAAGAACCCTTTCTGTTAGAGTTCTTTTTGCAAATTCTTTTTCTTAAAAAAGATTCTGTTCTTTACTTAGAAGGTTCGAAATTCCTGTTGTTCGGGTTCGGCAAGTTTGGAAGTATCTCAATATACTCTGATCCTGACTCAAGTCCATTGTCCATTCCCATAGAAGTAGCGGCAGTGGCCACTCTTTTTTCAAGAGTTTGTTTCATGCTCTCAAAGCTATCCTCACCACGTCTTTGGTTAGAGCCTGCGTTTTGTGGAAGGTCCATGCGTTGTGGCTTTTGATTTTCGTACTCCTCCATTGGAAAAGCCCCAAGCTTAGCAAGGTAGGCAGATATGCTGCCGTTCCTGTGCTGGATCACCTCGCGCAAGGTTGAAAGCGGCGCGTACTGAGACGCTTTTTTTTCAGCCTCAAAAATAATTTGAGTTAGAGTTGCCGCAGTGATGTCATTTTTAGTCTTGTTGTCGATGACTACAACTTGCTCATCTGCTCGAATCATTTTGGCGATGTCGTCTAATGTGACATAGCAGCTTTGTTGAGTGTCGTAGAGTTTACGGTTTTGATAGCGCTTAACAATCTTAGCTCTGGCTGTAGGTGAATTAGGCATAAGTCTTTGATCTGATTCGTGATTCACTAAAGTCCTCCCTTTAATAGCGGTGCATTAAGAATTATCTTTATACGCACTGTCATAGCGGGACATTAAGGCGGAATGTCAAAATGTGTCAAGAATATGAGCAAAGATAATTGATTTATCAATAAGCCGCCTATCTCTTTCAAACAAAGCCTTAAAACTAGGCCTTTAGAGCATTCTGGCCTTTAAAAATCATTGAATTAGTCCGATGCAATAGAATGAAGATGATTCTCTCAGCACTGCTTATATTTGCTTTCACGGCTTGTTCTAGTTTAAACCGTGACCCTGCTGATGTTCTAAAGCTTCAAAACGTGCCCATGAATAGGGCTGAACTAGACCAAGCTTACCTCGAAGCTCAACTCTATATTTTTGCTGGAAACTTAGAAAAAGCTGCCTCAGTTTTAGAAGTGGCTCTAGCAAACAACCTCTCTGCTGATTCGGTTATTGAGTTTCAACGAATGCTTGCTCGGGTAGAAGCGAGTTTAGGTAAGACTGAAGCGGCCTATCAGCGCTTAACAGTTTTGAGTGCAAGGTTTCCTGAAAACGTGCCGGTTCTAAACGACACTGCTCAGTTTTTATATGGCATTCAATTTAAAGAGCAGGCTTACGTCGCTTACTCCCGACTTACAAAGCTTGCTCCAGAGCAGAGCAATTATTGGATTTACAAAGGCTTACTTGCTTTGGAGCTTTCTAATGTAAAAGAGGCTTGGGACAGTTTTGATTATTTGATTAGAAAAACAAGAGACGCAAAACACTTGGGCCACTTGTATATGGGAAAATTAATGCAGATAACAAACTTTTCGAAAAAAGCAGAAAAAGAGTTTAGACGCTGTTTAAAAGTTGATGACCAAGCAAAAGAGTGCGCTTTAGAACTGGCAAGTCACTTGCAAAAGTTGGGTGAGCCCAAAAAAGCTTTTAAATTTTTAGAAAAATATGTGAGCACACACAAATTAAAGTCGTCTGTTCCAGTGCTAAAAAAACTTTTGTCTTGGAGTATCTCCTCTGGAGACCAGCTTAAAATATCTCACTATGTTGAACTTCTAGAAAGGCTTCGCCCCTCAGACATGGATTTAAAAAGGCGCGCGGCCTTGATTTTTGTAGACAGAAAAGATTTTCAATCAGCTAAAGAGCGTATGCGTATTGTGATTGAGAGTAGAGAGGCCAGCATTCAAGACATAGACAACTACCTCCAAGTTTTAAACTTGATAGGGGATGAACAAGAAAAAATTAGTTTTTTGAAAGAAGCTGTAAACACAAAAAAACTTGATGAAAAGATTTTCTTCAAAAAGTTTCAGTTCGATAAAATGCGCTTAGGACAAAAAAAAGCCGAATCTGTGCTCAAAAAATCTTGTGAAATCAAAGAGGGCAACAGAGCTGCGTGCTCTTATGTATACTCATATATATTACTCGAAGGTGGTAGGGTTAAAAAAGCGCGTCGCAATTTAGAAAAGCTTATCAGAAAAAAAAGCTCTCCTGGCATGTTGAAGCCTAAGTATTTTTTGAGTCAGATTTATTTAAAAGAGGGGCTTAAGAATAAATCGATGAAGCTTTTGGATGAAATTCTTACCGAAAACCAAGTCTATTCTCCAGCCTTAAACTTTAAAGCTTACACTCTGTCTAAATCAAATTCATCACTGAAAGAGGCAGAAGCACTGTCCTTAAGGGCATTGGCGGTGCAGCCTCAAAACGGGCACTACTTAGATACATATGGATGGATTCTATATAAAAGAGGACTTTTTAAGGAGTCAGTTGCTGTTTTAAGACAAGCTTTTCAAATTAAGCCCGGAGAGCCTGAAATTGTGGAGCATTTGGCGGACGCTTTAGCAGCATTAGGTGATAGATCTAAAGCGGTTGAGTTTTATCAACTTGCCAGTAAGCTTTTTAAAGGTAAAAATATGAGCCGTGTTGATAAAAAACTGGCTACTATTCAAAAAACTCAAAGAAGCATCAGTTCTGTTCCTGACTAGCGCATCGGTCTTCAGTTCTATAGGTTGCCAACATATCGCAGAGAATTTTCAAATAAGAGAAAACGAAGGTATTGTAATGCACGCTTGGGTGTTGGGCACTAAATTTAAAAACAAACAAAGAAACAGCAGTCTTCCTGGAAAAACCAAAGTCTACCTTCTTGGTAATAATAAACTTAGGATGGATGTTTATGATCCTTTTGGTTTGGTCTCAATGGGTCAATTGATTTTGAATGGAGATTATATGTCTCTAGACACCATCAACGGAATCTCATATAAAGGGCCCGCTACCAAAGAGCGTATTAAGCAACTTTTAAAAATTGAAGTTTCGGCGCAAGACCTTTTTGCTTTGTTCACGCAAAGTGGTTTAGATGATAAAAAATGGTCGTGTTCAGTAGCAGGGGAACACAACAAATATTCTCAGTGCAAAAGCTCTGTGTACCAAACTGATATTATTTGGACAGGTTCTATGACTCAGAAAAACACACAAATGATTTTGAACCATGCAAGAGCTGAGCTGACTTTTAGAGTAAAGTCTTACAATAGAGTCTCAGAAGCTAATGAACGCATTTTTAAACTTTAAGAAAGTTCTAAGCGGCGTTAAAACAAAAACTTAATTTTAGTATAAAAATATATTGCACCAGAAAGGTCTGTGTTTGTTTGTTATTTAAGCCAATTCCCTGGATAATAGACTATGGGGGCATTCTGAGCATGAGCGAAAACAGCAGCAAGACTAAAATTGACCTAAAAGAGATTATCTCCACTGTAGATAAGCAAACAAATTTTCAAGATCTAACTTGGTCTGGGACAATGTCGGAGTATTTGGACAAGGTAAAAAAAGATCCAATGATCACAAGAAATGCCTACCAACGCTTGTACGACTTGATTGTTGAGCATGGTACAGAAGAATACTTGGATGCTAAAAAACCTATTATAAAATATAAATTTTTTGATGATGAAGATGGCGGAGGTCAGGACGCAGTTTTTGGCTTGGACCTTCCCTTAATGAAGCTTGTAAACGTTCTAAAATCAGCTGCCATGGGTTATGGAACTGAAAAACGAGTTATACTACTTCACGGTCCTGTTGGAAGTGCTAAGTCGACGATATGCAGGCGTATAAAAAAGGGTGTTGAATCATACTCCAAAACAACAACGGGACAACTCTACACATTTGAGTGGATAGATCCTCACGGTGAAAATGAAGATATCTTTGGTGAAGGCGTTAAGGTCTTTCCAAGTCCAATGAATGAAGAGCCGCTGTTGCTTTTTCCTGAAGCATACAGAAAAGAACTTCAAGATCAGTTAAACAAAGGTGCTTCTGGAAACTATAGAATCAATGTGAAGGGCGACATCTGTCCACCTTCAAGATTTATTTTTCAAAAGTTGAGTGAGAAATATCAGGGTAATATTGAAAAAGTATTAGAGCATGTAAGAGTCAAACGTATGATCTTAAGTGAGGCTGACCGTATAGGCATTGGAACCTTCCAACCAAAAGACGAAAAAAACCAAGACAGCACAGAGCTTACAGGCGACATCAATTACAGAAAAATTGCTCAATACGGATCTGATTCTGACCCAAGGGCCTTTAACTTTGATGGTGAATTCAACGTCGCGAACCGAGGTGTCATTGAATTTGTTGAGGTTTTAAAATTAGATGTAGCATTCTTATATGATCTTTTGGGGGCCTCTCAAGAACATTTGATCAAACCCAAAAAATTTGCTCAAACTCATATTGATGAAGTCATTATTGGTCACACGAATGAGCCGGAATATAAGAGACTCCAGGACAATGAATTTATGGAAGCCTTAAGAGACAGAACAGTTAAAATAGACATTCCATATATCACTAAACTTAATAATGAGACTGAAATTTATAAAAAAGATTTCAACAGTAGAGTTCTAAGAGACGTGAGTATAGCTCCACATACAATCGAAGTGGCAGCCATGTGGGCTATAATGACTAGGCTTGAAAAGCCTAAAAAGGCAAACCTCAACAGATTGCAAAAAATGAAGCTCTACAACGGCAAAACACTTCCTAATTATACAGAGGACAACTTAAAAGAACTTAGAAAAGAGACTGTAAGAGAGGGCCTTCAAGGAATCAGTCCAAGATACATTCAAGACAAAATTTCAAATTCTATTGTTATGGCTCAACAGTCTAACAAGGGTTCGGTGAATCCGTTTATGGTTATGAATGAGCTTGAGTCTGGTTTGAAGAACCACTCACTTATTTCTAACGAAGAAACCAAAGCTGATTACCGAGAGCTCTTGAGCATAGTTAAACAAGAGTATGAAGAGATCATTAAAGGCGAGGTCCAACGAGCCATAAGTGCTGACGAAGGTGCGCTGGCAAGACTCTGTGGAAATTACATCGACAACGTTAAAGCCTACACTCAAAAAGAAAAAGTAAAGAACGCTTTTACTGGGCAAGATGAAACACCAGATGAGCGCTTGATGAGGTCTATTGAAGACAAGATCGAAATACCTGAATCAAGAAAAGATGATTTTAGAAGAGAGATTATGAATTACATAGGAGCAATTTCTCTTGAAGGGCGTAAGTTTGATTATAAAACCAACGACCGTTTACATAAGGCGCTTGAGTTAAAGCTTTTTGAAGATCAGAAAGACAGCATCAAACTAACATCACTCGTGACCTCTGTTACAGACAAAGACACACAAGAAAAAATAAATATTGTGAAAACTAGACTGATTAAGGATTATGGATATGATGAAGTGTCAGCAACAGACGTTTTGCATTACGTGGCAAGTATTTTTGCAAGAGGTGATGTGAAGGACAATTCTTAATGGGCATCAATGAAGACCACAAAAGATTTAATGAGATCGTTAAAGGCCGCATTAAAGAAGACTTTAAAAAGTACATCACTCATGAAGAGATGGTGGGGAAGTCCGAAAATGACTATGTAAAAATCCCTGTTTCAAAAATCAAGATTCCTAAGTTTGTTTACGGAGCTAAAAATTCAGGTGGTGTGGGCCAAGGAGAAGGCCAGGAAGGGCAGAAAGCACCTGGCCAGGGTGAAGAGGCCGGAGACGCTCCAGGAGAGCACACTTTAGAAGTCGAAATAGAAATTGAAGAGTTAGCAGAAATACTTGGCCAAGAGTTGGAGCTTCCACGCATACAACCAAAGTCAGCTAATAAAATTGAGTCCTTTGAGAACAAATACAATTCAGTTTCAGATCAAGGCCCTAAAGGGCTTCATCATTTCAAGAAAACTTATAAACAGGCTCTTCAAAGATCAATTTCAAATGGCACTTACAACCCCAGCGACCCCATTGTGATCCCTGTTAAAAGAGATTTTCGTTACAAGGCCGCCAAAAAAGTTTCAAAGCCAGCCACCAATGCTGTTGTGATATACATGATGGATGTGTCTGGCTCTATGGGTGAAGCACAAAAAAAGATTGTGCGAATGGAAAGCTTTTGGATCAACACATGGTTAAAGTACAATTACAAAGGGCTTGAGAACCGCTTTATAATTCATGATGCTGCAGCTAAAGAGGTAGATGAAAAAACTTTTTTCAACACTAGTGAGTCAGGCGGGACACTTATATCTTCAGCCTACAAAAAGGCTTTAGAAATTATTGATAAAGATTACTCGGGTGACCAATGGAACATTTACCTCTTTCATTTTAGTGATGGTGACAACTGGAGCAATGACGACACAGTACTTTGCAAAGAAATTATTAAAAAGGAATTTACGCCTAAAGTGAACCTGTTTGGCTACGGTCAGGTAGAGAGTAAATATGGCAGCGGTCAGTTTATAAAAGACATCAAAGATGATTTTTCGGACAACGAGGTTGTTGTCTGTAGCCCCATAAAAGACAAGTCGGAAATAGTCAGGTCTATAAAAGATTTTTTAGGAAAAGGAAAATAGTGAACAGTCTTTCAAAAGAACTTCAAGAAGAGCAAAGAAAAATTGAAATGCTGGCAAAGTCTTTGGGTCTAGACTTTTTTGACTCTGTTTTTGAAATGGTGAATTACAAAGAAATGAACCAAATAGCAGCCTACGGTGGTTTTCCTGTACGGTATCCGCATTGGAAATTTGGAATGGACTACGATTCGCTTTCAAAAAGTTATGAGTATGGACTCTCAAAAATATATGAACTTGTGATCAATAATGACCCTTGCTACGCCTATTTGTTAGAGGGCAACTCTTTTCTAGATCAAAAACTTGTCATGGCTCATGTTTATGGGCACTGCGATTTTTTTAAAAACAACAAGTGGTTTTCAAAAACAAATAGAAAAATGATGGATGAGATGGCCAATCATGCCACTAGAATCAGAAGGTACATTGATCTATATGGTTTGACCAAAGTCGAAAGCTTTATAGACACCTGCTTGTCATTGGACAACTTAATTGACAGACATGCGCCTTATACAGAAGACAAGTTTGAGCTTATCAAGCCAAAGGCCGATGTCTCAGTGCTTCCTGTCGAAGCTAAAAAAGACTATTTAGAAAATTATATTCAAAATTTTGATCCGAGCGGCAAAAATAACTTTAAGGCGCCTAAAGAATACCACGCTGAAAAAGACATTCTAAAATTTTTACTTAGCCATGCACCTTTAGAAAATTGGCAGCAAGATATCTTAGACATTTTAAGAGATGAAGCTTATTATTTCGCCCCGCAAGGCATGACAAAAATTATGAATGAAGGCTGGGCATCTTACTGGCATGCAAAAATGATGACGGAGCATCTTTGCTCTGACAGTGAGATTGTTTGCTTCTGTGACACTCACAGCGGCACGATGGCTATGAGTCCTAATGGTTTCAATCCTTATAAAATTGGGATTGAAATTTTTAGAGATGTAGAGCGCAGGTGGGACAAGGGTCAATTCGGCCTTGATTGGCTGACTTGTGAAGACCAAAAAGAAAAAGCGAACTGGGATACCGGGGCGGGGCTTGGAAAGCAAAAAATCTTTGAAGTGAGAAGAGATTATAATGATGTTATGTTCATTGATAATTTTTTAACTGAAGAATTTTGTGTTGAGAATAAATTTTTTGTTTATAAATTTAACAAACAAAAAAATGCTTTTGAAATCGACACCAAAGATTTTGCAGCAATTAAAGCCAAGCTTCTTTTTCAACTCACCAATTTTGGACAGCCTATCATTCAAGCGGTCGACGCTAACTTTGAAAACAGAGGAGAGCTTCTCCTAACTCATCTTTATGAAGGAGTAGAGCTGCAGCCTGATTACATGAATGAAACACTGACAAGAGTCTGTGAACTTTGGAAAAGGCCTGTCGCTTTAGCTACAGTTTTAGACAAAGAACCTTGTCTTGTTGTTCACAACGGAACCGAAGTTGACATTAAAAAGTTAAAAAGCATGTAAAAAATTCATAGACTGTGCGTTTAGTCTAAAATCCATAAATCTTGTATGGTACGAAAGCCTTACACAAGGGGGGTTTTGTGAAATTTTTTCTTATTTCTTTATTGGTAATGGCTTCTACAACGAGCGCATGGGCAATCAACGGTGACTTTACCTGTCCTGAAACGCATCCAGAATACAGTCGGGTTTTGTCTGAGCTTGAGAGCTTTAAGGACACTCTTAAAGATAAGCTTGAATGTAAAGAGGTCGCCGTCAATTTTGATAAAATCACTAATCTCTTAAGTGCTTCCAATAGAAGAGAGCTGCTAGGTCTAGTGAATGCAAGTGATGGAAAACCCTTAAGTGCTGAGTCTGCTAAAAGAGTACAGGGTTTTGCAAGTTCAATAACTGAAGAAATAGGTGTGGCACTTTCGTTAATTGGTACTAATGGCTTTATGGGGCTTCTTGCGGGGACTAATAAATGTAATTTAAAAGAAAAAGATGAGTTCGAAGCTATCGAAAGACTCACTAAGGCTGCTTATGTAGCAACTAATCTTGTTTCGAAAGTTGCGGGACCATATGGTGTTCCTCTTCAAATAGGAGCGAGTGCTTTTTACGGAGTTGTCCAAGGTCTTCAATCTTATTCTAAACGCAAAAAACATATTGATTTTGATGACTTCGCTAAGAGAGAGTTTTTTGAAGGTGCGGTCTGCCTAATGTCAAAATTTGATTCTGATATTAGAAAGTTAAACAACCCTGAGTCACACTTGCGACACCTTAAAAGTGCTAGAGCTGAAGCAGAGCGGGTAGTGTCTGCTCTTGAAAAACAAGACAGTCAAATTAAAATTGTTTTAGAGCGTAAAAAAGAGAGTCAGGAAAACCTTGAGTGGATCGAAGGTGAAATCACTAAATTTTCTGAAATTGCAGAGTTTAAAACGGGTGGAATCGGTCCAAGAGAGCTTCAATCTCTTAAGAACACCATCAATGGTTTTCTACTTGGCACTGCTGCCCCTGAGTTTTTAGCATGGTATGCCACAAGGGCTAAATTAAGTAATAGAGATGTTGTAAGAAGCACAGGCGACACCATTGCAGCATTAAGATATGATTTTGGTCAGCAAGGTTCAAACTTAGATATGTCTTTACCTGAGGAAATTCAAATTAGATTTCCTAAAGACCGCTATCCTTACGGGGCTCCCTTTGGCCAAACTCAAAACTATGTTATGGAGGCTCCTGAAATTGCTAATCTTTATTTCATCACCAAGAACATTGCTAGTTTAAGCACAGGTGCTTACAGCTTTTACTCTCTACTTGGGGAGACTTATGACCTCTGGAAACTTTCTGATTTGAATGTGCGAGTGGCACAGGAATACTGTGAATTTTTTCAAAAAACATTACAGTATACAGGTACTGTAAAAGAGGCGTGTGAAGAAAGAGCTTATATTTGGCATGCACTTAGAACTTCGTATCAGGCTTTTTACTTGGCCAGTTTGATAAATGATAATAACGAACTTTCAATTTTGGGTCCTTTTGATTTTAGACTGGATAAACATAAAACCCATATTGAAAATTACAACA
>Ga0115567_10000732_pt1 | contig 32377 bp, 29 predicted proteins | sample COGITO_mtgs_1204_2_FD_88679 | JGI IMG/M metagenome (GOLD analysis project Ga0115567, IMG submission 88679) | Pelagic marine microbial communities from North Sea - COGITO_mtgs_120412 | ecosystem: Environmental > Aquatic > Marine > Epipelagic | place: Germany:Helgoland, sampling site Kabeltonne...
AGTTTCTGCAGATAATATAGAGATATGTAAATTATTCAGGGCCATCACCGATTCTGAGGTACTGAACAGTTGCATCTGGGTTGTGGATAAAGCACTGATTGTTCTGATTGCTAAAAAGGTATTGCCACCGATCAAACACAATACTATCAACGCGATAAGCAACCAAGTAGGTAAAGAGTTATCAAGAAGTCTCTTTTTTCTTATGGGTGCATCCATGTTACTTGTCACCATATTGGGCACTAAGTATTTGCAGGGTATGGCTACATTCCTGACAGGCACTGATTATTTTATCTATGGCTTGTATACCTTTTTCCTTTGGCATATCGTTTTCTAAAATAAGCTTTATAAGCTCCGCATTCATAGAAATACGATTCAGTGGTGACCTTGCATCATGTACTAATTTATTAACTGTTCTATCTTCACCAGATGACATGTTTTTCTCCACAGCGTTAATTCGTCTGTTGATGTAGACAAACTCTATCTATTTTTACACGGCAAAATCACCGTATGTATGTAGTCGGTTGTAAAGGGTTTTTGTGCTGATACCTAACATTTCAGCGGCGAGAGTTTTATTACCATCCACTTTTTCTAAGGTGATGCGGATCAACTCTTTTTCAACATTTTCAATTGTTTGACCGGCAGAAACGTTGTTATTTGGTTTTTTAGAAAGTGAAAAAGGTGATTCAAATGTACTTGGTAACTGGACCTCCTTGCTACTAGGATCGCTCATAATAAATGCACGATGCACACTGTGCCTTAATTCACGCACATTGCCCGGCCAATCAAAATGGCTAAGTTTTTGCAGTTGTGCGTCTGTCCATACATATTGGCAATCGTTTTCGATATTTAATTCTTCTAAAAAGGCTTTGGCCAACAGCGGAATATCCTCTTTACGTTCTCGCAATGAGGGTATGGTAATAGGAAACACAGCTAATCTAAAGTAGACGTCTTCACGCAACACGTTGTCTTGTGCAATAGATTCCATGGTGCGGTTAGTCGCCGAAACTACCCTGCAATTTACCGGGATTTCTTTAGTTCCTCCTACTTTTATCACTTTTCTACTTTCTAACACTCGCAGCAGGTTGGGCTGCATATCAATAGGCATTTCGGTAACTTCATCTAAAAATAATGTGCCGTTTTCAGCCCGTTCAAAGACGCCTTCTTTTTTAGCTACAGCACCCGTAAACGCCCCCTTTTCATGACCAAATAACTCACTGCCAATCAACTCTTTAGACAACGCACCGCAGTTTGTAGTGACGAGCTCTCCATGTACTTGGCTAGCCTTATGGATAGCGCTAGCGACGACTTCTTTACCCACGCCACTGCCACCCATTAGCATGATATTGGCAGAGGTTTTAGCGACTCGTTCAATCATTAAATACAATGCTTGCATAGGCGCAGATTCACCAATTAAGCAACCAAAGTGACGTTTGATGGCAGAAGTCTTCGCCACCTTTTTAACTTTGGGCTTGCTGGATAATGCACCCTCAATATCCTCTCGCTGTAAAGGTTTAACCAAATAGTCCATTTTAGGACCGCTGATCTCAGCGAGAATGCCTTTTACGGCGGGGTGTCCAGTAATAAAAGTCACATGAGCAGTTGAGCCCAATTGTTTTAGGTGGTCGACTAAATGTAAGCCACTACCATCTGGCAACATAAAGTCTAATAATATGTGCTCAAATGGCTGACTATCTAGCCATTCGTAGGCTTCTTTTAAATTGGCAGCCACTGACACATCGTGTCCAAGAAACTCAATTATATTAGACGCAACTTCGGTAAATTCCGTATCATCATCAACAAGTAGTACGTTTAACAATGGTGTTCCTCATTCAGGGTAAGTGATCTGTATCTGCAAATCTTAAATAGAAAATAAAAAGCGTATATGCCTAAGTTTAAAGGAATGCCCGCAACCTATCTATTTATTCTTCAAGGTTATTTTTGGAAAATTACAATTATTATAAAGTTCCAAGGACTAATCTTATGCAATCTGCGATTATCGCACTTTTACGGGTGTAATAATTGGAAGTCTAGAGATAAATTTTACACTCGTTTTACTGCCATCATAGGCACTATCTTTAGTTGCGGAGCATATTGTTTTCGTCATTTTTGTCACCATGAAAATCTTACAAGCTTCTAAACAACTATTACAAAAGTGACTATATATCTAGGCTTGTGCGACATACTCGTAAACTTACACCTCCTTGTTTTTATTGGCCTGCGTAGACGTATGTAAAGTGGTCTCGGTATTGCTTGGTAATATTTACTCATCTACATCCAGATAACTACAGCAAACAATTGGACCGATTTTTTGTGATCGCTCTAAGCGGATTTATTGACAGGATAACCGGAGGAAATATGACAGACAACTCAACGTTAAAAAATACAACACTGGCCTTTATTGCGACTGATGGTTTTGAGCAAAGCGAATTATTTCAGCCAAAACGCGAATTAGAATCACGAGGTGCAACGGTTCATGTTGTCTCAATTGATGGCAACGACAGTATCCGTGGCTGGGATCAAAACAACTGGGGCGAAACAATTAGTGTAGACAAACAAATAGAGGAGGCAAACCTAACCGATTACGACGCTATCATTATTCCAGGAGGGCAAATTAATCCTGATCTTTTGCGCAACAACAAACATGTCGTCACTTTTATTCATTTGGCATCTGAACAAAGTAATATAAAAGTGATAGCTGCGATTTGTCACGGTCCTTGGCTTTTGGTTGAAGCTGATTTGGTCAGGGGTAAAAACGTCACGTCTTACCCCAGCATCAGTACTGATTTGAAAAACGCTGGTGCCAGTTGGCATGATGAAACGGTCGTAATAGACGGCAAATTAATTACTAGCAGAAATCCCGATGATATAGCTAACTTTATTGACGCTATTACCCAGAAGTTAACTAGCTAAACAACGCTTAAATCAAGGAAACACTATGAAAACTGAAAAAATAGTACTGATCACAGGCGCTTCTAGCGGCATAGGTGCTGCCACAGTTGACAAGGTAATCGAAGCCGGCCACAAAGCCGTTATCACGGCACGCAGTACCGACAAACTCAATGAAATTGTCAAACGTTGGGGTGAAGATAATGTGTTGGCGGTAACGGCAGACGTATCAATACTCGACGAAGTTAAGAATGTGGTCGAAAAAGCGAAAGAAAAATTTGGCAGAATAGATGTTGTTTTCGCTAATGCTGGCACAGGTGCTAATTCTGCGGGCATCGAAAATGGTGATACGGACGAGTGGAAAACCATGCTTGATGTCAATATCAATGCCTTACTGTTTACTGCAAAAGCCAGTTTGTCTTCCTTAAGAGAGACCCAAGGACATTTTATTATTACTAGTTCAATTGCAGGGAAGATAACCCTGAAAGGCTCGGTTTATGGCGCGTCTAAATGGTTTGCTTACGGATTTGGACAAAACTTGGCAGCCGAAATGGCTGAATGGAACGGTCGCTGCACCACAATATGTCCAGGAATGGTCAACACACCATTTTTTGACGAAGCCAAGCCTGACAAGTTAGACCCTAGCGATATAGCTGATGCTGTTGTTTTTGCTATTTCTGCTAACTCACGGTGCGATGTTCGTGAAATTACCCTGATGCCAACAAAGTAGCTGAGGTAATACAAGCCTAGTTCTTGAAGCGATAACCAATTTTAAAAATAGGGAAAACATGCATGAGTCATTTTTCTAATGTTCATAATTTTTTATTAGATAGTCAAAAGCTACATTCACGTATTGCAGAGTTCTATGGCGACTTGTCGTTAAATACCAACGACGAACGAGTCAAAATGTTGCTCAGTATTTTAGAAAAGCATGAGCGCACACTAGTCAGTTCTGTCGGCGATTATATCGACAAAGCATGCACTAATGTGCTCGATACATATATTCAATTTGATCGCGAAACAAGTGTCGAACATTTATTCAACACTGACTCCATAAGCAATCCCATCAGTTCAGATGATGTCGAAGTTATCGCCCATTGTTTTGACCAATATTTAAGCGAACTTTATGCAGGCATGTCAGAGGCGATTGAGTCTGACAAAGTGCAGCAACTATTTGACAATCTGCGTCAACAGATGGACCAAGAGAAAAAACGTCTAAGCGTGGACATCAATTCAATGAAAGATATGTAAAGAATCTTCATAAATAGAGAATGGAAGTTGAATTTGATCCTCAAATTGCTGCAGCGATTAGTAAGTTTATGCTGCACACTTATCAATAGTAAATCAGCTGAAATTCTTATATTCGAGTGACCCCTTCCAATAACTCACTCGCACATTTTTCGCCATGAAGCACAGATATGTCTCCTGTTGTCTTGAGCACTACCGCGCGTACTTTTGAAAAGTCGAGAACGTTTGATTCTCTCAGTTTTGCAATGAGATCACTTTTGGCAACACGGGTGCTTTTTAGTGCCTCGTGCAATATCTCTCCATCTTGCATTAGTAGAACAGGGGAGTTCTGCATAACATTCTCAAACTTATTAGAGATTTTTCTAAGTTTAGCCGTTGAATATTGGACCAGGAACAAAGCGGCCATTGCGACCAGCGATTGTATAAATCCAGACCAATCTAGCGATTGGCTTGCTCCGGCAAGCAGAGAACCCATAGCAACGGTCATCACAAAGTCAAAATTAGTCATTTTAGAAAACGACCGTAATCCGTTAACACGAACTAACATCACCACCCAAAACATGGCAAGGGTGGTAAGTAAAAAACCCCGTAACAGTAGGTCGAACTTTGGGTCAGAAATAAACATATTTTTACATACCTTCTTTAGTGGTTAAATTAACTAAATGAAATAGTTAATACTTTGAATTGATAAAGGCGACATTTTGAAACTTAATAAAGATACATTTTACTTTAGTCATTAGTACGAGGACAAATAAATGCAATATGATTTTAATGATTCTACGCACCAACCTGTCAGCAATCCATTGGGTGAAATTAATGTTATCTTTCACAAACTGTATAGCAAGCAAAAAAAACAGGCGCTGCAAAGCATTAATAATGGCGACATATTGTTGATTTGCCGTATGGATAATAGGCTAATTGTTAAAGCGGGCGATACACATCAAGAGTTCACTATCAACAGCACCCGTTATCACAATGTAAAGGCTATGTGCCATGCTACGTTAGCGATTTATTACAGCCTATTGCACTCCACTGATAAAACAATACTCAAACAGGCGAAAAACTGGGTAAGTCAAATCCGTAAGCAAGAACCAGCAGAACTAGGCGAGCAACTTGCTGATATAACCACTGACTTTTTAGATAGTGTCAATACGCCGAGCGTCGTAACTCACTCTACTTTGAGTCAGTATCAATAAGCATTAGAACCACTTTATGCAAAATTGCTGGTGGAAGCAGCCAATGACGAAATAAACAATCTTGTTACACAACTTCATAACATACGTTCTCAGTACGACTATCCAAGTTCAAAGATTTTTATGGTGGTTTTCGGAGGCCATCAACCTCGCTACAAGGCATTGGCTTCACTGGTATTTAAGCGCTGGTTTAAGGGGTTGCATGAACACATTGTTGATCATGAGCATCACGTTCGTTATTGTGAAGGAGGTAACTCTATTGCCGACGCAATAGCCTTGGTAGCTACCGCAATCATTGATAAGGAAAGGAGTTGGCGAAATCAATGATGGGCTCTTCAGAGGCTCTCAATCAAGATGTATTAGGAATTGTGGCAGAAAAAGCGATTGATATTTATTGGCGCAAAAATGGATTGAGTTAGGAGTAATATTGTTCTGTGAGCCGCCCTTTAATACTCAACTTTACAGATTGCAAATAATTCACACTGTTGGGGACTATTGCTCTGTTGTTTGACTGCCTAATGTCACCCCTCGCCATACTTTTTAATCAACAGGTTCTGATGTTAGCAATTCTACTCGGTGTTACTATGGCATGTGTCGTCATAACCTTTCACTAGTAACAAAACTATAGAACAGATTTTACTGCCACTATTTTTAAATAATCATCTAGCTCTTTTAACTTAACGGGAAAATGTAAATGAAGAACTCCAATAAACAGTGGATTGTATTGGTTGCACGTATCGGCTACTCAGCTAAGGCTATTATTTACGGAATACTAGGTTTGTTAATTGTCTATGCCGCTTATACTGCAAGCGCTGTGAGTAGCGTGTCTAAAAAATCAGTATTTCAAGAGATTTTGAGCACTCCATTTGGCACAGTATCCCTAAGTGCGGTAATAATTGGCATCATTTGTTATGTAGTTTGGCGTTTTGTTCAAGGTGTGACTAACCCTAGCGATTTAGACATGAGTAAACCTAGTAAGATTATGCAGAGGGTGTTTTATTTCTTCTCTGGGGTTGCCTATAGCGCTGCGGCCTACGCGGCAACTAAAGTGCTTATGGGTTCGTCTGATAATAGCGAAAATACAAAAAAGCAAGTTGGCGAGAGTATATTACAAGAAACTTGGGGGGTAATACTTATCGCAGCAATCGGAGTAGCAGTGTTTGTGTTTGCCGTTATTCAATTCAAACACGCCTATAAGCAAGATTTTATGGATAAATTTGTCAGTTCGGTATCAGCAACTGAACGCAATCTGATTAAGCAGGTCGGCAGAGGTGGGTATATTGCAAGAGGTGTTGTTTATACAATAGTGGCTGGTTTCATTGGTTATGCCGCCTATACAAGCAATGTAAATGAAGCCGGTGGGCTAGGAAAAGCACTACAAACACTGATGGAGCAGCCATTTGGCCCTTGGTTAGCAGGGGCGGTGGGAGTCGGCATGATCTGTTTTTCAGTATTTTGCGGGTTTGAAGGCAGGTATCGCAAAGTTACATAGGCATGAAAATATTTCGTTACTGCATCAAACATAAAAAAGGGCAGGGTATTTTGAATATACCCCGCCCTTTTTAATGTTAACTGTCGTGATGTCTGTTTAAATTCTTCCACTCAAGAACATTATTAGTAATATCAACAGGACTAATCCGCCGATACCACCAATAGCGACACTTTTTACTAAAGCGGCTGCAATTAACAAAACTACCACTAACCCTAATAGGCCTACTCTCATCATTATTTCCTCGCAATTTTTACTCATTTATTAAGTTATACAAATTCACTTAGTGATTAACGTACAGCATAAATACGACGCACTGCACCTGCACCAAGATGACCGCCAACTAAACCGGCTATCAAACCTAAAGCCGAAGCGATAAAGGCTGCCCATAAAACGGCTTGTGTATAAGTACCCATGGTTTCTGTTGCTTCATTGAGCTGTGCTTTGGCTTTTGAAATTAGCTGTTTAGTTTCTTTCTCAGCACCGTTCACAATTGCTTCAATGTCAGCTTCAGATAAATTAGTATTGACAGCAAGAACATCTTTAGCCATTTCAGGCTTACCCATTACAAGATATTGACCTGTTTGCAATATAGTTTCGGAGTTAAGTTGCTCTAATGTTTGACTTATCTGTTGTGAAGACACTTCTGAACCTGCCATTTCACTAACAGATTGACTGACAGAGTCTTTCAGATCATCTATCTGAGTGGTTAACCACTGCTGTGCTTCTTCGGCCTGTTTAGAATTACTCCAATCTTGGGCTTTTTCCTCAGCACCTTGAATAATAGAATCAATTTGTGAGTTTGATAAAGTCGTACGGTCGCTTAATTCGCTGCGAGCTTTTTCTGTATTGCCAGCAACTAATGCGCTAGTAATAGCGCCTGCGTCTTCAGCATTTAAGGATTCAATCGCTGAACGTACTTCGCTTTGCTTAGGGTTATTCTCGCCTGCGGCGGTACCACTAAGCACCTTTGACGCTTGACGCTTGATGACTGCTGCAATGCTGGTTGACACTGCTTCAGGTAGCATACTTCCTGTTTGGTTTCCCGATGCAGTCTGGATGACAGTTGTACTGACTTTATTAGCTGAACCCAAGACACCACTTACAGCGTTGACTGTTCCACCAATACCAGAAGCACCCAACAATATAATGAATAAAGTGCCTACTGACCAGACGGTAAGGCCATGTAATGCGCCGATCCTGTCATTAGCTGTTCCTGATAATTTAGCTGCAAGCAAACCACCTGCAAATGTCGCCACAAGTGTGCTTAGTAAAATCCAAATGGTTGACGCGATGCCTAAGCCATCGCCAATCGCACCTAGATCAGTCGCATCAGCGATGCCTACACCGATCGCTGAGCCAAGCAGTAATAACAGCCAGCTCAAAGTAATAAATAAGGCAACACCTGCAATGATCCCGCCCCAACTGATGCGGTGTCCTACCGGTGCTGTAAAAGTTTCCACGGATGTGGCGGCTGAACTATGTATTTCTGTTGCCATTATTGGTTCCTCTTTTGTGAATGGGACTAGAGTCGGGGTGACCCTAGAATTTGGTTCGGCTACTGTTCATTTATATTTCAATACTTCAAGTATCCCCCAACTGTCAAAGCAATAAGCAAGCCAACACTATTTGCATAAGCTGTGCATACAGCCGTAACAGTGATTCAACGTATTCAGCATGACACCGCAGAAAGTTGTATTTTCACCCCAACAGAATTTGATAATGTAATAACTGCACATTTTTGTAAATCGTTCACATTATGCATAGTAAATCTATTACGTTAGGTATCGAAAATTCAAGAAATTAAAATATTATCTTTAATTATCAATTAGTTACATTTATTCTGGAAAATGGAATGCTGCTTGCTTGTTACATGGTTAGCTAGCGATGGCTAGTGGTACAATCTAAACAGGAGTTAATATGTTAAATCAGACAACAAATGTAGAGAAAGTAACAGACGTAATTCAGGTAATGAAAGCGGGTGTTGAGTTTTATCAAGATGCAGTTGAGCAAGTTAATGACTCGTTTGTCAAAAATACCTTCGTAAAAATGGCGTCTAAAAAAGAGGCAGCTATTCAGGCTTTACAACCCCTTGCGGTAGAAGAGCAAGGTAAGACGGAAGACGGTACATCTATTGCCGTAGATTCGCGAAAATTGTATACCAAATTTGCGACTATGTTCACAAGTCACGAAGACTATACCTATGTTAAGCAGCTTGAAGAAGTTGAAGACAAGGTGCTTCAAGTATTAGACAACGCTCTAAGCGAAAAGCAGCCCGTCGAAGCCATGACTATTCTGACCAATATTCGCGGCGATGCACAGTTAATGCACGACGAAATGAAAGCCCTTCAGGAAAAAACCAAACACTAAAATTCTGCTTTACTTAAAGACTCAATAGCAGTTTATGCTATTGAGTCTTTATACTCTGGTTATGCTTATCACTAATAATGGCAATTTTGCTTTTAATAAGTAGCGTCTTAAAATTCCAATATAAGCATAGAAAATATTACTAATCTGAGAGTAGACTTTACATACAGTTAATTTTTTGGTGGTTTTTTTTACTTGATTTTATTTTTAAGTGATTGTTTTTTATAAGTTATTGTTGCTTTTTTAGTGCTGGCCCAGTATTTGCTGAATAGGATGAAATAATCAAATATAAGTGAACTTAGATTTGCAGAAAAATCACTCTTTAAATACCGGACTTCGCGAAATGCAAAGTAGTACTGCAGTGTTCAATAAATCAATATTCTACACTTTAATATTAGGTAATCCCGTATTGTTGCTCACTATTCTATTATTGAGTTTTCAAATTGCAGCCGCGCAAATACCCGATAAAGACCAACAAGCCGTCTCAGTTGAATATATGACGGGAACAGGCGATATGCACGGTGTACGGCTCGCCTACAGACCAATACTTAACTATGATTTAGATTTTCCCCTTATTGGCACCACTCGTTTATCTTGGGAGACAAGTCTCAACCTTTTTGATTTGCATGGGAGTGCCCGTAATGAGGCGACTTATGGGATTTCCATATCGCCTGTCTTTTCAAAATCTTTACCCAATATATCGGATAACTATCCGCTCACGCTCGAGTTTGCAATAGGGGTTGCTTATGTACATGAGGAAAAATTTGGTGGGGTTGATATTGGTAGTTTTTACCAGTTCGAAGATCGGTTAGGATTGCTGATTGGTCTAGATGAAAATCAAAACTCCGAGATGGCCATTCGCTACATTCATTACTCCAATGGCGGGTTAAACACCAAAAACCCTGGATTAGACTTTCTAAGTTTGGCTTATATCCAGCGCTTTTAAACTTGCTTTATTTTGTCACTTCAACCTTATTGATTAAAGAGTAAAAATTATGATGAATAAAAAGCACCCTGGATCACTGAAACGTTATAGGCGTGAGTCAACAGGCATAGATGAGATAAAAGAACGAATCGAACACAACGCCACAGAGCATGGTGAGAATGATCGAGGTAAAGAGCGAAAGCTGGAATCTGAACATTACCAACCAGTGATCGTAAAGCGTGTTGATGAAACGTTTCGCCATGCCGACGATATATTGCAATTGGCTATTCATGAAGGCAAAAGCCAGATTGAGCGACCGATTTTAGGCTTGTTTTTATCATCAGTCGCAGCGGGCATGATCATTGGTTTTACAGTGCTTGCTGTGGCAGTCTTGACAAGTATTTTAGGCAGCCTTGATGGTATCAATCGGGTATTGGTTGCTTTGGTCTACCCACTTGGTTTTATGTTGTGTATTTTAAGTCGAACGCAACTTTTCACTGAGCATACTGCAACGGCGGTTTACCCATTACTGGATGGTGCGGCAAAGGTAACTGGGGTGCTAAAGTTATGGTTGATTGTTATCTTGGGAAACTTGGTTGGTGGTTTTATCATAGCCATTTTATTAAATAGCGCTGAATCAGTCATACACGCTAAAGAAGGATACCTACTGATTGCCAACCATGTTTTAGAATACGACTCTAGCAGTCTTTTTTTTAGTGCCATTTTAGCAGGTTGGTTAATGGCAATTGGCGCATGGACGATTTTATCGACTCATTCAACGTCTAGCCAAATTCTATGTATTTATTTAGCCACATTTCTCATTGGCATTGGGGGCTTGCATCATTCCATTGCTGGCTCTGTGGAATTGTTTGTTGGTTTTCTAATGTCGCCTAATATTGAAATGACCACTATCATCCCTGTAATTGGGATCATTTTACTTGGCAATGCCGTTGGTGGTAGCGTGTTTGTTGCTATGTTGAATTACGGGCATATACGCGGCTTGAATAAAGTCCAATGAAGGAATACTTTTGCAAAAAAATTTAAAACCCCAGATTGCCATAACAGGGCCAAATAAGTCTGGCTTCACAGCTTGGCTATTTACTGCGTTAAATATACGTATTGCTGGTGGTACACCTATCCGTGTGACGCCAGAGACTTTCGACGGTACGCTCAATTATGATGGCGTTATTATCGGTGGTGGATCGAATGTTCATCCCGATCATTATATTAAAGAAAATTCTAAGCCTGTGCAGCGCTCTTTGTGGATCAAGGTAAAAGAGAGCATATTGTATCCTATGGAATTAATAAGCCGTTTAGGTTCATCCGAATGCGACAAAGAACGTGACGATATGGAGATAAAGTTTATTCACTTTGCTTTGGACAACAACCTACCTTTGTTAGGAATTTGTAGAGGCCATCAGCTATTAAACGCAGAGTTAGGAGGTACAATGTATGAATCTACGTTACCGCTTTTGCAAAAAGAAGCTAGGATCCGCAGTCCTTTCCCGCGTAAAACGGTGCTTTACACCACCAACGATTCGTTGATATCTAAGATAGCCGGTGATGACCCTTTGAAAGTCAATGCCATACACTCCCAAGCCGTTGCTAAACCAGCAGAAACGTTAGCAGTAACCGCCAAAGAAAAAGCCGGTATTAACCAAGTGATTGAAGGCAAAAATAGCGACAAAGTATTAGGTGTGCAGTGGCACCCTGAATATTTAATTTATATGCAAGTTCACAGAAATATTTTCAAGTGGCTAGTGCAAGAGGCGAAAAAATGAGCCAAGTAAATATCGTTAAATTAAGTCTATTCATTGGCGCTGTAGTCGGACTTATCGCGCTATACTTTTTGACTCCTCTTGGTGACTATCTCGAAATAGACAAAATTACCGAGTTAGCTAACGATGTACCTGATAACGCATTGACGGCTATTATATTTTTAGGTGTTTTCTTTATCGGTGGGGCACTGGTTATGCCCATTCCCTTGATCGCTTTTACGGTTAGTTTGGTGTTTAATCTTTGGGTGAGTGTACTCATTTGTATACCTGGATTTCTTATAGCAAGTCTAAGCGGATACGGTATAGGACGGGTTATAGGTGCAGATATATTTGGAGAAAGAGTTAAAAAACATGCTGATACAATAAAAGAAAAATTGGATAGCAAAGGAGCGTGGGCGATCCTTGCGTTGCGCTTGGCACCCACTCCTCCCTTTACCGTCACAAGCATTTTAGCAGGCTCACTAAAGATGAACATTTTCAATTTTATGCTGGGCTCAACAATAGGCATTGCTCCCTTAGGCTTAAGTGCTGTTTTTTTTGGTAAGGGGGCATTAGAACTTATGCAAGAACCCTCGGGCTTGGCAGTGTCATCTATTGTTGCTGCCGTGATCCTGTTGGTTGTTTATTACATTATCAAGAAGAAACAGCTTGAGAAAAACAACTTGCTTGAAAACGAGTAGACAAAAATACATATACAAAAAATTTACCTTAAGTCAGGCTAATTGAAGCCAAAAAGGAGAGAAAAGTGACAACATCAAATAAGCATATATCCACCTTAACGGTGCGAGGCAAAGAGTATGAATACTTCGACTTATCCACTTTAAACGCTGATATTAAGCGATTGCCACTCACTGCCAAAATTTTATTAGGAAACCTACTGCGCCATAGCGATGAGCAATATGTTCAAGCAGAGGACATTCAAACCTTAGCCAAATGGGACACAACAAGCTCTTCAGATACCGAAATAGCGTTTGTTCCTTCTAGGGTTATACTGCAAGACTTTACCGGTGTGCCAGCAGTTGTTGACTTAGCTGCCATGCGTAATGCTATGTTAGAATTGGGCGGAGATCCCAATAAAATTAATCCTCTTAAGCCAGTAGATTTGGTGATCGATCATTCAATTATGGTAGACGAATTCGGCGAAGCTGATTCGTTTCAACATAATACCGCCATTGAAGTAGCCCGTAATAAGGAGCGCTATCAGTTTCTGAAGTGGGGGCAAAGCGCCTTCGATAACTTCAAAGTGGTACCCCCAGGAAAAGGCATAGTACACCAAGTCAATTTGGAGTATTTGGCCCGCGTGACCTTTGTCGATGAGCAGCAACAAACGCCAATGCTTTACCCTGATACCTTAGTCGGTACCGATTCACACACCACCATGATAAATGGTTTAGGTGTGCTTGGCTGGGGGGTCGGCGGTATTGAAGCTGAGGCCGCCATGTTAGGTCAACCTGTGACTATGCTAATACCTGAAGTTGTAGGCATGGAATTAAAAGGTCAGTTGCCTCCAGGCGCAACCGCAACCGATTTAGTGTTAGCGGTTACCGAGCAACTGCGTGCATTTGGTGTTGTAGGTAAGTTTGTGGAATTTTTTGGCGCGGGCGTCAAGCACCTGACAGTGGCAGATCGTGCCACACTTGCGAATATGTCACCAGAGTACGGTGCAACTTGCGGCTTATTCCCTATCGATGAACAAACTACTAAATATCTAGCATTAACAGGTCGTAGTGATCTACAAATCGAGATTATTGAAGCTTATTCAAAAGCGCAAGGCATGTGGGGTAGCGAAGCACAAGAAAATGCTGAGTATCACGCCACACTTGCTTTGAATTTGGATACTGTTGTGCCCGCTATTGCCGGGCCAAAACGCCCACAAGACAGGATCAATTTGGATCATGCTGCAGCTGCGTTTCAGGACTGGCTAACGGAGCAAAAGGAACTGGCTATCGCGCCGGATGAAAATCAAGAAGAGCGCTTTGATAGTGAAGGCGGTGCAGAAAATATTGGTGCAAAAACCAGCGTTTCTTATCGTCACAACGAGGAAGATTACGATCTCCATGAAGGCGCTGTAGTGATCGCTGCGATCACCAGTTGTACTAATACTTCTAATCCATCCGTGCTGGTGGCTGCTGCACTGTTAGCGCAAAAAGCCAATGAATTAGGATTGACCGTTAAACCTTGGGTAAAGACAAGTTTTGCACCAGGCTCGCAAGTGGTCACCGAATACCTGAATAAAGCGGGACTGTCTAAAGAGCTGGATACACTGGGATTTAACTTAGTGGGTTATGGTTGTACTACTTGTATTGGCAATTCAGGTCCTTTACCAGAAGCTATTTCTGAGGCGATCAGAAAAGGCGATTTAACCGTGACGTCAGTATTATCAGGTAATCGAAACTTTGAAGGCAGGATTCATTCTGACGTCAAGGCGAACTACTTGGCATCACCACCTCTTGTGGTGGCTTATGCGCTGGCGGGTAATATGAAAGTTGATATTACCAAAGAGCCCCTTGGTATCAGTAATGCCGGAAAACCGGTGTATTTGAAAGATCTATGGCCAAGTCAGCAAGAAATTCAAGATATTGTGACGCGTGTTGTTAATAAGTCGATGTTCACTGAAAAATACGGCTCAGTCTATGACGGTGGAGATATATGGGAAAACCTTGAAACTGTCGATGCCGATATTTACAACTGGCCTGACAGTACCTATGTAAAAAAACCGACATTTTTTGAAAATATGCCAGCACAACCAGAACCAACCAAAGCCATTGATAATGCGCGCTGTTTACTAAAATTGGCAGGCAGTGTTACCACTGATCATATTTCACCAGCCGGCTCTATTGGCAAAGATACCCCCGCTGCTGATTATTTGCGTGATCATCAGGTTGAACAAAAAGACTTTAACTCTTATGGCTCTAGGCGCGGTAATCATGAAATTATGATGCGTGGAACCTTCGCCAACGTTCGACTTAAAAACCAATTAGCACCCGGCACTGAAGGCGGCTTTACCCGCAAGCAGCCAGGCGGTGAACAGATGACGGTATTTGAGGCTTCGCAACAGTATATTGCTGAGCAAATACCCACCATTGTCATTGCTGGCAAGGAATACGGTACTGGGAGTTCTCGTGACTGGGCCGCTAAAGGGCCATTGTTATTGGGTGTGAAAGCGGTTATTGCTGAAACATATGAGCGAATTCATCGCTCTAACCTTATTGGTATGGGCATCTTGCCATTGCAATTTAAGCAAGGCGAAGGAGCGCACACCTATGATTTGGACGGCACAGAACAATATTCTATTGAGGCGGTTGACGCTGGACAGAAACAGGTAAAAGTGCAGGTTCAAAAAACGGGCGGTGACACCGTCAGTTTTGAGACAGACATTCGTATCGATACACCAAATGAATTCGAATATTTTCGTCATGGTGGCATTTTGCAGTATGTGATCAGATCACTGCTTTAACATCACTATGTGCCATAACGTATTTATATTTAATCAAACCTTAAGGAGTAATAATGTCTAACATTTCGGCTTATGCCGCCAAGTCTAACGATGGAAAAATGCAGCCCTTTTCTATTGAGCGACGCGATGTACAAGCAAAGGACGTATTAATCGAAATTTCACACTGTGGCGTATGTCACAGTGACTTGCATGCGATTAAAAACGATTGGGGTAATTCTCAATACCCACTCGTGCCAGGACACGAAATTATTGGCGTGGTCAAAAAAGTGGGAAGCGACGTGTCCAAATATAAAGAAGGAGACACAGTAGGCGTTGGTTGTTTAGTGGACTCATGCTTAAGCTGCGAAGCATGCGATGATCATTTAGAACAACATTGCTTGAAACAGCCTACCATGACCTACAACAGCAAAACCGACGATCCCGGCGGTTCAACCTACGGTGGTTATTCAAAACGTATAGTAGTGCGGGAAGAGTTTGTCCTAAAAATACCTGAAAATCTCGATAAAGCAGGCGCTGCGCCACTTTTATGTGCGGGTATTACCACTTACTCCCCACTTCACCAATATGGTGTTAAAAAAGGCATGACGGTTGGCATTATTGGCTTGGGTGGTCTTGGTCACATGGGCATAAAGCTGTCTGCGGCCATGGGGGCGCACACTGTCATGATTACCACCTCAAAAAGTAAAGCCGACGATGCAAAAGAGTTAGGCGCCGACCAAGTGCTCATCTCTAGCAATAAAGATGATATGAAAAAGTGGGCGGGTAAATTCGATTTTCTACTGAATACTATTCCTGTTGGCCACGACATTAATCCTTATCTGAAGTTGCTTAAATACAACAAAACTATGTGTCTTGTGGGCGCAATTGAACCTTTAGACAGCGTTAATGGTGCCATGCTTGTGACTGGGCGCAAAGCTGTTGCTGGTTCGTTTATAGGTGGGTTAAAAGAGACCCAAGAGATGCTCGATTTTTGTGGTGAACACAATGTTGTTGCAACGGTAGAAGAAATTAAAATGAGCGATATTAATAATGCATTTGAACGCATGCAAGACAACGACGTGCGCTATAGATTTGTGATTGATATGGCAACGTTAGATTAATATTAAGTTCTTAAAGTGTTTAGACTCGCTTTCTTATCTCGGGTCTAAGCGTTGATTTTAATAGTGTGATAATTATTAGGAGAATGATATGTCGACCACTTCTCGTCAACTTATACTCACTTCGCGCCCAGATGGCGCTCCAACCGCTAAAAACTTCGAATTAAAAAAAGTCGACTTATCCGACTTAGAAGAAGGCCAAGTACTGCTTCGCACGATATATTTATCGCTTGATCCTTACATGCGCGGACGTATGAGCGATGCAGAATCATACGCCGACCCAGTAAAAATAGGTGACGTAATGGTAGGTGCAACCGTCTGCCAAATAGAACAATCAAAAAACGATAAGTTCAGTGAAGGCGAATGGGTACTTGCTTATACAGGTTGGCAAGACTACGCCATTTCTGACGGAAAAGGTCTTACGCAATTAGGCAAAGAACCCAGCAATCCATCTTATGCATTAGGCATCTTAGGTATGCCAGGATTTACTGCTTACATGGGGCTACTTGATATCGGGGCACCCAAAGAAGGCGACACTGTAGTTGTCGCTGCCGCGACCGGACCCGTTGGTGCCACAGTTGGACAAATAGCCAAGATAAAAGGCTGCAAGGTAGTGGGTGTTGCTGGTGGCAGCACAAAATGCCAATACGCGGTTGAAAAGCTCGGCTTTGATGCCTGTATTGATCATAAAGCTGACGATTTTGCAGAGCAGCTTAAAAAAGCCTGTGATGATGGTATTGATGTCTATTTTGAAAGTGTAGGCGGAAAGGTATTTGATGCCGTATTACCACTGCTAAATTCATGTGCGCGAATACCTCTATGTGGATTAGTATCGCAGTATAACGCCACCAGTTTACCTGAAGGACCTGATCGCTTGTTTATGCTGATGGGAGATTTACTCAGGAAACGCATCAAAATGCAGGGTTTTATTGTTTTTGACGATTACGGCGATCAATTCGGAGATTTCACTAAAGAAATGCAAAAATGGTTAAGCGAAGGAAAAATTAGTTATCGTGAACATATGGTCGAGGGAATTGAAAATACGGTTGATGCATTTAACGACATGTTAAGCGGTGAAAACTTTGGCAAGACTGTGGTCAAAATTAATAGCTCACTTTAATCTTTTAGCGCATTTTTTTACCAATAAAAAGCGCCCAACAATTATTATTGCTGGGCGCTTTTTTGCTGCTTTTTAAACAGCGCTTTAGTTAATTACATTATCAGTTGTTATTTAGCTTGAGCGATCATGACAGATTTTATATTAACAAATTCTTTTAAGCCAAAGCCGCCATGCTCTCGGCCATAACCACTGCTTTTCACGCCACCAAAGGGTAGGTTGGGTTGGGCTAAGCCATAACCGTTAATGTTAACCATACCGGTATTGAAATGTTTGATAGCAAGCTCTATGGCGCGGTCTTCGTTTTTAGAAAATATGCCGCCACCTAAGCCATATCTTGAGTCATTGGCTATTCGCATAGCGTCTTCGTCGTCTTTGGCTTTTATCAACGCTGCTACTGGGCCGAATAATTCGTCATCGTAAGCAGGCATATTCGGGGTGACGTTTTCTAAAATAGACGCGGGGTAAAAGTAACCTTTTCCGGCGGGGATTTCGCAACCGCATACCACAGTGGCACCCGCAGCTATTGATTCAGTGACCTGGTCGTGGAGTTTTTCACGTAAGTCTTTTCTGGCCATAGGTCCTAAATCGGTGTCTTCTGCTCTAGGATCACCTGTTTTAAGGCCCATCATGGCTTGTTTAAAGCCCTGCTTAAACTCATCGTAGTTTTTTTCGGTAACGATAAAGCGTTTTGCAGACACACAGGTTTCACCGTTATTGATAACGCGTCCTTGCACGCAGGTTTTAATGGCTAAAGGAATATCTGCATCATCTAACACCATGTAAGCATCGTTACTGCCAAGTTCCAATACGGTCTTTTTGCTGCGTTTAGCAGCAGCTTCGGCGACCTTTTTCCCAATTTCATCACTGCCGGTAAACGTCACACCTTTGATGTCATCATGACTAATTAACTTACTCGCGGTTTCCCCGTCAATGAGCAACGATTGGTAAGCATATTTTGGAAACCCGGCTTGTTCGTAGAGTGTTTGAATCTTTTGTGCCATGCCAAAAACGTTCGAGGCATGTTTCATCACTGTTGTGTTACCAGCCACAAGATTAGTAATACTGTATCTTATCACCTGATACAGAGGGAAATTCCAAGGTTGAATGCCTAAAATAACCCCAATTGGTTGATAAGTGACTATTGCTTTACCTTGTTCAAAGTCGCGTTTCTCATCGGCCAATTCTTTTTCTGCAATACTGGCTGTGTATTTGCAAATCTCAGCACAAAGCCCGACTTCTTGTTTACCTTGGGCTTGTACTTTACCCATTTCGTCAACCATTAATTGCACCAGTTCGTCTTGGTTGTCTTCGATCACTGTTGCTAAGGCGTTGGCGAGTTTGGCGCGCTGGGCAACACTAACCAGTTTCCACTCTTGGAAACATTGGTTGGCGTTTTCCACAGCATTTTTAGCCTCTTGGTGAGTCAATAAGGAATACTTTTTTAGCGTTTCTTCGGTATAGGGATTGATCGTTTCTATTGAATTACTCATGGGTTTCTTTTACCTCTTTGTTCGCATTAGATTATTATTGGTTGGTTAGTGCGTCATCGACACTTTTATTGCCATTAAATAGCTCAGTAATAACGTTTTTATTAGGTGGATTGTTAACACAAAATAATAGTGCTTTAGCAACGTCGGCCCGAGTAATGGTGGCTTGGTCTTTTTGCTCTGGTCGTTCTGTAGTGAACTTTCCTGTTGCATCATCGTTGGTCAATGTGCCAGGTCGAATAATCGAATATTGCAGTCCACTGCCCATGAGATGTTCGTCTGCCATATGTTTGGCGACTAAATAAGGCTGCATCTTTTCTGGACCTTGGGATGGCGCATCAGCACCTATTGAGCTGACCATTACAAAATAATTCACGCCATGGGATTTTGCATAATCAGCCGCTCTGCATGCTGCCCATAAATCAATGAGTATGGTTTTGTCTGCACCTGTATCACCGCCAGAACCGGCCACAAATACTACCTTTGTGCATTGTTTAAAAGCTCTGCTGAAATCTTCGGTAAGGTCTGCTTCGACTATTGATAGGTTATCCTGATTGATATCTGATAACTTGCTCTTATCACGGACAAGAGCAACCACTTGGTTACCCTCATTCAGCATCAACTGGGTAAGTTGTTTTCCAATTTGGCCACTAGCGCCAATAATTAATGTTTGTTCCATTTTATCTCCTTACTTTAAATTGTTTGCTGTTTTACCTTGAATAAATGGTTTGTTTGATTGATGAGTTGAGGACTAAATTAATCTTAACCCTATCAATATCAACATAAGTACATTGGCTCCTACACCAATTAGAAAGAAGTAGCTGCGCGGGCTGGGATTTTTTTCCGTCGCGATAGCATAATATAAGATCATATGTACAATCCTCGCAGCCACATAAGTCCACACTGCAATCGCAAAAATAGGGCTTTGATAATTAAGAACAAATGCAAAAAGTACGGTACCGATAAATAGTGGACTATTTTCTAGGGTGTTATGAAATGTACGATGTGCCCTAAATACAAAACTGCCATGGGATAAATCTTCGTTGATTTTTCCTGGTATAGCATGGGGCTGCTTGGCCTTGCTAAAAGTGGCCACCATCCATTGACTTAATATCATCACTAAATATAGATAAAACGCCATATAAGCTGAATAGGCAACTTCGATCATGGTTACTTTCCTTTTTCTGCGCATAACAGTGTGGATCATTATTATTAAGCTGGTTTGCAATTACTACGCCCAGTCTAAAGTACTGATTTTTAAGTTATTAATTAATCTTCGTCATAAGGAGTATGTAAAAAGTACAGAGAGGATTATAAAAGTTACTGAGGGCTTGGATGGAGAGTGAGTTGTGAAGATAAGGCTAGTGAGATTAATAGCCTTATCTATTTTTACAATTACAGCGAATGTTTCTGCAAAACCTGCAGGAGATAATCCATGTTGACTGGTTTTGTCAGGTGGTAATCAAACCCTGCTTGTTTAGAGTTTTCTTTGGCTTCTTTATGGCCATATCCTGTTAATGCAATATTTAAAAAAGACTTGGGTGATTCAAGACTAATGGTTTTGAGCAAATCATAGCCAGTCATGTCAGGTAGGCCGATATCTAAAATTAATACATCAGGATTGAAGTTTTTATACTCATCTAAAGCAGCATTACCGGTATGGCAGGTGTGCACGTCACACCCCTTCATTCCTAAAATAAGCGACAGTCCATAAGCGGCATCTTCATTATCGTCAACTATAAGAATCTTACGTTTATCTAAACTATTCACAGCAGCGAGAGATGATTTCTCATTTTGTGGCGCGTCTGGGGTTAAAGGCGCGGCCGATTCATTATCCACTATAGGTATTTTAATGGTAAAGGTGGTACCTGTGTTAAAACCGTCGCTTGCGATGGTTATGTTGCCGTCATGCAAAGTGACAAATTGTTTAACCAAAGACAGGCCTATTCCCATCCCTGAGTCGGCAACGGTATGACTTTGTTTTAATTGCTGAAAAGGCTCAAATATTTTCTCTTTGTACTGCATATCCAGACCAATGCCGGTGTCTTTTATTTCCACTTCTAATTGGTCAGATACCCGCCGCAACTCGATACTAATGCTACCGCCGCTAGGGGTGAATTTGTGAGCATTACTCACTACGTTCACAATGGCTTGTTGAAGTCTGGTGTTATCTACCCAAGCAAAAATGTCGACTGTTGGCAGCTTAAGGGAAGTGTTCTGCTGTTTTCGCTCACATTGGGGTAAAAAGCTTTGATATATGTCTGACACTAAATGGCTAAAGTTGATGGTTTGTTTTTTCAACTGAATTTGGCCACGAGTAATTCGGGTTAAATCCAGTAAGTCATCAAGTAATGACGACACAATATTGACATTGTTTTTGATCATGCTGACGGCGCGACCTAGCTGGTGTTTATCCCGTTCAATTATCTGCACGCCACTGGCAATGGCTGCAAGTGGATTACGAATTTCATGTCCAAGTGTGGCTAAAAATTCATTTTGTTTTTCATTTGCGCCCTGTAATTGCTGCACTGCAGCTTTTAAGGTGCTCTCAAGCTCCATTCTTTCGGTAATATCAATCACCATGCCAATCATTTTGTACGCTTGGTTGTCTTGAAATACAATTTGTCCCGTGGCTTCAATCCACGTTATACCCTTGGATTTTTTGTTGATTACCCTATAAGTTGCCTTATAGTGACCATCACCCGATAACCTGGAAGCGGTCTCTATTGCTTGACTCACATGCTCCCTATCATCTGGATGTATACCTTGGATAAAATCGTCGAAGTTAACAGGGTGGCTATCCAGCCCCCATATATCGAGCAATTGTTGATCCCAAGATAATTCACCACTTTGCAGTAGAAATTCAAATGACCCCATACTGTTGGAGTTTTTAGCAACTCTTAAACGTTTTTCATTTTCTCTAAGTTTCCCTTCAATTGCCGTTCGATGTAACGCTATCGAGAGAATATTTGCAGCAGACAATAAAAAATTCGAATCGTCCTGAGTAAATTGACGTCGATTAACAGTATGCACCGCTAAAATACCATAGGGATGCTCGCCGTTTTCAATCACGCAGCTCATGCCACTTACGACCTTGTGATCGGTTAACAGTGCTGGCCCAGAAAAGCGTTGTTCAGTGGCTAATTCATCAACAATAACTGGCGCTCCGCAATTTAAGGTAAAACCTGCTTGTGAAGCAATATCCACTTCTACCGTCGCTTTACCCACTAAACCTTTGTCCCAGCCCACGCCCGCTTTCAAGAGTAAAAGATTGTCATTTGGAAAATACTCTAACACTTTACCTAAATCAGCATTTAAGGTGTGGGCAACTTCTCGCACCAGTTGATCCATTAGGTTGTCCATGTTGTCAGTGCTTAACGCTTTTAAACCTAAGGTCGCAATGACAGCATGCTGATTCCGGCTCGACTCTAAACTATTCACTGCTTTTTTCAGGTGGGTAATTTCATTGAATGTCAGCACCACACCATCAATACGCCGCTCCTCAGTTTTATAAGGCAGTATTTTTTGTGTAAACCAGCGTCCGTCCACTTCTATTTCTTTTTCACTAGACTCGAGGCTTTCGAGGACTAATTTAGCTTCGGTAAACGTTTGCTCATCTATATATTGCCTAGATATTTCATCTAGAGGCCTATCAATATCTTGCGAGCCTATACGTAATAAACGCTCCGCTGCCGGTGTAAAACGTTTTATTTTTAAGTCATTTGAGAGAAATACCGTGGCTAAATTAGTGCTTGCTAGAAAGTTTTTAATGTCGTCGTTAGTGGTAGATAATTCATCTATTTTGTCTTTAAGTTGAGCGTTTACTGTGGTCAATTCTTCATTTAATGAACGCAATTCTTCGGTGCTTGCTTCCAGTTCTTCATTGGATGATTGCAATTCTTCATTGGTCGACAGTGCTTCTTCATGAGCCGCTTTGAGCTCTTCGGTGCTAGTTTCCAATTCTTCTGTGGTATTTTGCAGCTCTTCTTTGGTTTCTATTAGCTCCTTCTCCATGGCATTTACCATAGTTTCTTGATCTTTAGATTCTAATAACTCTTGAGTGGGTATGCTTGATTGCTTACCTATTTTAATTTCTTCAAAACTGATAATAAGGGAAGAAACTGAGCTGTCTGTTTCTATTATGGGAGTAATTTGGGACTTAAAGAGTCTTTTGTTGTTATCTTTTGGTTTATACAGCCTTGGTGGATTAACCACTACTTGTAAGGCGGATTTTCTGGCTTTAAAAATGCCTCCTCTCAAACGGGTACGGAGTTCAGGATCTAACATGTTGAAAAAATTAAGCTCAGCGTCTCCCATTGGCAATTGCAAAAATGAATTCAGATTGCCATGAAAATAAATAACTCGATTACTTTCATCCACTAGAACTGAAGGATTCAATGCTACAAGCAATGAAAACTTGGCTTTGTCTGTTGAACTCAAAGTGTATTCTGTGCGGCGTCTATCATTAATTGATTTTATGTCACGATTGAAAAAACTCGGTAAGGCAGATATCTGACTACTCACACTACTACTACCATTACGTTCTATACGGTTGAAAATTCGCCACTTTTGCGAAATAGGTCTGAATAATGCCTTTTGTTCGCCCAAACTTTCTGAACTGCCTAAAAATAAATATCCGTTCGGAATGAGTGCAAAGTAGAACGACTGCAAAACTTTTTGCTGCACCGCTTGGCGAAAATAAATCAATAGGTTACGGCAACTCACTAAATGCATTTTTGAAAATGGCGGATCGGTAAACACATTTTGGTGCGCAAATGAAATGCAGTCTCTTAAATCGCTACTGACTGCATAGTACCCATCGCCTTGTAACGTAAAATACTTTTCTAGATAACCAGTTGGCAATTCAGAGGTGATGCTGTCAGGGTAAACCCCTTTGCGAGCAATACGTATGGCTTCTTCATCGACATCAGTGGCAAAAATTCTAAGGCGCAGATTTTTACCAGCTAGCTCGATTTGTTCTGTAAATAATATCGCCAAAGTATAGGCTTCTTCGCCGCTGGCACAGCCTGCAACCCAAACCCTGATATCGCTACCGTCTTGTGCCTCTTCTACAATATTGTGTATGACCTTTTCATTTATAAGCGCAAATGCATCTTTGTCTCTGAAAAAATCAGTGACATTAATAAGCAAGTCTCCCATTAATGCTTGGCGCTCCTCTTTGCTGTCACGTAATAGCTTAATATAATCTTTTTGGTGCGAATTAGATGTTAGGCCCATGCGTCTATACAGTCTGCGTTGCACTGTGGCTTGTTTGTATTGATCTAAATCAAAATTTTCTTGTGTTTTTAATAGGGTGCTAATAGTTTTTTGGTCTTGTTCATTCTGCACTTTGCCTATGCCGTCACTATCACCTAACTCATGATAAGGATGTTCTGCATACTCTAACAAGAGTGGATAGATGTCCTCTACATCCAATACTTGATCGACCACACCAGCATCTATTGCACTGCGAGGCATACTAGGATATTCAGCTTGTTTAGGAGTTTGGACTACCGACAATCCTCCCGCTGCTTTAAGCGCCCTTAACCCCGCCGTACCATCACTGCCTGAGCCGGAAAGCACTAAGCCTACGGCTTTAGTTTGATACACCTCACACATAGATCTAAACAGGTGATCTATTGCCAGTCTTGAACCTCTTTGATGTTGTGGCTTAATAATTTTTATCGTGTGTTCAATCACCTCAATATAGGCATTGGGCGGTATTAAATAACCCATGCCGGATTCTATCGATTGATTATGTTTTGCTTGGCAAAAAGCAAAAGGCGTTTGGCGCGCCAAAATATCAGCCATCATGCTTTTATGATGAGGGTCAAGATGTTGCACAATGATAAAAGCGAGAGGTGCATTTGCTGGCACTGTGGTGAAAAACCGTTTTAACGCATCTAAGCCACCAGCAGAGGCTCCAACGCCAACAACTAATAACGGTAAGGACTTCACACTCATTTATATATCATCCTGAAATATGTATCTACAGTGGTTTCACGCACATTGTAACAGCATACTTAATTTAAGTAGCTGACGTTAGCACACAGCAAATGCTTGATAAAGACTTTATCGAAACGGCGTTCCAGTAAAATTGTAAATGCTACACATAGTGTGTCCAGCTTGCATAATGATGGGATAAAAAATTATCTATATAAGCGACAACAAACCGACAAAAGTCAGTTTTATCAGTAAGTTAAGACTTCAGGGTAAAGTTGGCGTTTAACCTGCATATCTTCAAAGCTAATAACCTATTATATGAAGTTTAGTGTGTACCTTGGAGAGTAATTAAATGGCCAATCCTGAATTATCTAGTGCCCGTTCTGAATTGAGCTTAAGGCCATCACATGTGAATACTGATTTAACCAAACAAACCCTAATGATAGTGGATGATTATCAAAGTAATCTTAAGGCAATGGTTGGCTTGTTTGAGTTTCACTACGACGTGGTGTTAAAAGACAACGCCAAAGACGCTATTAATTATGCCATTCAAGAAGAGGTGGATCTTATTCTACTAGATGTAGATATGCCGGAAATGAATGGCTACGAAGCCTGTACGGCACTGAAGTCTAATGCCATGACTGCGCACATTCCGATAATATTTGTCACCGCAGCTGGCAGTGCGGATGAAGAGGAAAAAGGTTTGCTGATGGGCGCGGTGGACTATGTGGTAAAACCAGTGAATTTAAGTATTTTGCGAGCGCGAGTTAAAAACCATATGGAGTTGATTTATTATCGTAAAAAATTGGAGGTTTTATCAAGTGTTGATGGATTGACTGGTGTGTCTAACCGTCGACAACTAGATACGGTGCTGCTACTGCATTATGCCTCTACTATCAGATTCGGTCATTCTATGGCCTTTTTAATGATCGATATTGATGATTTTAAAGCGTACAACGATACCTACGGGCACGCCAAGGGAGATGAATGTTTGAAACAGGTTGCGCAAACTATTTTGGCGGTAATGCGCCGAGAAACCGATGTGGTTGGCCGCTATGGTGGTGAGGAGTTTGGCGTGAGCTTGCAAGATACCGATATTGAGGGGGGAATAGTAGTCGCAAACGAGATATTAACTAGTGTGCGCGACCTAAACATACAACATGCTGGCAGCTTGACCCACAAAATAGTAACGGTGAGTATCGGTTTGGCAGTTTTTGAAGCAAAACAAAATAACCATCAGGAAATCACTCTGGATGAATTTTTACAGCAAGCAGATAAACAATTATACAAGGCTAAACATAGTGGTAAAAATCGCTTTAGTTATGCTACCGACAAGACTGCTGCAGTCCTTCAACCTTAGGCCAATAAAATCATGAGTAATATTGAACCACCTGAATTTGACAAATTTATTCATAATGTTAGAAACCCGTTAAATAGCATTAGCTTACATGCCGAATTAGGCAAAATGTTACTTGATGAAAACGCCAGCACTGAGCAAATTAGAAATTTGTTTATTGTTATTTTGGAGCAATGTATTTCTTGCGAAGAAATACTATCTGAAATGCGTAACAAAAGTAGTAACGAAACCACTGAATAGCACTTATAGCAGACGGCAAATGACAACCATGTTTAACATCTAATACGATGATTCATGCGCTTTTTTTGGCACTATGCCAAAGATAAAAAGCGTGAAAAACACCGTCTTAGTTAATCGTATTGTCATATCTAGGATATCTAATTAAAGTTTAGGCTAGCAGCGAGCCAAAGGTGCGTAACTCCCCCCTTCAAATGACCTTAAACTTTAACTTTTATTCGAAAACATAAACACGCCGTGTCCAGGCATTGCCACTTTACTGTTAGTTACCACCACATCATCTGTAATATCCCCATCAGACCATGCAAATACACAAGTCGCCCCATCCACAAGCTCACCTAGCTGATAGTTTTCTATTTGGGTATCAGAAAGATTAATGTAAACGTATACCTGCTCATCAGATATACCATTGGAACGACAATAGCCGATTATTTTATTGTGATCATCGTAATGCACCATTTGCGTTGCTGTGCCAGTTAACCCAGCTGAGTAACCATCAGTATTTTTACGCAAAGCAATCAATTTTTGAAAAGCTTGATAGTAGTCCTTAAACTGCTGCTTTTTATTCCAGTCTAGGGCTTTGTTGTCATCAAACCAGCCACTCTCCTTCATATCTTGTCCTTGAAATAACATCGGAATACCGGCACTGGTGAGTACTAATGTTGCTGCCAATATCCCTTTTTGCCGAGCATAATAATCGTTATCGGTATTGCCCGGAGCGACTTCTTCGACAATTCGTGACTGGCCGTTAGCTACCTCATCATGTGATTCAGTGTAAACAACTCGCGCGTAAGGATTGCCACTGTATATATTTTGTAATGCGCCTACTACCGCATCTAAGTCGATGTCATCAGTGGAATTTTGAGTTAATGCGTGGCGTATTGGGTGCACAAACTGGGCGTCCCATTGGGCCGAAAAGCCACAGCCTCCTTCCTCCACCGAATCGGTAATGAAATGATGTTCGTGTAAATCCTCAGCAAGGCACATTTTTTCCGGAAACTCGCTGTTAATAGCAGTATTAATGATTTGAATAAGTTGATACGCCTGAGGAATATCATCTTGACCATTGTCGTTGCCAGATACACAACGCATAAAAGGCACCATATCCATTCTAAGACCGTCAGCTTTGAATTCTCGAAGCCACATTAAGGCATTATCTTTTATGTAGTCACGTACCTCGATACGCCCGTAGTCTGGCCGAGTGTCTCCCCACGGAGTTGTACTTCTATGGTCGTTGTAAAAATAAATGCCGCCTTTATCATTTTCACTCCAACCATCAAATTGCCAAATATCTAAATCACTAGGCCCGAAATGATTGTAAACTACGTCTAAAATCACGCCCATGCCCACTTCATGGGCCGCATCGATAAAACGTTTTAATCCATCAGGCCCGCCATAGGCCTCTTCTACTGCATAGGGGTAGGCGGGGTTATAGCCCCAACTGGTGTCTCCTGCGAACTCATTTACCGGCATCAACTCTAATATATTAACGCCCAGCTCAGCTAAATCATTTAGCTTTTCAATTGCTGAATCGAAGGTACCGTGATCACCCGATGTTTGATTAAATGTGCCTATATGCATTTCGTAAATGATTCTGTGATGTAAATCGGGCAATTGGAAATTCGACACTTTCCACGCAAACTCATCATCGTATACCACTGAATTTCCTACACTATTGGTCATCTTGCGAGCGCGAGGATCATTTTTTAAAATTTTATTTTGAGCATCAGACTCTATACAAAACTTGTACTCACTATTGTTGGTGGCCTCTGAATTATCTGCCCACCAAATGCCGTCATCAGCTTGATTCATGGGGCATATGTTGGGATCCCACTGATTAAAGTCGCCCACTAAAGACACCGATTTAGCATGAGGTGCCCACACAGCGAATTGATAACCCGCTGCTAACTTCTTAACACCTAACACACCTTGATATGCTGACATTATGTTGACTCCATTTTTTAATTGAGTGAGGGGAATGGGCTTATTGATAGGCTCTTAACCATTATCAAACAGCAGGTGTCGGTCAGCATAATTGTTAGTCCTGAGCCGTGGCGTTAGCGCTAATGCTAGCATTAGCAATGCGAGTGCCAAATCAGGACTGTGCTGAATATTTGTCACATCTAGAGCCCTTAACCCATAATATTTAAGGCGTGGTTGTTAAGAGCCAGAATGTGTTGACTAATTTGCGTTTGCTATTTGAGGTGTTTTAGAACGTTCAGAGGTGATCTTTTTCCAAGAAATTGTAATTCTTACATTGTTGTGTTGGATAGTAAGTGGATGCCATGGCTCTCATTAATTCAGTTAACCCTTTAAAAGTGGCGCTATAAGGCAACATATAAGGTTGTCGATTAGCTGGTCTGATTTTTGTATGCTTTTGGGTTCACTTATATCCTAATTAACACTCGGGGACGTTTATCATGAGTAAAAAGCCCACATTAACCACCAGTGCCGGAAGGCCTATGCCAACTAATCGCACCTCTAAGACGGCTGGCTCCCGGGGGCCGGTGCTGCTAGAGGATTACCAATTACTTGAGAAGCTAGCTCACCAAAACCGTGAGCGTATTCCCGAGCGTGCCGTTCATGCAAAAGGTTGGGGGGCACAGGGAACCTTTACCGTGACCCATGATATTACTCAATATACCTGTGCCGATTTGTTTAACCAGATAGGCAAAAAAACCGAAGTGCTGAGTCGCTGGTCAACCGTTGCCGGAGAATCTGGTGCTGCTGATACTGAAAGAGACGTGCGTGGATTCAGTCTTAAGTTTTATACTGAGCAAGGTAATTGGGATATGGTGGGGAATAACACCCCAGTATTTTTTGTTCGAGATGCGTTTAAATTTCCAGATTTTATCCGTACCCAAAAACGCCACCCTAAGACGAATTTACGCTCTCCCGAGGCGATGTTTGATTTTTGGGCTGCACAGCCTGAATCTGTTCATCAAGTTACCATACTGATGTCAGACCGAGGTATTCCCAAAAGTCCTATGCATATGAATGGCTATGGCAGCCATACGTTTAGCTTGTATAATAAACAAGGTGAGCGGTTTTGGGTGAAATTTCACTTCAAAAATCATCAGGGTCATGAACATTATACTAATGAAGAATCTGAACACTTAATTGGTAAGACCCGCGAAGCCTATCAAGAAGCATTATATGGCGCGATTGATAAGGGCGATTATCCCAAGTGGACATTATTTATTCAAGTGATGCCCGAGACTGAAGCAGGTCAGCAAGATTATAACCCATTTGATGTCACCAAAGTCTGGCCTCACGATGATTATCCACTGATTGAGGTGGGTGAGCTGGAAATGAACAAAAACCCAGAAAACTATTTTCAAATGGTTGAAAATGCGGCCTATAGCCCATCAAACATTGTACCAGGTATTGGTTTTAGTCCTGATAAAATGCTCCAAGCGCGGATATTTGCCTATCCCGATGCGCACCGTTATAGATTGGGCACACATTACGAAGCGTTACCGGCAAATGTCGCCAAAAACGCCAATGTGCAGCACTACCATAAAGACGGTGCGATGCGTTTTTTCACTAATGACTTTAATAATGCTGATGCTTATTATGAGCCGAATCAGCATGGTGGCCCTGTTGCCGACGAAACCCAACAAGAACCACCTCTTAGAATAGATGGCGATGCAGCCAGATACGACCAAGATATTGAAGATATTGACTTTGTGCAGCCTCGAGCCTTGTTTGAGATGTTTGATAGTGAGCAAAAGGAGCGACTGTACAACAATTACGCCGCGGCAATGGGGCCTTGTTCACAAGCAGTAAAAGAACGTTGGTACGCGGTACTAGAAAAAGTTCACCCGGATTATGCCGCAGGTGTCAGGCAAGCAAACCAAGCTCTTGATTCAGATGTAAACGCTGCTCCTATCACCGACGACACTCCCTTAGAAGATAACTAAGCAGTTAGAACGCTCCGTTATTTGGTAGCAAACAAACCCACTTTTGTGGGTTTGTTTGGACCCACTTACCACTCTATTAACCCAACTGAGAGCAACTAATCAGCAGTCATTAATGTCTGTTGTGCATGGCATACTTTTACTTACCAATATTTATGATCCTATTCTAGAAATCATGCATACCTAGATTATGAAAACGAACATAACAACTGGGTTATATTGGTTTAGACACGATTTACGTTTAACCGACAACCCCACTTTTAATGAATTGTGTCAACAAGTCGATTGGTTGATTTGTGTTTATGTGCAAGGGCAAGATAAGGAGTTACATAGTCACCTTTGTGATCGCAAAATCGGCAAGATTAAAAGTGATTTCGAGCACCAAAGTGCCGTTGCCCTAGACACAGCGTTAAGGCAAAAAAAGCAATACCTGCTATTTATAGACTCGCCATCCCAAGGCAGTTTGCTCGACTTAGTTGAGCGATACAAAGTGACCCATATTGGCGCTGACGATCATCCGGGTGTTAACGAGAAAAAGGCGATTAAAGCCCTCCAGCACGCCTGCCCCCAAGTGCAATTTATCAATGGAACAGGGCACACCCTTTTTGCTTTAAAGGACTTACCTTTTGAGCTTGAAAGCCTAGCGGACTCCTTTACCCCATTTAGAAAACGAGTCGAATCAATTGTCATCAACAAGCCACTTGAAGCCCCGCCTCATCTTCCAAACGCCATAGAGCCAGCACCTGATGCACCGCAACAATCCGACATTAGATGCCAAGTGCAAGGTGGTGAACATGAAGGCAAGCAGCAATTACATCAATACTTGTTTGCCACTGACCTAATTAGACAATATAAACAGACTCGTAACGCACTGGATGATTGGAATAATTCGAGTAAGTTGTCACTTTGGTTGGCCAATGGTTGTTTGTCACCAAAAACGGTGTACCACAGCATCAAGCAATATGAAGCCAAGCAGGGGGCAAATGAGTCTACCTATTGGCTGTATTTTGAGTTGCTGTGGCGTGAATATTTTCAGTGGTATCTGGTTAAACACCAAGCCAAGCTATTTGATTTTTCTGGGGTCAGGCAAGTCACACCGTCAACGCGCTTCGATCAGCATCGGTTTACTCGCTGGTGTGAAGGCATGACCGAATACCCAATCGTTAATGCGTGTATGCGTCAGCTCAATCAAACAGGGTATATGTCAAATCGCGGTAGACAATTAGTTGCTAGCTGTTTGGTGCATGAACTGGACTTAGACTGGCGTTACGGTGCGGCGTATTTTGAACAGCAATTAATTGATTACGATGTCGCCAATAATTGGGGAAACTGGCAATATCTAGCAGGCGTTGGAGCCGATCCCCGGGGACATAGGCGCTTTGATTTAGCCAAACAAACTGCCACATACGATCCTGATGGGATGTTTAGGCAAAAGTGGTTAGCGAGTGACCTCTAATTAAGGCAGATAAGAGCAGCTCGACTAAAGTCAATCTGGTGTGGTTAAAGCGTGACTTAAGATTGCGAGATCAGGCCGCGCTATTTCATGCCTCAGATAACGACACCCTAGTGTTACTTGTGTACATCATTGAACCGATGCTAGTTGATGATCCCCATCACGATATTCGTCATTGGCGCTTTATCTGGCAGTCGTTACAAGATATCAATCAACAACTCAGCCCGTTCAACACACAGCTACTCATTTTGCAGGGTGAAGCCCTAAGTGTTTTTTCGCAACTTAATACCTTAGTGTCTATTCAACATCTGTATAGTCATCAGGAAATTGGCTTAAGCAACACTTTCGAGCGAGATAAAGCCGTGGGCAAGTGGTGTGAAAGTCAGTCTATTCCTTGGTTAGAATTCAGTTATGGGGCGG
>Ga0115567_10000735_pt1 | contig 32314 bp, 35 predicted proteins | sample COGITO_mtgs_1204_2_FD_88679 | JGI IMG/M metagenome (GOLD analysis project Ga0115567, IMG submission 88679) | Pelagic marine microbial communities from North Sea - COGITO_mtgs_120412 | ecosystem: Environmental > Aquatic > Marine > Epipelagic | place: Germany:Helgoland, sampling site Kabeltonne...
CCCGTGTCGTCGTCTCGTGCGGCAGGCCATGAGCTGTGGAGGTGACGACTTTCACACCGGGGATGTTGGCCGCTGCGTCGGTGAAGAAGCCTTGCCAGATCTGATGGCACCACATGAACGAGGCCCGTTTCGGACAAACCTGTAGGTGGTGGCCACAGGGGTCGAGTGTTGTTTGCAGCCTGGGCAGAGGCCGCCGTCCCGGGCCGGTGCGACAACCATCCCGGCCCATTGGCATCAATGGTGTTCAATACTGCAAGTCTCACGTCGAGTAGATTCATGATTTGGGCCTTGCCACGGCTCGCCAAGCCGCTCTACAAGATCGGCGACAACTTTGCAGCCGGCGTGTCCAGAAGGCGTTGGGTCTGGACATCGTGGAGCAGCGCATCTTCCTGCGCGACCTGTTCCTGCGGCAGGGCTGGATCCGGAGAGACGTGTGCACCAACCTCGACATTCCCCTTCGAGCGTTCGACCGCGTCTGCCGGATTGTCGAGATGCAGTGGTGCCCACGGAAGCCGACTGTTGGCGCCCCCGCCACGTCGTCGCCCTAGATTCACACACAGATGCTGTATCCGAAACGTGAAACGAGCTGAGTCACAAGCCACCATCCTGCTTGTTGTCACGCCCTGTCTCGCCCCGGTGCCTGTGCCGGCAATCTTGCGTGCCCGCTCTCGTTGAATCCGTAACGCTGTATCACAATCACAGTTTACAAGACGCAAAACTCATCATGATGGACACGGCGCTTGTTGACGCAATGAGACATTTGTGAAAGGATTCCCCGGCAGAAGTTTTCTTCTGTTCTGTGGATGTGTAGTTGTGCAAAGTCCGAATATGAAAACTATTTGTTTTGTGTGCCCACCAGGTCAATGCCTCGGCACGGACCAGGCTCCCTTCGTCCGAACCTCTTCTGTTGGAATTCACGCCTAGGAACGGGATATCACAGCTCGCTCCGCTTCCATCCATCGTTTTCCATCAGCCGCGGTAGGGGGAGAGAGATACAGACCACTCACTCAATGGAGGAAGGCAAGGAAACACCACCTGACGCCGCACCAGAGGACGCACCAGCAGCAACCGGCACGGCCAGCACCTGAATCGCCGGAGGACCAGGGGCAATCGGAGGAGGAAGAAGAGGCACCACGTCGGCGAAGCGACAAGAGTCAGCGCACGAATGCTCTCTGGAGGTGGTCAAATAATTTGACCATTCCAGAACGACAAATTATTTGAAAAGTTCCACGCTTTCCATGGAGGCATTGCGCAGCTCAGCAGCGCGCCAGTCCACGACGAAAGCGGGATCGCTATCAGGAGCACCCACGCATATGAATTTATCTCGGGGCACGGGAATCAACATGCCGCCGCGTGGGGCTGGTCCTCCCTACCCTGGGCGGACACCGGCACTTACGATGGGCCTCGAGTCTCGTACTGCGCTCGGGTCCCTAAGCAGTAACCACGTCTTCCTGTCGACCCCTGGCGGCTTCCAAATCGCAACGGTACTCCCGAAGAACGAACATTTGGGTAAGTTCCACGGTGTAGAGCGAAGGAATACCGAAGGGCAGAAACGTCAGGCAGAGCCGAGGGTCGACCGGAGCGCTGATTGCACAAAGGAAGGCTGTGACGAGGACGAAAGGTCGAAGCGAAATGAGCTAGGGAAGATGCGTGGCAAGGATTGCAGTCCGACTGCACATCATGCCACAAACGGAGATGGGAATGCGGAGTCACGAGTGCTGAAAGAGGACACCGCCGATGAAGGGATCCTTGCGGATCTGCAGCTCCCTGGGCACGGCTTATCCCTTGCGGATACCGACCCCGCCACCTCGATAGATTGCGCAAGCACCAAGGAAACTTTGTCTGAAAAAAGACAATCTGCGGAAACGATACAAACCACAGCGCCTGAGGACGATGAGATTTCCGCGACAATGCCTCTTGAAAAGCAGCATCCGGTTCTTGGGGCCTCGAGCACGGGGCAGAAGCTTTCTCAGGTCGAAATAGCACTCCCAGTGCACAGCATGTGCCCAGGCACGAAGAAAAATACTGAGTTGATGGATGTCACCGAAGCTGATGTGGACTGTCTGTCAGCAAAACCTGTTCTCTCTCCCGCATCCGCGGCGGAAGGGAAGGAAGAAAACGGATGCTGCGCAGAGACGCAGACGTCTCCGGACTTTGTCAGGCGGGTAGCATCCAGTGTGGAAAAGTTTTGCAAAGACTCAGAAGAATTTTCAGAGGAAGTTAGCATTGCTGAGTTGCGCGCACTTCTCGATCGGGGTCTCAGCATCGCCCGCTTGAACATGAATTCCTTCAAGGTGCTGGTCCAGCATCATCCTGCACTTTGAAAATTGAATTTTCGCCCAACGCTTCTAGCCCCCCTTTTCTGCTGGTCCAGCATCATCCTGCACTTTGAAAATTGAATTTTCGCCCAACGCTTCTAGCCCCCCTTTTCAAGGATCTGCCTAGCCTCCTGTTGTTTGGGTCTGTAAACCTTCGTACGGGTGGCTGGGTTGTGGGCAGGCCTTTCGCTCGGAGCATGCAAAGCTGATGGCAGAGACGGAACTGCTGGGAGAGGAGCGGCGAAAATTGGCGGCAGAAGCGGCTGCCACACAGACAGTGATTGAGAAAGAGCGCGCTGCCCGCGCCGAGGTCGCACGCGCCGATAGCGTTGGGCCCCGCCCTGTTTCTCAGAACGGCCACACTTGCGCTGAATACTGGGTCGCTCAAACACTCAACCTACGCCTGAAACAGGAGCGGCTCCTGGCGTCCGCTGCAGCACTTGCAGACACGAGTGCAGCCCAGCAGCTGGAGTTAGCTCGAATCCGCCATGGTTAAGCTCCAACTCGCTATGAATCCCTGCGTGCCCTGGCCTTCATCATCTTGTTCCGCTAAAATTCGCCCACGCTTGAACCAGCGGCCGGAGAACTTGAGAGTGCACCAGGGCGTCTCGCAAACGGGATGGAGCAGGAGACTAGGCGGCTGCGAGAGCTGAACGGTCGCATGGATGAAGGACTTGAGTCACTTTGTAGCGGAGTGGATGGAATCAAGGGTCAGACCACGCTGCTTGGGGCGGAGGCAGCCAAGATTTCGCTTGAAACCGCGCGAGTTGCCCATACCGCTGGCGAGCTTCTATCGCAAACGCAAGGAGTGGGTGCGAAGTGCGACGCAGCGCTCATCGCACTCACGACGCGCTTCGACTCGACTGCAGCAGACTTCGAAGCGCAGGGCGCAGCAGCAGCGCGGCGGGTTGAGGGGGCGGCTGTTTCGCTCGATGCACGCGCAACCCGCGTCTCAGAGGTCTCCGCCCACCCCTCCGCACGAGAGTGAATACCTTTCCGTGCAGGCAAATAGCAAGTCTCATGGCTCATCAGCGTCATCATAGCCTCTCTGCAGTGTGCGATGTCTAACGGCGCTCTGGTCCGCAGGCGCTCGAGCGTCTTGAGCTGGAAGCTACGGGTGCTGCTGAGTCCGCAGCACAAGGCGAGACACCCTATCAACCTAGTAGGCTCAGAACGCCTCAATCCTCACTTGTCGCGCTTCGCGCTCGGCCTACTGCTGTGAGAGCCGGGTTGATGCTGATCTCAGCGGCGGCCCTGTCTCGGCGGGTGACGGCTGGCAGGAGTGGAGCGAAGCACAGAAAAGCTCTCGCAAAAGCTGTCGGCAGCGCTGGGGGAGGTTGGCGCAGTGAGCCACTCAATTGTCGATGCCGCGGGCCGCGCCCGGATGGTCTCGGATCAGGCACAGCCCCTGCCTCTATCGCGAGCTGGAATCTAGATTTCTAGGTCCTGATGCTGAGTGCACAGGAAGCTCTTATGCCATGCCAAGTCATGCGAGGTGGTGAAACGTGCGCCTTGCTCTGGCAGGCGAGCGAGCAGATTCTCGCCGCGGCTCGGCGCCTCGATGATGAGACCCGCAAGGTATATTACTTTCAGCCCTCTTCATTTCCGTGTCCGCTCACCCAGCTTGCACGCTGAGCAATGGCTGCACAAAGTGGATGGGAGACTGCTTGAGCTCCGGGATTGGGTGTGGTTTGCAGGTTGGGCTTTCTCTTTCTGTTGTGGCGGACGTGGCCGCGGGAGAAACAGACAAGTTTTCAAAGGCCCTGACTGAGGAGGCAGCACGAGTGCGCGAGCGCGCAGAGGGCGCAGCGGATAGGATAGACGTGGCGGTCGAGCGCTTTCAGGGGGGTGCGGAACGAGCGACGGCGCGCCTACAGGTGACTGCCGACGAAGCGAGCGGACAGACTCAGGCATGCGGGCAAGCAGTCGCGGCGCTGCAAGAAGAGACTGCGAGGCTTCGGGAGTCCTCTGCTCAGCTTCACCTCGAATCAGGCGCACTTTCCGCCACAGTGGTCAAGACGACAGATCAAGTAACGGCGGACGCAGAGCTATTCTCCCGCGCAGCCTTCGCCGCGGTCCTTGCCCGCCCAGCCTCCGCTCTGATGCCAGTGACCTGTAGCCCCCGTGTGGTTGCGTCGAGGCTCAGGGACTGAGCCCGGCAGGCGGACAAAATGTCGTGTGAGAGCTCACGACTTGGAGCGAGCGTGGCTGAGGTGCTCCGTGGAGGTCTGCTTCCGACCTGTCCCCGGGTGCCCCGAAGAAGCGAGCTGCGACTCGTCGCAGCGAGGTGTTCTGACATTTGCGATGTATGTCTGGTCGTGGGTCAGCTGCTATGCGCTCAGAGGAGGCGTGCACTGCGATCTCTGCGGTGGCGGAACGAATTGAGGCCAGTGCGGGACCGCTTGAGAACGCTGGGCAACGGGCAGAGGCGGCTGGGGGGCGGGCGGAGCAGGCGACCGACGCGCTGATGTCATCCTTGTCCTCTGCCGCAGCACGTGCTGAGGAGCGTGCACGCGCAGCGGACAAGCGCGCGGCGCAGCTACTCGAACGCGCCAAGGATGCTGCAGAGGAGGCAGTGCAAGGGGCATCGCGTGCGTGCGAGAGAGTCGGAAAGGTAACCGACACTCTGGCGTTGCACTCAACGCGACTGGCCGGAGAGACTGTGCGGCTGTCAGAGGCGGTCGGAGATTGCACAGCAGTGCTAGCTGAGGTTCGTACCGAGAACTCGCGGCTCGCTGGAGAGGCTGGCCAGCTTGGCGACTACAACCAGGCGCTACGGAAGGGGGCAGGCCGCCTTCAGCAGGCCATTCAGTTTGCTGAGGCCTGCCTCTCGCGTGAAAACGTGTCGCGCTCAATCCCGACCGAGCTGTCGGAGAATCTCTCCCGCGTATCCTCAGCTTCTGCCACTTCACTCGCCGCAGCACAAGGGCAGGAACTGTATTCCAGCGTTCCATCCTCCTCGAGTGCCTCAAGTTTGTGGCGGCGGAGCCTGTCTTCAGCGCCCACGCAATGTCAGCTTGATGTGGCAGGGCCGCCATCGCGTGTTCTGCCTCCTGTTGGTGGGGCTGCGCTACGGATCGAGTTGCCGCCGACCTCACCAATCGCACCGCGGGGGGAGAAAGCTGCCGCCAGCGAGGGAGGTTGCCTGGTAATCTGCCAGGGCTCCAGTGCTGTGCAGCAACCTGCTTTGGTGCTTCAAGCACCAAAGGAAGCGGCGTCTCTTCCCTCTTCTCAGGGTCAGAGTGCGAGTTTGCCGACAGCAAAATACTGCGCTACATTGGCCGACCATGCTGCCGCGCAGCAGCCATCGGTTTCCATTTTTCGACCTCTGGGTGCAAGGTGCCTATCCCGCCCACAACAGCAAGGCCTTCAAAGCTGCAAGTTCTGACAACTGAGTGGAGCAGGTCCGACGGAGAGGGTCGGGAACCTTTGCCACCTCGCGCGGCCAAGCGAGACAATCGCATCTCAAGCACCGGAAACATAGATTTTTTGCCTCTTGAACAACGTCGGGTTGAACCCCGCTCCTGATCTGCCTGCCCTCGCTCTGCTTCCACAATTCCCAGCATTTCACCACGCATAGTATAGGACACCTCGCCAGCTTTAGTCACGGTTGTGCACCGGCTGAGGCTGTTGGCCATTCGCTCCAGGGGGGATCTTGGCCGAAGCCACGGCTACTCTCTCCGCCGTGCACCCCTGTTGCCCCAAGGGCACCGACGGTCGATGCCAGAGGTGCAAGTGCAGAGCAGATGGGCTCGGTGGCTCGCTGCGACCACACGTTCCGAGCTCCTCTGACTGCGCAGACGCCATCGCTCTCTCGGCCCGCGAACATCCCCGCGTCTTATCGCGAGCAGCCGCCCTCTACCCTGGGCAAAGCAGACGTCTCTGGAGCTCCAGAGATTCCTTGCAGGGCGTCCCCGCCAAGGGAGCAGGGCGCTCCCAAGACCTCATCCTCGGGGCATTCGGCACCTTTCGCGCCTCCACCGCCTCCACGCTCTCCGCTCGACGCACCGGCGCGGGCTCTCGCCCAGCAGTGTCCTCATCACATGGGCCGCGCGGAGGCGAGCCCCTCCCCCGCAGGGATTCCGCAGCGTCTCGGTTCCAAGTTGGCAGGGCCATGTCGGCAGGTCGACTTCTCTCGCGGCGAAGCAGTCGACATCGCAGGTGGGGGTGAAAGCATCCAGGGAATCGCAGGCCGTCCACAGACCCAGCCGACGCAAAGCCGCCATGAGACCTCGACTGCGCGCCCAGAGCAGGGCGGCTATGGCGAGGTAAACCTCGGCCCTCCGGACATGGCCAAGGCAGATTGGCTGCAGACAGCGCGCGGCTGACCAAGCGACATTCCTATCCAGGTGGTTTCTGGAACGCGACCAGGCCATGGCGCCTACGGTTGCAACCAACTGCTTGTGCCAAACAGGCCGAGCAGTGGCAGTACCGAGATCATGAAACCCATAAATAGCGACGGCGCAAGAGAAGGTGGGTTCTGGCGCAATCTTGAGGGCGGGGCTGTACAGATGTGAAGGAGGTAAAAATGGTTCCTCCGACCGGGTGACAGACGGGCGCGCTTTTGCTCGGGCTACAAGTCCGAGCAGGCTCACGCGAGGCACCGACCAGGATTTAAGTGTAAAAAGATACGAACCTCGCCTATGGTGGGAAGCCAGCAGCACCCGCCATGCCGGGGCAAGCGTCCGGCCAGCCACCTCGGCGCTGACGCCGGCACTTCCTGTCTCCTCACGACTTTGAAAATGTCACCTTCATCGCAAGTCCCTTGAGCTCCTGGCCCTGCGTAGAGAGGGTTCCACCCCACGGTGAGAAGCTTTCGAACTAGTCACATCCACAGGGGCGCAGCGCAGCAGGAGCTGGCGACAACCTGCACACGCCCAAGGGCCATGCCTGACTGCATCTCGTTTTCAAACTCGGCGAAACCAATACCCGGCCGCGACGGCACGAGACGTACCTCCTTGAACCCGGGAAACTGCCGAGACCAGGCCCCACCATGCTCAGCGGCGGTAGGGGGGAAAGCGCGGCAGACACGCCACACGTCACACGCCACACGGCAAAGGAGTAGGGTTGGGACTCACCGGCGCGAAGACAGAAGACACATCGTCGGATGAGGCATCGGGTGGAAGATTTTCGAGGAAGAGGATGGGGTGCGGCAGTACTGGCGCAGCTGCAGCCGCAGGGGGGGCGTGCCCATACCCCGGCGGGGGGCCGTAGCCCGGCAGCGGCGCTCCGAAACCAGCTGCCGCAGTGCCAGGCGGCGCCCCGCCCATCCCCGGCACACCCGCCGCCGCGGCCGGCGGCACGCCACCTGGCGCAGGCGCCGAGGAAAGCGCAGCTGGGGCGGCCAAGTCCTCATCTTCTTCAACAGGATCGGCCTTAGGCTTCTGCACAGGCTTGGGGCGCAGCTTGCGCTCGCGCTTTTGATAGGAACCGTCGAGCTTGGCGATGGCATCCGACTTGGTCTTGGCGAAGAAGATGCGCATCTCCTTGCCCTCCAGCTGTACGCCCTGCAGCTTGCTCCGTGCCGCTTCCGCCATTTCAATTTCCTTGAAGATGATGAACGCCTGCCCGGGGCCCGCTGAACCTCACTGTCTGGAAATCTGTCATGCGCAGGGCCTAGCGATAGTGCAGCCCAGGGACAGCGCAGTCTCCAGACAGGACGGGGCGCATGCCTGCCCCTTGTCGTAGTAATTGGAGAGGGCAACAATGTCTAGGATCTCCCCATAAGGTTTGAAGAGAAGCTGCCACCAGGGTGCGGGCCCACATCAGCACTCACTTGCTGCAGCACCGAAAGGCGAGGCGTGCCTGCAGGGTTCTGATGGGGCATCTCAGTGACTTACCTTGAGACGCCCTTTGAGCTCCTCGAGTCGGTGAGCGCGGCTGAGCTTCTCCGGAAGATTCTTGATGTACAAAGTCCGATTCGGCCCCGGCCCGTCGTCCTGCTGCTCAAGCACGCCACACAGTGCTCAGAGGTACGCATCCTGTGGCCGACGCGCGCACACCGCGTCGCAACAGCAGCAGAAAATTTTGCCGCTCGTTGACCCGCCAAAGCTCTAGGAACCGCAATGTGCCAGCCGTTGGCAGCAGCTGCGTGCTTGTGGTGCTGCAGCTTGGCGCCGCTGCCACCGAGACGCGGGAAGGGAGTCCCAACAGAAACGATGTCCCGTCCTAAGCCCTACACGTGTGGCAACCCACGGGTCCAGATGCGCACGAGTGATAAGGATCAACTGAACCAAGTTGGGTTCTGGAAGGGCAACGCCACTCCCCAAGCGCACCGAGGGATCTGGATTCTCATAGGGCAGTTCGATCCATGCGGTCTCGCCGTTTGCGCTGACCACCCTCGGCAGGCAGTGCAACAGCACACCGGGAGGGCATATTCGGTTGAGATCATACCTCCATAGCGTCCGTAGTCGCCTCAGTCATCCTGAAGTGCGGGCCCTCTTCGGCTTGTGAGCACCCCTCTTCCTTCGCCTCGCACGCTGTGGGGACAGAACAACCCCCCATTCAGTCAACGTATTTAACAATATATATATATATATATATATAGTGATTTCGGGTAATAAACGGGGTGAGTCGCCAAATCCGAAGCCGATTTGGCATGGCGCCTTCCGGCTAAGACACCGCCTGGTGGTTTCTCCGCAGAACAGTCGGTCCATGCGATTCTGACGCGCGTGGTAGGGATATCAGAACGAATCGTCGCTACAGGTTCAACGAAAACTCCGGGGATATGACGTCTGGTGACCAGAGTGACATCGTCTACGGCACTGCGCGGAGCTACGGTGGTGTGGCCAGCCGCAACTTCAGCACAAGTACGTTTCCCCAAACTGCATGAGCACCCCGCTCCTGCCGCCTATTTCACTCACCCAACCATTGTTGTGCCACTGCGCATGCAGTAGATTGCGAGAGTTGCGCATTCTCCTTCATCGGTCTTGGTAATCCGGCACTGTGCTGCGATGCCAGAGCGAAGTCTCTTTTGACAGCGAGGCACTGGGGACCAGGGCGACGGACTCGCCTAGCTCAAGCAGGCGTTGCAGTCCTCCTTGGTGTTTGCGTGCTGGCGCTTACGAGTGGATTCGGGGGCGGGGTGAGTCGAGGTGGTCTCCAGGAGACTCAAGCGAGCGAGATTCAGGGGAGGGAAGACGATGCACTGGTGGACGTGGACAAGACACCGGAACACGACACGTACTGCTCAGTGTTTGGTGACCCTTCTGGTGCTGCCCCAGACACCATGATCGAAGCAGCATGATGGATGTGGAGGTTGAAATCAGTGTGCAGTGTTGCTCACGCTCGGTGTGGAGTTTTCCCCTGGTGCCTGGCCTTGGCAAGCGGCGCTGACTCAGATTCTCACATGCACTGTGGCCTATGGCAGAGTGTGAGAAGCAGCGTTCGGATGGTATGCACCTTTATTGGACGCCGCTGCAGATACGGGGGGAGCTCTGGAAGACGATGAAGGCTTTGGCGGAACTGGAGATGCGAGAGCACGGGCATCATGCAGTGCACAAGAAAGCAGCAGAAGAACAGGCTAAAGTTTTTCAGCTATTTCGGGAGACAATGGCTCGTGAAGTTACAGATATTCACACTTTGCAAGAGGAGATGCATCAGACGCACGAGGCGGCGTTCAAGCATCTGTCTGACGAGCTTGTGCAGACCGCAATTTCGCTGAAAAATTACACCGACATGCAGCTCGGGCTCGTCAACGGCAAGGTTACGGCACTCTCTGCGAAACAAGAGGCAGACAGCCAGGCGGCACTCGTGCAGATCGCAGAGCGTGTGTCAGAGATCAAGGCGCGACTCGCTCAGCTACACAACGAGACAATGACTCATCTATCGCAAACTGAGAACACAACCATCGGCGTGCAGACCGAGATGCGTGCAAGCGATGCGGCCACTGATGCGGCTGTCAAACGCCTGGAAGCGGCAATTAGCAGTCTCGACACACGCGAGGCGTCGCACTTCGCCAATGCCTCGGCCAGCTTGGAAGCCCAAGTGGCGCTGCAAGAGCAACAGCGCTCTGCGCTTGAAAGCCAGATCAACCACGATGTTGGGGAGCTACGTAGCAACATCACCACGCAGCTTGACGCTGAAGAGACTGCGATTCAGGCGCTGCTGGCTTCGGAGATGGACGGGGCTAGCATGGACACGGCCGCTGTACGCGCGAAGGCGGAGGCAGCAATATCGGGTATTCGCTCGCGGATCTCGGCGATGATTGCGAGCCAGGATGCAAACAATGCTGAGCAGGAGCGTGCACTCGCGCTACTACGTGCGGACCTCGATTCACAAAGGGAAGCAGCGCTGGCTGGGCTAGATGCGGCGGATGCGCGGGTTTCAAGGGCATTCTCGGATTTGGGGGCAGCGGAGGCGGCGCTTCGGCGGCAAGCAACGGGCGACAAGTCATTTCTTCTGGCGCGCGTCGACGGAAACGTCTCAGCTCTTGACACTCAGAGCGTGCAGCTGCGAGAGTGGGCGCGCCAGGGTGCAGAGGAGATCCAGTCGGCTTCGTTTGCGACTCAGACGGCAGTCGACTCTGCGCGAACGGGCCTCAAGGCTAAGCGCGACGACGACGTCCTCCGCATCCAAGGCTCCATCCAGGCACCACTCCGCCAATACCCCTTCCTATTGCCATGACAGCCAGCTTAGTAGCGGATATTCGTTCCCATAATCTGTCTCGAACTCCGTATGAATAACTTCAGGTGTTGACCCGTGCCGGTGGGTGAGGGTGCAGGATGGGTTGGTTTCCCTGAACGCTTCGCTGCTGGACCGGATTGCCACGCAGCAGCGTAGTGCAGCTACCAGCCTCGCGACCCAGGTGGCTGCGATTGACAGCAAATTGAATGCGATGGACAGCGCTTCAGCACATGCACACGACGCGCTCGTCGCAAAGTTCGCGCTCCTGCAGCAAGAGCAGGCACAGAACAACGCAGTTCAGGAGGGTGAGATCCGCGCGATTCAGGCAGGCGAAGCGGGTGAGGCGGCACTAGTGGCAGCGCGGCAGGCGGGAACGACGAGGGATCTCACGACTGCCGCAGCTTCTTTGGCAGCAGTCAAGAAGGAGATTGGGGATGTGCAGGCGGCGGACAAGAGTGCGTGGACGGAGCAGATATCGAGCGGTTTCGCCGGGCTGAAGGAGTTGCTGTCAACGAATATCACTGCTGAATCAGAAGATATTCGCAGCAGAATTTCGCGTGGCATCAACGCCGTGCGCGCTTCGATCGAGCAGCTCTCGGCTGCATCGCTCGCGCAGGCCGACAACGGGGAGCAGGCACTGGCAGCGCTGTCGGCAGCAGTAGGGGTTCAGGACGAGAAGGACAAGTCTCTACTGGCCTCGCTGACGCGGCAGCAGGCTGACGATCTCGAGCAGGTCAATGAGCGTCTGGACCGCGTCAAGGCGCGTCTCGAAGCGCGCCGCGCACAGCTTGTGGCAGAGTACGCGCGGATCGCGGGCGAGCGTGCAGCTGACAAGGCAGCGGTGCTGGGCAAGATCCGAAGCGACACGGCGGCAGAGAAACAGGCGCTTGATACGCGTGTGGCATCTGCGGAGCGGGACCTGGAGGTGGAACTCGGGGCGGCCATGAGCACCTTGAGACAAGGCGTGGCTCAGGCAGAGGCTCAGGCGCGGGCAGACTTTACCGAGCTGGATAGCAATGTGACGGACTGGACTGCGGCGCGTCATGTTACGAATGCGCGACTTGTGCGCCGACTGGAAGAATTGAAGCAGGGCCAGACAGACTCAGCCGAGGCGCTCGACAGCGCGATTGCTACGTTGAAGCAAGACCTGTCAGACACAGATGCGCGCCTGCTCGCCTCGACGACGGCAGTCGAGCAGCTGCAGGACCATGCGGCACTCAGCCTGAATCACACGCTACACGCGTCACTTGTGGAACTCTCGGAAGGCGCTGCGGCTGACCTTACGTCCGAAACTGCGGCCGTACGTGCTCAGCTGGCCACCGCGCTGCTAGCGCTACGACAGCGCATCTTGACGCTCGAGCGCTCGACTAACAGCACGGCCAAGGCGGTGTCACAGTCGGTTTTCGCATTGGAGCAGCGCATCATGCAACGAGACGCTGCGACTGCAGCGGAGGCGGGGGCGCTGAATCAGACAGCTGACTTGGAACGCAGTCAGGCCGAGAACGAGATGTCGCGGCTTTCAGAACGCATCAAGCAGGGTGGGGTGGCGTTGGCAAGTGTGATGGCAACTGCCGGGCAGGAGCGCGCTAATCTTGAGGGGCAAATGACTGGTGGGATTAGCGCTGATCTTGAGGCGGCATCGGCGGGGTTCCGTGCTGCGCTCAAGGCCAACCGCACGTCACTTCACCTCGAGCTCGTCCATGAGGTCGAGATTTGGCTGCACCGCCTCAAGGTTGCCCGGCAATCTGCGCTTGCGAGCGCTGCCGACGCGACATCGCGTCTAGAGCGGCTCAAGAATAGCGAGACGGGTGATCACGCGCTGGTGCAGAGCGCAGTCACACAGCTAGAGGCGTCAGTGCACTCGGCCAAGGTGTCGGCGCAGCAGGCCCTTACTGCACTGAAGGCGGGTCTGGCCAAGGTTCACACCGGACTCGACACACTCTCCCACTCGGTGACGCAGGAGGTGCACGGGGACCGCGCGCAAATCGAGTCGCGCGTGTCGGCAGAGGTTGCTGCCCTGCAGCAGAACTTCTCAGATGCGCTGGCCGCCCAGAAGACGGCGATGGAGACACACATCAGGGAAGGTGCTCGAACCCTGCAGGACAAAATTGCGCAGATGCAGGCTTCGCTTGCGTCGGGGGCGGCACAGTTCAATGCTTCGCTGGCAGCGCTGGTGGTGCAAGAGCAGGCGATCGACCGCGACCAACGTGCGCAGGTCGCAAAGTTGCTGCTGCAGCGTCAGCGCGCTGCCTCTGAGCTCCAGCGGAGCGCCACCGCGCTCAAGGGGGCACTCGCCGAGGCGGGTGGCGAGTTGACTCGTACAAGCACGGCCCTGGAGAGTAATGGTGCACAGGAGTGGGAGGCGCTGAATGCCAAACTCACGACCGCAGTGCAAGCGCTGCAGGCGGGAACGGTACAACTCGGATCGGCGAGTGGCGCTGCGCTTAATGCTGCCAAGGATGCGGCGGCAGCAGCACGCACATCTGTGATGCAAGAGCGAGAGGCGCTCAAGACCGCCCATGCGACAGACTCGGTAGAGATCCGTTCCAGACTGGCTTCGGGATTTGCTGCCATGAAGGCCAACGTGACGCGTGACATCGAGCAAGCAGTCTCCTCGATCCACATGGTGTTCGCCAACGAGTTGCAAACACTTGCAGCAAACGTGTCTGCAGTGAAAGCACGTGCGGCTCAGGATGAACAGCGACTCAAGGCTCGGGCTGCTGGTCTTGAAGCGACTGAGCACGCTGACGACGCAGGCCAGGAAGTTAAGATCAAGGCGCTTCAGGCCAAGGTCGACGAGTATGATGCTCATAATACGCAGCGAACTGAGGACCTGAAACTTCGTGTCCAGGAGGCCAGTAAAGAGCTTTCGAGTGACATCACTAGTTTGCAACAGGCAAGGGGTGCAGACAAAAACACGATTACCGCAGGCATTCGCCAGGCAGCACAGGAAGCACAGGCAGCCCTGAATGCAATGGTTGCAGAGCAGTCGGAGCAGCTCAAGGCGCGGATTGCGCGCGCTTCGTCGGAGCAGGAAATGATCGTCGCCAAACAGAAGGAGCAAGACACGACAGAAATGGCTACGCTCAAAGATCAGCTGGAGGCACTGCAAGCGCGCGCACGTGCAGCCGATGCGAGCAACAAGGACGCGTTATCCGAAATTAAGACGGCGATCCTAGCTCAGAATCGTGAATCTAGTGCAAACCACACATCGACGTGGAATGCGGTCAGACAAGTCACAGACGAGGTAACACGTGAGGAAGCGCGGCAAAAGGGGGACGTGCGGGCGCAGCTCGCAGCGTTTCGGCGAGAGGTGCAGTCAGACACTGCGCAGCTCTACTCGAACTATGCCGCCTCGTTGGCGCAGGCGAAAACGCTGCTACAGGGTCGAAGTCGGGAGCTGATCAGCTCGGCTGAGAACAAGGTCAGCACTGCTTACGAGGCAGATGTGCAGCGTAATCGGGCTCTGGCAGCGAAGGTGGAAGAGGTAAGGACGAAGCAGAACAATGACTTGTCTCAGAGCAAGGTGGCCTTGCAGGGAGTGAAAGGACAGGCATCAGGCTGGGCACAGCGGATGCTAAACACTATCAAGAGCATGAACCAACAGCTCGTGTCAGCCACTTCGACGCAAAGCGCTGTGCAGGCAGAACGCGTTCAGGAGATGGCAACTGTTCAAAACAAGCTGCAGGCGCTCACAACCGGGGCCACTGCTCTTCAGGAGCTCCAACAAGGCCTTGCACGTGCGAAGAGCGAGGCAGAAGCGGACGACGCTGCAGAAGCCCGAGCCTTCGAGGCCAAGGCCAGCGCGATTGCAGCTTCACAGACACGCCTCAATCAGTGGCGTAGTAGCCTGGCGCAGGAGCTGAAGCAGGCAGCGCACGGCGTGGGCAAGGAGCATTGGGCTCGAAGGGAGGGGCGCGCTACAGCTGGGGCACTCGAGAGCAGTGGCAACGATCGTATGGCGTACCTCCGCCATAAACTTACCATGATTCTGCGCAAGTATGGCGTGTCTCGGAGCGGGTTGCACGACTGAGGATTGTGGAGATGTTGGTTTTCAGCGACAATGAAATTGTGGCTGTGTGCTTCGCAGCGAAGCGTGCAACGCCCGTCCTCTGGTCTATATTTTACAGTGCATGGTAGCTCAGTATACACGTCAGACAGCGAGTATTATCAATCGCACCAGCCCAGGTTCCAAGTCGTACACTCTGGACTTCGCACTGAGCCGCTGGAGCTGTCCCATAGCGAATGCCTCGCACTTTTGGTTGCGCGACAAGTCCTGCCCAAATGCCAGTGCAATGATTGGGCCGGTTCTGAGGTTGCGCACATGTGCCCCGCTCTTTGCGAGCCACACTTTGCAGCCACCCCCCCCGCTACTCGATGCAATCCTGCGACCATCAAGAGAGAACGCGACGCTCCGAACAGATCCCCTGTGCCCCAGCACCGAGCAACGCTGCCCTGCGTCAACCCTACGACAGAGACAGCCGTGAGTTCCATCGTGGCCTCTATTGCAAATAGTCTGAAGACCCGAATCAACTTGCCATAATCGAATCGTTTTGTCTCCACCGCCGCTCGCGAGAGTCTCCCCACTGGGCGAAAACGCGACGCTGTGAACTACTGAACCGTGCAACAGCAAGGTGTGTAGTAGCGCACTGTTCGTGCCCTGAGCCTTCCAGACTTTCGCAGTTCCATCAGCTCCTCCGCTCGCAACGTGGTCACCTCTCCGCGAACAAGAGACAGAGAGGACCCCCCCTACGTGTGCGCCCTCGGACTCCCAAGAACACAGCCCACTTTTCAGGTCCCAGATTCGCACACTTTCGTCCCAGCCTCCACTCATTAGCTGCATACCGTCTGGCAAGTAAGACACCGCATTGACCCATCTCGCATGACCTCGCAGCTGTTTTTGCTCTTCGCCAGTTTGCGAGTCCCATTCGCAAATGTCGCCCCCTGTACCCGCCGCTGCCAGTCGTTTTCCGCAGGGCGAGAAGTCAAGAGTGAGGAAGCACGTGCCTTTCACACCCAGTAGTTGCACTCCATTTGAAGCATCCCACACTTTCAAGGTTCCGTCTCGACTCGCCGACGCCAGAATGCTTCCGTCGCTGCTGAGTGCCACGCAGGTGGTCACATCAGTGTGAGCACCTAGATTGAAACGCGTTTCTCCAGTTTCCGGATTCACCAGCTGCACCCGGCCCTCTTTTGTCCCTACTGCCAGCATGAGCTCAAGCGATCCAGATCAGAACTCATCGGAGGCGGGCCGATCAAAATCGAACAAAAATCTCGGCGGCACTTACACCAGTGACTGCCTCCCAACGAAGAGCGCGAGCGCGCGAGAGCAAGCGGTAAGGAAATATCACATGATCCAGTCTCCAATCGATGCATTGCCCTTCTAGATGGCGGGAAATTTAAGAGCACCGCCCTGTCGAGCTTGCCGTTCGGAACACCCAACGGCTGGGGTATGGTATATGGCGGAAGATCAAATTCATCAGGGCGATACCCGCTCCTGCGCAAGGTCTGCAGGAGACGGCACAAAACCCTGAGACATTCAGACCATGGTCCGACAGCAGCGGTAATAGGGTAGCGCATTTCCTCTCAGTCCACGCATGTGTAGGTGTGGGTTCCACAATGGCGGCACTCGAACCTTTGCAGTGCGCATGTCTGGTGCAGGAAATCACACTGGCTTTCGGCTTTCCGTGCGCCCTGAAAAATCACGCCGGGATAGAGACATTTGCGTCGAACCTTCAAGCTTGTTGCGCATGAGCAGGGGTCAATGGAGGCGCAGAAGCGGCAAAAAAGGGAACACGCTGCATCACGGCCCCCGCCCCATGGTGTGTGCAAACGCCCCCTGCACGCATCTTGATTTCGGGACGTCTCATAGGGCAGCCAAAATCGTTGTTCATTCCAGCAGGATTCACAGTGCAGAGTGCGTTGGCGGCACACCAACAGATGCCGCAGCAGCTTCTCCAGCACGCAGCTACAGGCAGAGCTGCAGATCATGCGCAGATGAGGGCCTCTACTGTACAGAGGACACAATGGTTTGCCTTCTTGCAGGCTGCATACCCTGTGCGTACAAGATTGTAGTGCAGCCTTCGCTCTTAAACAACCCAGGTGCTGCATTTCGTCCGAACAAGCGCCCTGAGGAGTGCCTCAGGCAGGGTGCCCGCTGAACACCCAACCCCCCCTAGCTCCAAACGTTTTGGTGTCGCTCTCCGGCATGGCACATGCCGGATGATCATCTGCGGTATGCACTCTGCAGAGTCTTACTAGCCGACTTGTCGGGCAGGATGCGACTTCTGCATGGCCCTTTGGCCCACCTGTACGCTCAGACGGGCCCACCGCTCAATGACCTAAAAGAGGGTCGGGTCGGTCTCTACCACCCTGGTGCAAGGATTATCACGATCGGCGACGGCGATCTCACCTTCTCGAGCGCCTTGGCACAAACGCTTCTCGATCGTGTGCACCAAACAGACTCGAATGCTGGCGAGGGCCACCCCGCCACAGATTTGCTTCCAGATTTGGTCATTTCCCAGCCCCTGGAAAGATTTCCTTGGCTTACCGTCTTGCTTCAGGCAAGCGTACAATGGCAGCTTACAGGGCCTTAGATAATACGCAGCCGTTGAGCCCACTAGCGGAGAGCTTGTTGTCTGTGCAGAGACGTCACTTGACTGGCACAGTTGTACCTACAGCTGCAGCACACTCGCATGCCACCAACGAGACGGTGATTGAAGCCTGATTTTCCGATGACTGCAAGGTGGCGACGACTCATCTCTCGCGGGAGCAATTGCACGCGGCATACGGACGAGATGAGATCGAGCGTCGGGTGCAACTTTTGGAAGGCCTCGGCGCAGCTGTATGTGCCGACCACGCGCATCACTTGTCAACCACTTTCGTTTTGCAGGATGCCCTTGCCAGATACATTCTGTAGAGCGCCGCAATACTGGCCCAAGCGCTCGTCACTGAAGCGTGTCGCACGGCATTCCTGTGGGAGCAGGTGTTGCATGAAGTCGACGCCACCAATCTGCACGAGTCCCTTCGGACAGCCATGGCTTTGTCCGGCGACCGCGCGGCAGCGCCGGCGGGTGGCGCGAGGGTGAAGAAGAAGCAACGCGACAAGAAGGCTCCAGGATGGATCGACCGTCGAGGGAGACTTGCGTTTGATAGAGTCGTATGGAACTTTCCTTGCGTCGCCGGGTGCCTGGCCCCTGAGAAATTGAGCGCGTTCTTTCGGAATCCAGGCCCGATTCTAGCACGTTCACCCATACACGTACCGTGCGCAGTGAGGGAAACGCCGACTCGCAGATTCGCGAATTGGATGACAACAGGAGAGCCCTTTCCCCGCATGCTTCTGCCCTCTTGCGCCATGCAATTTTCCTGGCCTTGGCGGTGATGTCCGGCATGAAGGTGGCGGTCTCAAAACCATCGATGTCTCGAGGTGGCAGGGCACTGATGGCCGCCTTCTTCCGCGCAGTACCTGCGGTACTCCGTCCAGGCGGTGAAGTGCATGTTTCCCACAAAACCAAGGTCGGCTTCGGCCTGCGCTTACAATTGACTGGCGGGCGGCGATGTGCGCCTGCTGCCTTCGATGACTCTGATAAATATGATGCGCGAAGGCACCCTTTTGCCACTGGAAAATCGAAGAGCTCGCTTCGGTCTCCACCCGGACTCCAATCGCTGCGCGCACCCGCTGCTGCTACTGACGTGGCGTGTTCGCACAGGCCGCGGGTCTAGAGCTTGCGGGACGTGTGGTCTTTGACCGGGCCCTCTATCCTGCATACGATAACCGAAAGGTGTGGACCCTGGCACGCCTAGGGTTGGTGCACGCTTGCTTAAACGTCGAAGTCGCAATGAGGCATGCTGTGTCTCATTGTGATGAGGAGGCATGAGGACAGCGCGCGGTGAAACACAGGGTAGTGACCAAGCGTGCGGTAAACCCTGCGCGGTATCTGCAGGTGGCGAGCGGCGCTGGTAAATTTCCCACTTGGGACGCAGTCACGTACATCTGGCGGGTCTCGGGAGCGCATAAGCAAGACATCAATAATTCGACGCCTGCTGTTCCCCCGACAGTCGGAGAATGTGAAGAAAAGGTGATGACAAAGCACGAACAAATCGCACTAGTGGTTCCTTGTTTTAGTTCAGCGTGGTGCAAGAGTGCTGGTACTGTCGGCAGGCGGGCGGCTGATGCGGTGGTCCACCTTTACCTCCCCCTTTACCGCGTTGCACTCCTCGCACTGTCTCATCCCTCGAGCAGCCCCGTCGCGGCCGCGGTGTGCTCGAGTGCCTGGTTGTGGATGCTGTGGGTGCTGCGGGCGATGAAGCGTTGCAGCAACAGCAGCTGCTGGATACTGCTGTACTAACGTGTTGTTTGCGGAGCGGGTGCAGGTAGCAGTGTCGCGAAGCGGGTGCCCCCTAATGGCGCGCCTGGTCGATGTCGCGAAGAGGGTTCTGCCAGTGGGTTCGGCTCCAGGTCGTGCGAGCGGGGCTGGTAGGGGGGTCCCGGTGTCTTCCGGGCGCCAGAGAGCTCCCGGCTGTGTGCTCGACCGCCCAGGGCCACACATACTGCGCTCGACTGCCGGGAATATCAAGGTGCCTCGTCTCCCGCCGCGTGTTGCGCGAGGCGCGGAAGTAACCACCTTACGTTGGTGCGCAGTGTGCGCGCGGAGCGCCTGATTGTGCGCCGGGCATGGGACAGGTGAAGATGAGAGGCGGGCTTGTGCGGCTCTCTGAGGAGATGCTGGATGCTGTGTGCTACTGCTTGCTGGTACACTAGAGCCGAAAATCTGCAGCCTGTTGCTGCACCGCCTCACATTCGGGGCGCTCCCGCGGCTCTATTTCTTGGACGATGGGCTGCCGACGCGAGTCTCAAGCTGGCGATACCACCGTGGCTTCTCGTGCGTGTACTTGTAGTGCACCAGGATCTCAGCGCCGGCAGGAAGTGCGACGAGCGTGCGAATCGACATGATGTTGCCGAAACGCGGATGCCATGCTGGAGCGTATTTGGCATTAGGCGAAAACGAGTGATTCGCCTTGTGTCCTAGAGTTGCACAGTAGTCGCGAGTCAACGATACCTACCGGAGCCTCAAGTATCAGATACTGCCAGTCGATCTGCGCCCAGTGAAAGCCGAGCGAGGTAAAAGAACAAAGACCTCGCGGGGAACGTCGATAGCGTCATTCATGTCGAGGCTGATGGTGTTGTCGTTGAGGTTCCACGCGCGCCGGTCCACCACACGATGCGGCACCTGAACCAACTCCCGCCATTGAGTGCTGCCCGGATCACGCGGCGTGCTCTGCCGTGTTCAACGGGCTGGGCTGCAACCTTGACACCATTGTACCAGCTGACCAGCTCATCTGGCCCTACAGCCTGTCGCAAGAAAAGTCCCTGCCCTGCTGAGTTTCCCGCCGCGCTACCCTCGCGCGCCGTGCCGCAGAGCCTCGAAGAGCCGACGCACACCCGCGCATGCTCGTAAGGGTCTGGCACGAGCGGGTCCAGGCAGAAGCACTCATCGCTCGCCTCATTCTGCCTCAGCGTCGGTCCAGAGACCTTGGTGCTCTCCATCGCTTCTGCCCTCGCTTTGACGCCGGCATTCACATCCTCGAAGTACCTAGCCCCGACCCGGGAGGTCGTTTCGTGTGAGCAACTCGAATCGCGGCGCGCTGTTGCCCACACCCACAGTGGCCGCGGGGAACGGGCCCCAGGAGAAATTACCGCGCAGCGGCCATTTCGCCGTCTTGCCACGTGCCCTTTAGCCCCGACTTTCCTCCCGGATACCAGTAAGTCGCGGTGCCATCGAGCACACCGTCGACGAATGTTCCCTCCAGCTTCCCGCCGTCAGGTAACAACATCGTCCCCTTGCCGTGGCGCCGGCTGCCCTCATACAGCCCGTCAAAGAGCTTGAACCCGGCAGGGTCGAACTCCTGGACGCGCCCGCACAGGTCGCCATCCTCCCACGTCCCTGCTCGCAGGGGCGGAAAACTTTCAGAGCTGACAAAAACAGAGGCCGGCCGCGGCGCGCTGCTGGTTTGATCGCAACGAGGCGAGCGTTAGCTCCTGAACTTCAAGGAACCATGCCTTGGAGACGTGATCCATCATCATCAATGTATTCTCCTGGCCCCGACATGACGCCATTGATCCACCGGCCGGCCTGGCACGCTCCGTCTGGAAAGTAAAGGGTTCCCCTGCCATGTCGTTCCCCATCCTGCAGCCGCACAACACGTAAACTCGGCAAGATTCCGCCTGAGAATAGAGAGATCACAGTATAGCACGAAAATTCACACGTTAAATCACCGACCTTCATGCGTCCCTCCCAGCGCACCCCGTCTTCGTCCACATGGGTCACCCTGCAGAACGATAGCTCAGCGAGGCTGCAACCCACAGCACACGAGCAATCTAGGCAGGCATTGTCAGCTTCGAGTCATTAGAAGTGGAGTTCATGTGCTTCATCGGCCCCGTGCAGTTGGAGGCCAAACCGGCCTTCAAGCGGTGGTTGTGCAGGCGCATGCTGCTCTTTGACGGCGCTCGGTGCTCCCTTGCGCTTGCGTCCCATAGCAGCCACGCTGGTGGAATCCGCGAGGGGGAGAGCAAGCCAGATCGAGAGAAGGATTAATGTCCCGCAGCGTTTTGATCGCAGTTGAATAGTCGAGGTCAGTGTGACACACTGTCTGCGCCCATGCGCACAGGAAGGACTTCCACTTCGAAAAACCTTCGTGAGTAAAAAGCTTCAGAGATCTAAAGGTGCTAGGGGGGCCCGACCGTGCGACTCGGGCAGGTCGAAAAACCACACCATAAGATCTGTCTTCGGGCAACTAACACGACGGGGTTGAATCCATTAGAGCGCATGGCTTCTCTTGGCACGACAGTTCTGATGATAGTCTTGTGCGCCGCTCCCGCTATTTGTCGGGCATCTCCGGCTGTTGCGTTCAGCCCAGTGCGAAGCGCTCTTTTCCCCCTCAGACACGCAGTACATGAACCAGTCAGGATATCTCCTCGCGCCCTCAGCGCGCCCTTGTCGCCAGAAGTAGCGGGGATCCAGATGAACGGAGGTATTCTGCGGCGCCCAGCGGTGGTTGCTGTCGGCGGAACGATTTTCAGCGTGATCACTGGATGCTCCGACGCGAGTGCATCCGTGAGGAAGCAACGCGGCGAGATTCAGGAGTACGTTGGCCAAAACCCACGGATCTACGTGTCGAACGGCATGGAGCGATTTCGACAAGGGGACGTGGAAGGTTCGCTTCGGGACTTTGACAAGGCGATAGAGTCAGATCCGCAGTACGGCGATTATCTCTGGCAGCGCGGTTTGAGCCTGTACTATGCAGGAGAATATGAGGCTGCCTCCTTGCAATTCCTTCGGGATGTGAAGCTGAACCCGCGTGACACGGAAGAATCGATTTGGCGCATCCTGTCACAGGCGCGCCAATCGGGGGGCTCTCTCACTAAAGCGCGTGCAGATGCGATCAAAACTGTAGGTGAAAAACGAGAGTACATGAAGGTGATTTATGCGGTCTTCCAAGGTGAGCGAAAAGCAGATGAACTTGACGCGCTGATCAAGGCGTACGCCGGGCGACGCGGAAAGGTGCAAGATCTTTTCTACCTCCAGCTCTATTCAGGACTACTCGCGGAAGTACTGCTTCCTGTTCCTTCCCATACCTTGTTTATCCGTGGCTTGTGCTCGCTGCCGCCCCGCCCGCCAGCGTATGCAAGTGAGTCTGACGATGTTTTGGCTTCTCAGGCGGACGGGCGAGTGGAGGACGCCAAAGCCCGGATCATTGCTGCGATCGAGAGCCCCTACGCGCAGGTCGAGCCCTGAGCCGGCCCTTGCGGACGAGTGCGTTGAGCTTGGTTGATGGCCTCGAGGTCCACCGTTCTGAAACGTTGACTGATTGCTGCGTGTGCAGTCTGGGGACTACATGTATGACCTTGCTCGAGTTCACAAGCTAGTCCGGGGCTGGTAGAAACAGAGAAGGCGCATGGGCGGCACCTTGCGAACTGTGGAGGAGAGCATGATGGGATTCGCAAGCATCAGCATGACGCGCAGAGTGGCTCGACAACATCGCTCTTAGCTGGGTGTTTTCAGTGGTGCGTGTAATCGTGCGCCAGGAATAGGAGCCAAAACCCCGCGTGTCATAAAAGATCTCCGCGGAGGAGAAATTTCGAGTCTGCCCCGACGCCTGTGCCCTCGTGAAGTGCCTCGTGCGGGAACAGGAGAATGCTGCCACGGCGCGGCACGACTGAGTGAAGCACCTCTCCGGTCGTCGCTGAGAGAAAGTCTGTCGTCCCACCTATGTGTGCACCAGCCGAAGCAGACTCAGCGCGATTCAGTGAGGTGCTGGTCACAAGTAGCCGCTGCACGGTGCGGTCCAAAAGGCCAACACCACCCTCGCCCCGCAAGCCTTCACTGGCGACACACCTTCATTCGTGTCCTTCAAATAAAGGAGAAAAGAGGTTGTCGACTGTTTCCCTGCCAGTCAAGGTGCCTCGCGCGTTGGAATCGGGACAGAGAGGTGCCAAAGTGTCGGCCTATTGCAGTGAAGGGCGGGCGGGCCCCGGAGAGCGACAAGGCAGTGCGTGTACCTGTCTTTGCGTCAAATTTGATTCCGTCCTGGTGAGGGGCAATGTATCCTGCACAGTGCATTCATCCGGAAGGTTCACCTCTCGCCGGCGAGAAGAGTGGAAACACCCGCACCTCGGGGGGAGCACGGAACATACCACCGACGTCATACTCGATGAAGCGCATGTCAGGCAAGACGCGAACGAAAGCGAGCTTCTCGGGGAGGCGTGCAAGAATCGCCTCGGCGACTGCTTCGGATCGAAAGAAGCGGCGGGTTGCCGCCATGTTCTGCCCAGAGAGCGCCTTGGGTCATCAAGCAGGAGGAAATGGATCATCCATGAAATCACGACAGGGATCCGAATAGAACCGTAGGGCTACATAGGAAAGGACTGCAGCATACGTGCGACGTTGTGCTGCCCGGAAGCTCCCGCGCGAACGCTTCGACGCCCTCCAGGAAGTCGTCCTCGAACATCCCATCGAGGTAGAACGCGCGACAATGCCCCTCTAGCGCTGCAATTGGGCGAACGCGAAGCATCGCATCTGATCTGACAGCTAGATCCAGTGGGGTGGCACATAGAGCTTGCCAATGTTTGCTCTGTGACAAGACGTCCAGCGCATCCTCCGGCTCCGCATCCTCCGGCTCGAGTGGTCGCTCGCTTGCACGTGTCGGGCGCTTGGCAGCACCCTGTTGGGGCCCGGCGACCTCTTCATGACGCTCCGCACCAGGATCAATCAGGATGGGCTGAAGTGGAAAGTCGAATGCGTCCAGGAAGGCGTCAAACGCAGCGTGGGAGCCCTCTTCGGCGACCATGACGCTAGCTATAGAAAATCAAATGATAAAATAATTAATTTATGTCCAGGCTAGACTCTGGGTTGGGGCCAGGGACCGGAGCCAACGCGTTGAGGCACACCGCTTGCGCATTCTGGAACTGGTGTAATGGATGTCGCTGATTTTCGGCCGATCAGTGCGGTGCGGGGTTGGGGGTTTGATAGCCGCCCTGAGAGTACAATCGGAATTCGCCGGCAAGAAAGTCGGCGCAAGGTAGAGGATCAAGGCGCGAGGGAGCTTCAGCAGGCCATCCTACAACTTACCCAGACGATCCCTGACAAAGCGATTCAGCAGGTCCGCGCGCCCCGTTTGGGTGCCTGGGAGCAGGACAGCGCACCGAGGCGGCTCTGCACTTCTGTTTGCTTACTCTTTTTGGGCGGCACTGACCATTTGGTCTCGTTTGCACAATTGCAGGGGGCAAAACGTCCGTTTTTACGCGAGCGACAGCAATCACCTCAGCAGCGCGTTGTCGTGGAGCCACGGCAGCTGAAGGATGGGTTCCCGGAGGACGCTGTGACTGTGCAACGCTACATCATCCAGAATTCAATCCGTCCTCCCAGACTCACGAGCAGCTATGTATATATGTCCCCGCACGACTCGTCGCCACAGCAGCAGGAGGAGGCGCATGTGGGGGAGCAAACAGTGCTATTTTCGCACTTTTCGGAGCATCGCCCGCCCTCACGCATTCCTGTTACCGCGCTCAAACGCCGGCAGAGATACAACTCTCGTGCGGTGAGCCCCTCCCAGCCAAAACTAGCATGTGGTGGGCACTGCGTTTCGACATCTCGATTCCGCGCGTCGCCTTCCGGCGCTGGGTACCACCTTATGCCGGCAGGTCTCTGTGGTAAGCAGGTCTCGTCCAGCGGAATGATGAACTCCCATCCCGCCCAGGCGCAAGTCTCACACTCAGCAAATCACCCAGGCGCACTCAGCTTGTCTGCGCAGCCTCTGGAAGGTGGACAGCAGCAGCAAGGCCGTCTGCAAACCGCTCCTGCAGCGGCACAAACTGCTCAAAAGCTATGGAACAAGTCTCCCAGCGCCCTTATTTTGTCACATGGCACAGATGATGGCCGCGTATTGCTTGCCGACGGGCCACGAATCGGCCTCGGACCGCCGATGTCGGAGTCGCTACGGCTTCGGGTGGAGGCGCTAGCGCGGCAGCGGCAATCGCGCGTGAGCAAAAGAGGTGCCGAATGTGCGAGACAGCCGGCGCGACATATGGAAGCTGCACCTGGAAGACAATTGCATGGCTCTGGCCCTCAGGACGATGAGGTCCGCTTGTGGGGGCAGCCGCGCCCACATACGTCACACGGAGATTACCGCACTTCCCCGGCGGCACGCAGCCCCGCTGCAGGCAGGGGCATGCCCGTGGTGGCACAGAGAAGCAATGAGCGGGCGGCCGTGCGACCTGCACTGAGCAGCCTCTGCGTGGGCTGTGGAAAAAATCGTGCGGCGCAGCTGCAAGTGATGAAATGGTTTCAAGAGACCTCGGGGCGCGAGGAGATCTTCGAGAGTGACGCCGAATGTCCGCTGGAAGTGCGTCCCAAAGTGGAACTCGGGCTCTTCGGGCTTGTCGGCAGCGAGTCCGGGCGAACCGATCCGCGACTCTCGCGCAAGGTGCAGCAGCTCAAGACCGCAATGGGTGGTTCGTGTCGTGCAAGCCGCTGCTAGGGAGCATGCGGGGGTTGGCAATGGGATAAGCTCTCAGCATGACTCCTATCGCTTTTGGTTGAGATCGATTACAACACTTCGATACTTCGCGCCCGGCTGAAGCTAAACTATGCTGCCCCTAGGACCCACGTCCACTTGCCTTATTCCTCCTCTTTTCTCTTGGAATCGACTCGAGGAGCTTTTTGTCCAGTAGCCTTGACGGCCAGGGACCCATCCATATCGCCAGGAGCGCAGTCTCCTCCCCCAATTTTTTGCGAGGCCACTTTGCCCATTGCCACTCTCCGGCCTGATGCACTGCTTCCTGTGCGGAATCCACCCAAGGAGATCGAGACACCCTCGAGTGTCCACTTCCATTTTGCCCAGGTCGTGTGGGCGCGCCCACTGCCCACTTGGAGTTGTACGGCCTCTAGTGATACTCTCGTTGACGGCGCAGAAACGTCGTCCGTCGAAGAAAGCTTGCTTGAGTCCAACAAATCTGCTTGTTCAGCTACGAAAAACAGGGCGTCGTACGTTCCTGAAGCGCCAGGCCCCTCCGTCCGCCAGAAGTGGCACGGGCGCACAAAATCGGCGCTGCCGCCGTCGGAAAATTCCAAGTGCGTGCGGTGCACGCAGCGAAGCTCATCGGAGCTAGAAAAGTCAAACGAAATATTGTCGCGGATCGACCGAGTAGCGTGCCCGTCCGCTCGTGCCAGGGAGCCGAGGAGAAGCGAAGACACGGCAGCTGCGGCATCAGGGTCGGGACTTTTCCACTCGATGTCGTACTCGCATGCAAGCACTGGCGAGTCGAAGACGCTACGTTCATACTTGGCATATGAACCTGCGGCCAACTCGTCGATCTTGAGGTCTGCCATGAAGACGCCGACGAGACCTTCGTTTGATAGCGAAACAGACGTCAAAACCATCGTGAGGGGGCGCGTGAACTGGAGCATCCGCCCAGGCGCCCGTACACCCGGCCCGCTGGGGATCCGATGAAGCAGGCGAAGCTGGATGCGGCGTTCTGATTGTGGCTCCTTGGCCTTGCAGTCGTCAGGGCCCTGAGGATCGAGGCGCGTCAATCGCGAGAAGGGGTGCACTGGAGCAGCCGCTTTTATATCATCGGCTGTTTGGGTTTTTTTGTTGGAGTGCATCAAGCGGACCTGGTAGCCGTTGCACTTTATGTCATCGAAAAGGGAACTGAGGGCATCGGCATCTTCCTCGTGCAACAGCGGAGCAATGGAGTGCCCCTGCACACATTCGAATATCAATTTTCTGCGACGGGTGCAAAATCGGCGCGTGCACTCAGGTCAAAATGGAATTTTTTTTGAAGCTCCCAAAACATACAGGATGGTGATACTGTTCACCTCGAGCCCCTCGGGGTGCAGCCACTCTGCAAAGGAGTTGAAGGCCTTCGACGCATGCACGACGGCTCCAGTCTCAAGGTGAATTGCGATAAGACCCACGGCGCTGGCGCCCGAAATCGCATTCCTGTCACAGATCCGCACTTCGCTAGCCGACTGTTGCGAAAGCTTCTCGCGCACTGCTTTGACTACCAAAGCGAGGAGCTCGTCCTTGCTGCGCCCGCTCTGTAGCGAGCGCGAGATGACGCCCCCGCGTCGTGCGCGCGGCGGCTCGGTGCTGGGCAACATTGCGTCAAGCTTCGACCACAGATCCCCGATCTGCCGGCGTCGCTCTTTTTGCCGTGCCTGGCGACGAAGCTGCGCTGCGTCGCCGGAGCGCCTCCCGAATGGCGCGTTGCGTTTGCCTCTCTGGTCCGTGCTGCTTGGGTCCGCGCGGTCAGTCCTGTCGCTTGACGTTGGCGAGCTCGGGATCGTCGATGGGGCTCCCCCGTAGTAAAGGGAGCCTGGCATCCCAGTGGAAAATGGCTGAGAGCAAGCAAGGCCGTTGCTTAGCCCCGACAGCGTAGGCAGGGAGGATTGTAACATCTGTTGGAGCAGGCGTTGCTGCGCGAGAAGGGTGCTGATCGCGGTATTCGCTTGGATAGAAGACTGCAGACCGACAGGTTGAAATAGCGATACGTTGAAGAGCGGGTTCGCTGCACCAGAATGTTGCGGTGTTCCGGTTGGAAGGAGGATGTGTGCCAACACGTCCCCTCTTGCATGGTTGACATCTCCACCCTCATTTTGCTGACAGGGCGTCTTGTCGGACCCTTGACTCGAAACACCCATGCGTGATGCGTTCGAACGGAAGGTATTGACGATATCGATGATACCTGGGAATGCCTGCCTCGCGCGGGTCGCTCGTCATGGTGGCGCGCGATGCCTCTGCCCGGGCTCTGCCGTTCTTGCAAGAGAACTACGGATATCCGTAGTTCTCAGTGCCCTTGCTCTCCAGACGCGTGGCACCATCCAAAGGGCAGCAAGACTCGAACTCATAGCAATGAAACCTTTTTGCACTAGGAAAATCGGCACAGCTCTGTGTATCATGGGGTTTCTGTGGTCGAACGATGCAATTCGGAGCACGGATTTGGGACGGGGCGACTTACACTCGAATTCTTGTCCGTCGGGGCGCCCAAATCCGCGCAAACCCGCGGGGGCGCCACCGAGCAGTAGTTTGCCGGAGTAAGGACCTGAATGGTTGCAGATTCCGGCGGCACCGCAGCTCGGGCACCGCAACACGGGAAGCAGATCTAGCAAGACCTGCTCTGCTGTTGGGGATTTCCCTAGACCTGTTTCCCTACGCCAGGAATCCCAGCAGTAGGGATTTTGGATTTTCCCCTAGACCTGTTTCCCTACGCCAGGAGGATTTCCCTAGACCTGTTCCCTACGCCAGGAATCCTAGACCTGGGACTTTACTACTTCGGGACTTTACTACTGCAGGATCGGCCATTCCATCCCAAAAGTATTCTTTTCGTGCACAGACAACGGGATTCCACGCGAATTCAGTGTCTCTAAAATACACCCCCCTAAATGTACGATTGAATTGCAGCTTTACAATTCAAGGGCTCCAGTGTGCACGTGCCCTCAGGTCGCGCGCACGGGTCAAGGGACCACGGCCATGACGACGTCCAAGACGACGAAAAAGCCAATGGAGGTTTCTGACGACGAGATGGAGGTACATCCCATGCGGCCAAGCATCGGCGAGCGACCTTGGTCCGACTCTGAGAGCACGGCCGGTACATCTTTGCCTCAGGATGTGAAGGTCACGAAAAAGAGCACCGGGAAGAAAAGCAAAAGTCGGGCGGAGAAGGCAAGAATACCTGCCCAGTCTCGTAGCCTCTGGGCTGTTCTTGGCACAAAGGGAAACAGGCGGATGCCTGTCGCCGACTGCTGACTGGCGCACGTTGGCCGCAGGATCAGAAGAAGAAGAAGAAGAAGTCTAAGCTCGAAGAACACTCGGACGACAGCGTGGACGACGGAGAACCCCGCGTGAAGAAGCCCAAGAAGGAGAGCGGTACTAAAGAAAAGCGCGAGGCCGCAGAGGCGGGGGGGGGTGATGACGAAAATGCAGAGGGAGCAGGAAGCAAGCGAAAGCGGTCGTGGGGCAAAACCCAAGCGGGCGAGGCAGAAACGGTTGACGAACACGCAGGGAATCGGCCGCTCGAGGACTTTGATATCCACGAGGACACAATTGCCAAGCTCCATGTGAAGGGGATCAAGACACTCTTTCCAATCCAGGCAGCGACATTTGCACATGCGATGGCTGGCAAGGTCAGAAGCAAAAAAGAACCATAGCGTTCCTGCCGGAGCCAAGAAACGTATCCCTGTGATGCATTGGTGATAACTCTGAGGCCGTGACTAGGACCTATTGGCTCGGGCGCGGACGGGTACCGGCAAGACGCTCTCGTTCGTGCTCCCCACCAATGAGCGCATGATTGCCCTTCGAGCCAAGAATAAGATGGCCTTTTCGACACGTGCTCGTCCGCCTGTCGCCGTTATTCTCTCTCCTACACGCGAGCTCGCAAAACAGATTTTCTCGGTCCGCACCGCTGATCTGTGCTGTGCTGTGCTGTGCTGTGCTGTGCTGTGCTGTGCTGCGCCTGAAGCTTTTTGAGTGCAGGTAGTTGAGACTGTGATGAGCGACTTCAAGGCGCTCTGTGTGTACGGCGGCGTTCCTTACCTCGACCAGGAGCGCGCGCTCGCACAGGGCATCGACGTGCGTGCCCTCCCCCGCCCACAGCACTCTGGGCCCACACTCGCTACTAGGGGTCGACTCAACATGTGATCCTGACGGCGCTGCCTGGGGCGTGAGGGCAGGTGATTGTAGGAACGCCCGGTCGCGTGATTGATCTCATGGAGAAGAAACGTCTCAAGCTCTCGGGTGCCGTGCCAGCCGCTGCCGCGTCACGGAGCATTGGCTGCGCTGTCCCTTTGAGAGACCCGGGTTCAATTGCTAGTGTAGGAAGCTTCGAAGACTCCCGACCTCAACTGTGGTTGACATGATTATCTTCCCCATGTGCCACACCTGCTTGTGGCTCAACCACGGCGCCGCTCACGTTGGGATGGATCGCGCAGCGGTGCGGTACTTCATCCTTGATGAGGCTGACGAGATGTTGAACATCGGCTTCAAAGAGGCTGTCGACCAGATCTTCGAGACGATCGCGAAGGATAAGGCTGACAGCGCTGTGTCGCTGCAGACCATGCTATTTTCTGCCACGGTTCCTACGTGGGTATCCGACATGATCAAGAAGTACTTCCGGCAGGGGCATGTTTCGGTCGATCTAATCTCAGGAAACCAGGGCTCTGAAACTGCTTCCAAGATTCAGCACTTGCAGATGCCGTGTCCTTGGTCTAACCGCGCGAAGTGCATCGGGGATATCGTACTTTGCTATGCCGGGACACATGGCAAGACCATCATCTTCACGGAAACCAAGAAAGAGGCCAATGAACTTGCACTCGACGATGCCATCAAGCAGGTAGTCCCGCATTCTCTTGGAATCCTCAGTCCCAGATGTTGATTTTGGGGAACAGTGCCGGAATAATCGTACGGAAGTCCTGTTCCCTGGTTACGTGCACTGCGGGCGCGCTGAGTGGATTTTCCTTGCCGGTCGCAGGACTGTGCAGTGCTTCATGGAGACATCGCTCAAGCGCAGCGCGAGACAACTTTCCAGGCGTTTCGCGACGGCAAGTTCAAGGTACTTGTGGCCACGGACGTTGCCTCACGCGGCCTCGACATTCCGGAGATCGACTTGGTGGTCATGTGCCATCCGACAAAAGACGTGGACACGTACGTTCATCGGTCGGGGCGAACAGGGCGTGCAGGACGGTCGGGCGTGGCCGTGACTTTCTACACGCCTCGTGAGTTGGGGCTTCTTCGCAATATTGAGAGGCGAATCAAGCAAAAGATGAAGCAGATCTCCGCGCCGCAGCCTGCGGACGTGATCAAGGCGAATGCACGTGACATCAAGTTGTCCGTCGAAGCAGTTCACGACGAGGTGATCGGGCTCTTCCAGGAGACTGCCGAGGAAATGATCCAAGAGATGGGGGCTGAGCGCGCTCTGTGCGCTGCGCTTGCAGTAATCTCTGGACAAACCGACCCCCTCCCGGCGCGATCGATGCTCACGTCCCTCGACGGTTTCAAAACCTTCATCTTGCGTGTCGAGTCAGGTGCGGTCCCGGCGTGGCCAGCCCACTTCCCTTCTCCACCCGCAGCTGCCCCGCGAGACTGCCGCCAGGCTGCCGCGGGCCTGCCGGTGGGCTGCAGCGAGGCCCAAAACAAAGTTTTCGAGCTCGCGGCCCCTCATCGCGGGCCGCGCAATGTCAGGCCTCCGGGAAACACGCGATGTCTTCGGCTGGATCCGAAAGGTGCTTCCGCAAACGTGCGTGTCAAGCATGAAGGGACTGCGTCTTTTCCAGCCGGAGGAACGAGGTGAGCTCGCCAAGGGTGCCGCCTTTGACGTGCCGATCGACAAAGTCGCTGAATTCGAAAAGGCGAAGTGCCCTCCTGGAGCGGAGGCACTCGAGATCGTCCTCGAGGTCCACTTCCCCGCCACGGAGCCGTTGCGAGGCCGCTGCTCCCCTCCCCAAAAGTCGATGCTTCTCCACGACGAGTACTTTCGCATGTTGCGCTCCATGGCTGCCTCATCTTTAGAGGTATTCTCTGTGCATGAGATTGACCTGCGCCCTCACATTCCATACGCCTGCGTTGAATCAGGGCAAGGACCTCCCCCCGCTTCAAGACCCGCCGCAGCTCGGGGGCTATGGCTCTTCGCCTGGCGGAGGCTACGGCGGACGCGGGGGCTATGGCGGGCGCGGAGGCTTCGGGGGGGACCGCGGCGGGCGCGGAGGCGGCGGAGCGGGGCGTGGAGGTTGGTCGGGAGGTGGGTCGCCAATGCGCGGGGCCAACGATCGCAAGGTACTTGAGGAGCCGCGCGGCTCTAGGGTGATTTGGAAACCCAA
>Ga0115567_10000737_pt1 | contig 32218 bp, 28 predicted proteins | sample COGITO_mtgs_1204_2_FD_88679 | JGI IMG/M metagenome (GOLD analysis project Ga0115567, IMG submission 88679) | Pelagic marine microbial communities from North Sea - COGITO_mtgs_120412 | ecosystem: Environmental > Aquatic > Marine > Epipelagic | place: Germany:Helgoland, sampling site Kabeltonne...
CTAAAGACAGCAAGTAGAAGGGGTTGGAATTAAATTCCAACTCCTTTTTTTAACCCCGGCTTTATGGGCAGGGATAGCAAATCACAATTAATGCTCCACAGTGAGCGAGTTTGTCTGACACCGTATTCCCAAGTAGAGGAGATTAGATCATGAAAATGACGCGTCGCGGTTTCGTAGGAACTATCGGTCTTGGCAGTGCTGCCGGACTTCTTTCAAGTGCAGGTCTTACTAGTCGCCATGCCAACGCAGCGAGTTATGCGGATGAGGCTGTGTATGACGGTGGCATCATGCAGCTCAATCAAAACGAGAGTGCTCGTGGCCCTGGCCCCAAGACCATGGAAGCAATTCGCTCTCACGTAACCAAGCGGGTTGGCCGAGGCTATGCGCCAGATCATGTGAATGAATTGCGTTCTACACTGGCTGAGGGTTACGGTGTTAGTACTGACAATGTAATTCTGGCAACAGGCTCTGGGCCTTTGCTAGTGGGGGCAACGCGGGCTTTCTGTTCCGCGAACAAACCGCTGGCTACTATTGACCCTACCTATACAACAGCCGAACAGACCGCGCGTGAGATGGGTGTAGGGATAAGACGTGTGCCAGTAGATGGCTCTAACATGGGCGTCGATCTGGATGGTCTAGCAAAAGCCGCGGTGGGTGCAGGTATGGTCTATTTCTGCAATCCGAATAATCCAACGGGCACGGTGCATTCGCCAGCTGCAGTGGAATCCTTTGTTAGGCGTGTGCAGCGTGAATCGCCGAATACCAGGATGCTCATCGATGAGGCCTATATCAACTATGCTGCCGATGAGGTTATGCAAACCGCGTTGCCCTTAGCGCTGGAGTTCGAGAATGTGTTTATTACCCGTTCCTTTTCCAAGGCGCATGGCATGGCTGGATTGCGTGTTGGTTATGCACTGGGTCAAAAGCAGACCCTCGATGCGATCACCGGTGCCTGGGGTATGGGTGATTTGAACATGTTAAGCGCGATAGCGGCGATTACCGCATTTAAAGACAAGGAACACATCGAATGGGAGCGACAGGAAAACACCGAGATTCGCGCCTTCGTCGTTGCTGCATTCAATGATATGGGCTTCGAGGCTACAAACTCGCACACCAATCATATTTTCGTGAACCTGGGTCGCCCGGCGAAAGAGTTTCGCGATGCCTGTTTAGAGCACAAGATCTTGGTCGGTCGAGACTTTCCGCCGTTCCACAATACTCACTGCCGTATCTCCATGGGCAGTAGAGAAGAGATGCAGCAAGCAGTCGAGGTGTTCCGTAAGGTGCTAGCCTAGAAACCAATCAGTGAGTTAAATGAAAACGGAGACTGATCTGCCGATGGGCTGGTCAGTCTCCGTTTTGCATTTCTGCTCTCATTGTTTTTGTCACAGGCAACGACGATACAGCGCAAATAATCTTTCCCAGTGTCTCTCTGCCGATTCTTTGTGGTATTTGCCTTCGCGTTTGGGAAACACAAAACCATGTTCGGTGCCCGGATACCATTCGATGCGTGAATTGATAGCCGTGTTTGCCAGATAGCTCTCCAGATTATCTACCATCTCCTTCGGTGCATACTCGTCGGTCTCGGCGCAGCCGAAATACATCTCGGCCTTTATTTTATCTGCATCCAGATGTGGAGAATCTGCTCGATCCGAATACAGATAGACGCCATGAAAGGAGGCGCTGGCAGCGATGCGGTCAGGGAATGCGGCGGCGGCAGCGAAGGCAAACGGGCCACTCATGCAGTAGCCGACACAGCCGATTTTTCCATCTCTTGCGGCAGCATCCTGATCTGCGAATTCGATGAGAGAACGAACGTCTTCGCACGCCATCGCATTGCTTAGCGAGGCCATATGTTCATGCATCACTTCACGTCCTGATTCCTGAATCTTGAATTCTCTGACGCGGCGATAGTAGAGATTTGGCAGCATCACATAGTAGCCGGCGGTAGCCAGGCGATTGGCCATGTCATGGAGTTCTGCACGCTTACCGGGGGCATCCATTAGAAACAGTATGACCGGGTGTGGGCCTTCCTCTTCCGGATGAGTGATGAAGGTATTCATGCTGCCCGCACTGGTGGGTAGATCTATCTCTCGATTTATCATTGCTAGCGGTCTTCATTGTAGTGGAGAAAAATGATGGAAAAACAAAGGTAGCAGAAACCCCATGATCTTCAATACTTTGGTGTTAAAGATTTCTGGTGTAGGCTGAATTTTAGGTGAACTCCTGTATATTAGCTCCACCTAGGCGAGCCTGGCAGTCAGCTGCTTATTGAAATTTTTGTGAATGAATTGAAAGGTGAAGAGCAAGATGTCGAAGTACACGCCCCCGAAAGTTTGGACATTCAATACCGAATCCGGCGGCCAGTTCGCTAATATCAACAAGCCTACGGCGGGTGCTCAGCAGGAGCAAGCCCTGCCGGTGGGGAAACATCCCCTGCAGCTCTATTCTCTCGCGACCCCTAACGGCGTGAAGGTGACGATACTGCTGGAAGAACTACTCGCCCTGGGTCATGAGGGAGCAGAATACGATGCGCATCTGATTCGCATAAACGAGGGTGAGCAATTCGGTAGCGACTTTGTCGCGATCAACCCTAATTCAAAGATTCCCGCACTGCTCGATCACAGCACGTCACCACCGACTAGAGTATTCGAGTCGGGCGCTATCCTCATCTATGTGGCTGAGAAATTCGGCGCCTTCATTCCGCAAGATTCATCTGCCAGGGCGGAGTGTCTGTCCTGGCTTATGTGGCAGATGGGAGCCGGGCCTTTCCTCGGTGTTGGCTTCGGTCATTTCTATGCCTATGCCCCGGAGAAATGGGAGTATCCAATTAATCGTTATGCCATGGAGGTGAAGCGACAATTAGACCTTCTGGATAAGAACCTCGCCGATCGAGCTTATCTATGTGGCGATAAATATAACATTTCAGATATGGCTGCGTATCCATGGTACGGTGCTGCGGTATTGCATAATATTTATGACGCGGCAGAGTTTCTCGACGTGGCATCGTATAAGAACGTGGTCCGTTGGGCGAAAGAAATAGAAGAGCGCCCAGCAGTAAAGCGCGGTCGACGAGTTAACCGTACCTGGGGCCGGGAAGAGACTCGATTACCAGAGCGACACGATGCGAGTGACTTCGACTAGGCAGTAGCGACTGTGTAGGTGCAGCGGCCGAGAGAGCAAAGCCCGAAAGCGAAGCGCTCCATCATTTCCATGCCGTCGCACATCCAGAAAACCTGGGGTTGGGTAGGGAAGAGTAGGAAGGATAGGGAAGGGAGTGAAGGAAGGAAGGCGAGTCCCGCCCCGATACCGAGTTGTTCCACGTCTCTTAGGATAGTGGATCTATTTCTCGAATCTAGCGCTGTCATCTGGCTATGAGTCTCCCTGATTTTTCCTTTGCTGCCCAAGCTGTCGCCTCAACCGCGCAGGATGCGCTCCGCAGGAAAAATCGAAATAGGAGGCAGCCAAGAAGTTGCCTGTGTTTGGGTCATGGAATTGATGCGAAACAGTCACTACTAATGATTCTTCAGAATTTATGCTAGTTTGTATCCAGACAATAGGAACAAAAAGAGGTCACACCTTTGAGCAGTTCTGTCACACAACCTATTCACTATCGCAGCCTCAGTAGCATTGCTCAGAGCATCAAGGGTGGTCAGATATCTCCGGTGGAGCTGACAGAAACACTCTTGTCTCGTATCGATACCATCGATGGCCGTCTTAAGAGCTATGCAACAGTCATGGCGCAGCAGGCAAGAGATGCCGCTAGCCAGGCTGAGAGGGAGATACTCGCTGGAAATTATAAGGGGCCCCTCCATGGAGTCCCCATAGCGGTGAAGGACCTTTGCTTCACAGCAGGAACTCGCACCATGGGTGGACTTAAGGTGCTGCGTGACTTCGTGCCTGGCCACGATGCTACAGTGGTTCAGAAGCTATCTAATTCCGGTGCGGTAATTCTGGGGAAATTGAATCTAACCGAGGGCGCGCTGTCAGGCTACCACCGAGATTTTCCAATACCAGTTAATCCCTGGGGAGAAGACCTATGGGCCGGTGTTTCTTCTAGTGGATCGGGCGTAGCCACGGCCGCGGGCCTGTGCTTTGGCTCTCTCGGTACCGATACTGGAGGCTCAATTCGCTACCCGGCTATGGCAAATGGAATCGTGGGTCTGAAGCCAACCTATGGCAGGGTTAGCCGACATGGGGTGTTGGAGCTGGCAGGTTCTCTCGATCATATAGGTCCTATGACTAGATCGGTAAAAGACGCGGCCATAATGTTCGAAGCCATCGCTGGATATGACGCCAGTGATGCAAGCTCGCTGGATATTGCCGTACCAAAAATCTGTGACGCATTGACTGACGACCTGTCGGGTATCCGAATCGGAGTGGACGAACGTTATCTAAGTAACGGCACTAACCTGGGCTTGGTAGATGCGATTCATCAGGTCATCGAAGTTCTGGCACAGCTAGGCGCTCAAATAGTTGAGATTGCTATGCCCGAGTCTGATCCGATGGATCTGCGCAATGCCTGGTTGCCGATCTGTGCCTATGAGGCGGCTAAGGCGCACAGCGGCAACTATCCATCGCTTGCAAACGAATACGGTGGCTATTTCGGTGATGCGCTGAAGCTGGGCGCATCGATGAGTGCGCAAGAGTATGAAGAATCGACAAGACTGCGAGAAAAGATAAGCACACAATTCGAGTCAGCCCTGGAGCCGGTGGACGCCGTAATCTGTCCTTCAGGCGGATCCGTGTTTACGGTAGACAAGGAAGTACAATACGGCAATATGGAGTCTTTAAGGCCGGTTATTCAGCATTTTCAGGGACAGTTTACTATTCCCGCAGATCTTGCCGGTACGCCCACCATAACTGTTCCCTGCGGCTTCTCCGAAGCCGAGCATCCCTATGCCGTGCAGTTCCTAGGTAGTCGATTGTCAGAGTTGAATCTCTGTCGTATCGCGCACGCCTACGAACAGGCAACGCTTTGGCATCAGCGCCATCCCGCCATATAAATATGACACCTATCTATTACTGTCTTTTGAACGATCGAACATTTTTTGGCGCGGAAAACGGGCGAGTCGTCCGCACTAGTCTGGGTTAGTAGGGCCGGCTTATGGAGTCATTGAGAATATTTTAGTTACCAGGGCTGAGCGCAACAAGATAGTCACAAAGAGTCCGCTGCTTTTTGCGTGAAGAATGGCCGAAAGTAAGAACAGTCACAAGCTAAACTATCAGTGACCGATTAATGGGGAATAACAGAGATTCTATTTCTTTATCGAAGAAAGAAAGTAGAAGACGAGTCCTAAGCCTATGATCCCGAGTCCAAACAATCCTTCAACTGGTCGACTAATCAGAACGAAGGCGAGGGTCCATCCTGTTAGCGCAAGATAGATTAACGGCGGCAATGGGAATAGGAAAGTCGTGTAGGGACGAGGTAAGTCAGGCTGCCGCCAACGCAATACGAATATTCCCAGAACGGTTGTAAAGCTACTTAGTGCCAGAGTGAATCCTGAGAACACCAGCACCGATTCGAAAGTGGATGAAAAAATAAAGAGAAGGGCGATTGCCGATTGGATATAGATGGCAATTGCGGGTATGCCGTTCTCATTCTTTTTGGCAAGCGCATTGAGCGCGGGAAAGTCCTCACCGATAACCTGAATAACCCGTGGTCCGGCCATGGTCATGGCGCTTACCGTCGATACTAATAGCATGGCAAGAACGAGTCCCGTGAAGCGCCCGCCCAACTCACCGAATGCAGCCTCTGCAGAGATAAAACCTACCTCCACCTGCCCGGCCATGGCATCCATTGGCGTGGTGTAGAGAAACGTGAAATTGAGGGCCACGTAGAGGAGAGTCACTATCATCGTTCCGCCCATCAGAATCCAGGGTAGTGTGCGCTGTGGGTTCTCCAGTTCGCTACTTAAATAAGTTGCGGCGTTCCAGCCAGTATAGGCAAAGCTCACATAGATAAGCGCAACGGCGAAGACGCCGCTGGTCAGCAAGGCGCCATCTCCTGCAACAGGAAGGAAGGTGGCGGGCTGAGGTGTATCTACTGCGAAGAAAGCGGCTGTGCAGAAGACGACGATGATGCCTACCTTCAAGATGGTGAAAACGACCTGCAGTCCTCCACTGTTGCGCCGATTACTCGCATGCACCAGGGTCAAGGCAATCACCAGCGCCGCGGCCAGGCCCTTCTCCAGCCAGGGGCTCTCACCCACCTGGAAAACCGAGGTGCCATAGGCCGCGAAGGTCATCGCAGCTAGCGCTGTAGGCCCCGCAAATCCTACCGTTGCTGAAACCCAGCCGGACACAAAGCCTACAGCAGGGTGATAGATTCGTGTGAGGAAATTATATTCGCCACCGGAACGGGGCATGGCGGCACCTAGTTCGGCATAGGTCATTGCGCCACATACGGCGGCAATGCCACCTACGGCCCACAAGGCCAACAGTACGAAGCCTGATCGAATATCCAAGAGCTGAAAACCCAGGCTGGTAAACACACCAGTGCCGACCATGTTGGCGACGACGACGGCCATTACCGTGAAATGACGAAATTTGCCTTGGGACATAGCGGCTTAACAGCTCTGCGAGGTGAATTAATCAGGTTGCATTATTACGGTGATGAGGCGCTACGTCTATGACTGAATATGAAAAGGCGCTGCTATAGTTTGACTATTCCAGACTCTGCCACTAATCACCTCGAGGGTAGTAAGAGTTATGTTCAGTCTTACTGATCCTAGATTAATAGCTTTAATCGTATCGCTTAAGCCGAGTTATTTTTTGTTGTGGGCACAGGCACAAATGCGTAAAAACTCTGCTATTCTAGCCCTATTCATTCGGTCAAATTAGTTTCTCCTGGAGTCGCTTATGCGCAATCTACTGCTCTTAGTCGCATTTTTTCTTACCCCCTCGATATTGGCTCAGCCTAGTCAGCCAGACTGGTCGTCCGTCGAAGATGAGACGCTGCGGCATTTCCGCGCCTTGTTGCAGTTTGATACCAGCGATCCACCCGGGCGAGAACTGCCTGCTGCCGAGTACATACGCGATGTCCTGGAAGCCGAGGGCTTCGACGTGGAGATGCTCGCGACGGACCCGGCGCGGCCTAATGTGATTACGCGCTTAAAGGGCAATGGCGACAAAGAGCCACTGCTCATCATGGCCCATACCGATGTAGTAAATGTAGACCCCGAGAAGTGGACCTTCCCGCCGTTTAGCGCGACGGTAGACAATGGTTATGTCTATGGGCGTGGCGCAGTTGATGACAAGGACAATCTGGCATCCGCCTTAATGGTGATGCTGGAACTCAAGCGGCAGAATGTGCAGCTCGATCGAGACGTAATCTTTCTTGCCGAATCGGGAGAAGAAGGCGCCACTGAGTACGGCATCGAGTTCATGATTAATGAGCATTTCGATAAGATCGAATCGGAATTCTGTCTGGCAGAGGGCGGCTCGGTCGCACGGGTGAATCGTGAGGTGCAGTACGCCGGTATCCAGACCGTAGAGAAAATACCCTACAGAGTAGACTTGCTCGCCACGGGCGTAGCCGGCCATGGTTCGGTGCCGTTGCAGACCAATTCTGTTACTCGACTCGCTAAGGCGGTGGCGGCAATTGCTGACTGGCGTTCACCGATTCGTTTGAATGAGACTACGGCGGCATATTTTCAGAGGCTCGCATCTATATCGCCAGCGGATGCTGCGCAACGTTACCTGAATGTGCTCGACCCGGGCCTCGCTAGCGAAGTCGATGAATATTTTCTCGCTAATGAGCCGCGCCATGCTTCTATGTTGCGCTCTTCCCTGTCGCCAAATATTTTCAATGCGGGCTATCGCATTAACGTCATACCTTCGGAAGCTACCGCCAGTGTCGATTTTCGCGCACTACCCGATGAAGACATTCCTGCATTTCTGGATGAGATCCGCCGTGTGATTAACGATCCGGCGGTAGAAGTAAGTCTTGGCGATCGCAACACACGCCCGCCGGGTGAGGCGAGTCTCAATACGCCAGCATTCAGTGCAATCGAAGCAAATATCAACAAGCACTATGGGGTTATCACGCTGCCGACGATGAGCACAGGCGCGACAGACATGGCCTATCTGCGTAATAGGGGTATTCAATGTTATGGCATAGGGCCCGCTATCGATCGCGAAGACGCAGCCTTGGGCTTTGGGGCACACAGTGATCAAGAGAGAATTCTCATTAGTGAGCTGCACCGTTTCGTGCGCTTCAATTGGGACGTTGTGATTCAGATTGCTGCCTCAGGTAACTAGGATTTAGCGCTAGACGGTTAACGCAACTTTTAAAATAGAAGGAACAATAATGAGAATATTTCGATCGTTACTAGGCATCGCCACATTCGGATTTAGTTTCTCAGTTGTACAGGCGCAATCTGATGCGGGGCCACAAATATCCATTGGCAACGGAGCTAAGAACTGGATCACGACGGAAGGGGTGCAGCGAGCTGAAGGAACGCTCACGTTCACTGAGGTTCAGATCGATGGCAATGGCTGGTTGGTTATACACCCTTTTGAAAATGGTGCGCCCAACGGTGACAAGTATGTTGCCTCGACCTATTTAAAGGATGGCAAGAATTCAGATGTGAGTATCAAGGTTCACAAAGGCTTGCAAACCGGTGAGATGTTTATCGTGATGCTGCACCGCGACGTCAATGAGAATCAGGTTCTGGATTTTGTTTTTGTCGATGAGCAAAACGTTATGGATACGGCGGTATTCGAAGGCAGTACTATGATCGGGCATGCCATACCCGCGCCGTAGCTGGGCAGTGTGATGTGTAGCAAGCAAGTGCGTTGAATGATAATCGGCGAGATTAACTATCTCGCCGATTATCATTTGGCTGTTCTAGTCCTCTGACTGGGCAGCGAGTCTCTCTTCGGCGCGATGGCCAGAGAGGATGTTGGCCATGCCATAGTTGCCCTCATGACAGGCATACTCGTAGATATCATCATTCGTATGATCGAAAATAATCTCCCGTGTATAGGGCGCGGTATAACTACCTGGGTCATCGGATGTAAAGCGATACTGAATGGCCTCGTCCGAGATTCGCGTAATTCGTTCTACATTTACCTTGCGCGATGTTTCCGGGCCAGTGCTGCTCTTGTCTGAATAATTTGTGGTCTCAACGACTAGTGTATCTCCATCCCAATAGCCGCGTGAATCTCCATGCCAGAGTTTTATATTTTCATGAGCATGGGGCTTGGCAACTAAGGGAATGATACGCACGTCATGTGCCATTTCTTGAATGATGGCTACCGTATCTCGTGTTTGCACGATCTGCCAATAGCTGTTGTAGCCGGAGCCCAAGCGCGGCGCACCGAAACTTAAACAGCGTTCGCCCAGAGGTCTGTCGGTATAAGAGTCTGCCGGATGATCGAGCCGGTGCTGAGCGAGGTCCCTGGCTGCAGCAATCGCTTGCTCGGTTCGCACTGGAAACTGACCATTGGGAGGGTCGATGATTTGCGACGTGCCTCGATGAATCTTTCTATCTACCATCCATTGGGAATCATAGTTACCGGTGGAGGGGTCGTAAGATTTAATCTCGCCACTAAACGCTGCGGCGAGTACGCCCTCACCGAACAGAGCATCACCGCCTTCTGCGGCAATTTGTGCCATGCGCTGTTGCAGGAATTCAACGTCTTCATCGGTTAGGAATTTCTTGTCGCCGAAGACCTCGGGACGTTCCACGGGCGTAATCGTATTGTTCTCCCATACGCCCTGTAAATCGGGGTGGCCATCGATAGTTCTGGCGACCTCCCAGTTGCCGCTGGATTGGGCCAGGCTGAGGCCGCTGAATAGTAGTAGTGTTGCCGCTGAACTGCAGTAGCTGAGAACTCTCTTCATGGTGTAAGTCCTTGGAAATAGTCTGTTTTTATAGGCTTTAGCACGAATACCGCTTTTTCGACTAAGCTCCAATTTAAACCTTTGGCGGCTAGAGTACAAGCGGGTATAAAGCCGTAGAGGCTTGCTCTGGCTGCTTTCTTTCGTTAGTCCCGAAGATGGCCCTAAGAAGCCTATAGGCCGCGCAGGCTCCTAGGTATCTGCGACTGAACGGGCGGATAACAATGCAAAAGCACCTATATCCTCTATTATTGGCCAGTGTGCTTGCTAGCTGTGCAACCGGCGAGCCAGGAGAGAGAGCGAGGCTGCCAACCAATGCCGAGGTTGCCTGTTACAACTCAATTGCGCCCGAGGAAGACCCTATCGCCTGTTTCACCAGAATCGCGTTAGGCAGTCGTTTCCCGAGGCGAACTTGCTACCGTATTGCTGAGCTAAAGAATATGGAAGGGCAGGAGCAGAACGGAGTCGACCTGATGCAGATCGATGGCCTGCTAGACAGTCCATTTCAGCTTCGATAGCCTTGCGGCGTTATCGCACCTAGCGTTGCCGTAACATGTCTCGATTTATCTCTGAAATATTTTTAACGCCCAGCAGTCTCATGTCTCGTTCTATCTCGGTTTTTAGATTCTGCAGCGCACGTTCGACGCCGGGCTGTCCGGCAGCGGCTAGTGAATATAAATACATGCGCCCGCCAGAGCAGGCTTTCGCTCCAGCTGCAATCGCTTTTAGAACGTGGGTTCCACGCCTAACGCCGCCATCTAGAATAATATCGATATCATCACCTACTGCATCGGCGATCTCTGAGACCTGATCGAATGGGGATCGTGATCCATCGAGTTGCCGCCCACCATGATTCGATATCATGATCGCATCGGCGCCGATATCTACGGCCTTTCTGGCATCTGCGACACTCATGATGCCCTTCAGGCAGAAGGGGCCGCCCCACTGTGCACGCAGCGCTTCTGCGTCGGACCAGTTCATGGTTGGATCTAGCATCTCGGCGAAGTAGTCTCCTATCGAAACTGCAACATTCGATCCCTGCTGCACGAAGTCTTTTAATTCTGCGAGCTCGAATGCCTCGCGAAAGAAGTAATTCACCGCCCAGCCGGGATGCGTGGCAAAACTGAATAGACTCTTTAGTGTGAGCCGAGGTGGTGAGGTAAAGCCGGTATAGAGGTCGCGTTCCCGATTTCCACCGGTGATGGTGTCGACGGTGAGCGCAAGGGTATTGAAGCCAGCCGCCTGCGCACGCTGCACCATGGCATCGTTGAGGGCTCGGTCCTTGTGGAAATAGAACTGAAACATCTTCGGTGTTGAAATCATCTCGCCAATTTCGGCCAGACTCACCGTACCGAGTGCCGAAACACCGAACATCGTGCCGAACTTTTCTGCGGCACGGGCAACAGCTCTTTCGCCGTCGTGGTGAAACAGGCGCTGCAACGCGGTGGGAGAACAAAAGATTGGCATGTCCAGTTTCTGCCCCATAACGGTGACCGACATATCGACCTCTTCGACACCGGCAAGCACGTTGGGCACAAGATCGGAGTCATCGAATGCGGACGTGTTTCGACGGTAGGTGATTTCATCATCCGCGGCGCCGTCGATATAGTGAAATATAGGGCCTGGAAGTCGCTGTTTCGCCAGCAGACGCAGGTCTTCTACGTTATGGCAGTCTTTTAAGCGTCGGAACATAGTTGTTTGCTCGTATTCAATAATCTGTCTGCCCATTATCGTTGTAATGAGCCCAGAATCGAAGGATTTATTCATTTGAGTCTATTTATAGCCGTTTAGCGCCTCAAAGCCAGTCGCCATAGTCGTGGACTTTTATTGCGAGCCAACTTAGTATCACCAGCTAGTTGACTACAAGCTCTTAAGAGGAACTATCCATGCGCAAAACACTATTCAATCTAATTACACTTATCGGCTTAACGCTCAGCCTGGGCTACAGCAGCCTGGTGCTCGCAGCTGACGCGCCGCCTCCCTGTGGTCCCGCATCACACCTGTCAGACGATCTTTCTGCTAATGTCGATGCTGCTTCTCGTTGTTTCGAGATTCGTATGTACACCGCCGAACCTATAAAGGATGGAGTGGGTGGTATCGACAACCTGCATCAGCGCTTCCGCGAGAAGGAAGTCTCCATATTCGAAAAGCACGGCGCAGAGGTTATTGCGGTTTGGCAGAAGTTGGATGATCCGAATACTCTGGTTTGGATGCTCGCCTATAGAGACCGAGCTCATCGCACTGAAGTCTGGGATGCCTTTCTTGCCGATCCAGAATGGGTAGAACTAAGACAAAAGTACGAAGTGCCTATTTCAGCGAACACTTTCATGATGAGTGCCACAGACTATTCCAATCTGAAGTAAGACAGTCTTCACAATTCCCGTGATGTTCGATAATACGACTTCATGGGATGTATGGACTGGCCTGCCAAGATCAGGATAAAGTTAGGCAAATACCACAATAAGTTCAATCAAGAATTAGTAGAGGAGCAGTAACAATGGGGAAATTCACCAGCTTAATCGGCGCGGCATCACTAGCCTTGTCATTTAATGCATTCGGGGCCGACGCGCCTGAGACGATTACGGTAACCAGTTCGGCCTTCGATCACCACGGCATGGTGCCTGAGGAATACTCAGCCTATGGCGAAAATAAGTCGATCGACCTTAACTGGTCAAATTTACCTGCGGGCACAGTGCAACTGGCCCTTATTTGTGATGATCCGGAAGTAGTGACTATAGGCATGATGGCTACACCATTCCCGCACTGGGTTGCCTATAACATCCCGGCGTCAGCTTCTGGCCTTCCCGAGAATATGGCTAAAGATGCAGTTGTCACAGGTGTTGCTGGCCTAGAGGGTATGATCAATGGCTTGAATGGTACTAGCCGTGCTGGCTATTTTGGTCCTCGTCCTCCTGTTAATGGACACCTTCACGCCTATCACTTCCGCGTCTATGCGATTGACTCTGACCTTGGCTTGGCAGAAGGGCTCAATAAAGACGAGCTTCTAGCAGCTATCGATGGCCATGTGCTCGCCACAGGCATGTTGATGGGGCATTACGAACGTAAGGAACAGTAGCGGCGACAGGCTGTCTTATAAGTAGTATCAAAAGCGGGCCTTTGGCCCGCTTTTTTGTTTATGAAAAGTTAATGCATGAACCGATTGAATAGGGCACAATGCCGCACTTTTTCGCAGCGCCTACCGCTAGCGATATAATCAAAAGGGGTGATATATCGTCAAATGTACATAGTCTCTCCTGGCCCCATATCTGCTCAGATAAAACCTGATTCGCGACCCTTGCGCTGTCTATTGGCCGCCTTTGCGTTTCTGGTGAGCGCTGTGCTATCAGCGCAACCAACAACTATTACAATCAACGGTGCCACGGAGCAACTGGAACGAAATCTGCGCGCACTTGTCGGCATCCCAAATGTAAGCTGTGAAACGTCTCAGGCTCGATTGCGTAGATTCATTCCAGGTATTCGCCAGAGCATTGATCGTGCCGGTCGCGCCTTAGGTTTCTACTTTATGGAGAGCTCAATAGAGTTCACTGTTGAAGATGACTGTTGGGCTCTTGGCGTGAACATAGAACCAGGCGCGCCGCTAATAATGTCTGAAGTTGAAGTGAATATTGGCAGCGATGCGAATCTATTCTCCAGTGTATTGGCAGACCTACCCATAGCAGCGGGCGATCAGTTAAATCAAAAGCTCTATGAAGAGATTAAAACCAATCTAAGCACACGCGCTGTAGAGATGGGATTCTTCACTGCGAGGTTCGAGCGTTCACAGTTATTGTTAGATCTGCAGGAGAACAGCGCGAGAGCATCAATCGATTTTAATCCGGGTGAGCGATACCGCTTCCGTGAGGTGCAACTACAATCCATAGACTTCTTGTCGGATGACTTTATTCGTAAATTTGTCAATCTGGAAGAAGGGGCCTACTACTCTTCGGCTGCGCTGATTGAACTTAGAAATTCATTGAATGAGAGCCAGTATTTTAGCAATGTGACTGTCACACCGGCACTGAGTGCTAATCAAGATTCTCGGGTTCCAATAAACGTCGCGTTAGAGCCTCGACTTCGACATATTTATTCCTTCGGTACCGGCCTAACAACTGATATTGGTCCAAGAGTAACTGCAAGTTATGAAGACAGATACCTGAACCGGGAAGGACATAGATTTGATTCAGGTTCTAGCGTATCGCCAATAGAGCAGTCGGTCGATATGAGCTACACGATTCCTATGGCAAATCCAGCTACCGAATCGCTACGTTTCGCCAGTGGAATTCTGAGACAGAGCAATGACACATTCACGAGCAATACCTTCAAACTAGGCTCAGTATACAGTTTTATTAACCGTTCCAGCTGGCGGCAGAATTATTCGCTCAATTTTCAGCATGAAGAGTTTCAGATTGGTGATCAAGATGAAATAGCCGACATGTTAATTGCGGGAACCAGTCTCTCCAAGACCAGAGCAGACCATGCTTTATATCCCACTAGAGGCTGGCGTGCCTTCGGTCGTTTGCGCGGTGCCTCTAGTGCTTTGTTATCAACGGAATCCTTTCTGCAGTTGGACTTGCAGGCTAAGTGGATCAGCACCCTGGGGCCGGGGCGATTGATCGCGAGATTCGATATAGGCACAACCCTGGCGAATGACGCGGCAGATCTGCCGGTGTCGATTAAGTATTTTGCGGGTGGCGATCAGAACGTGAGAGGCTATCAATACCAGTCCCTTGGTCCGGAGAATGAGCTGGGGGAAGTAGTTGGCGGCAAGCATCTTTTTGTTGCCTCCGCGGAATATGATTTTCGTGTCCATCCAGACTGGAAGTTAGCGGTTTTCTATGACACCGGTAACGCATTCTCTGAGTTCGATGACTTGAATCTCCAAAGTAGCGCAGGAATCGGTGTGCGTTGGCTCTCTCCGATTGGGCCTATTCGAGTGGACCTCGCTTCGGCGCTGGATAACGACAACAAGCTGCGTCTGCACATCACTATGGGGCCAGATCTGTGAGCGAGTTGCGTGAGAGGAGAGTCTGGAAATGGTTGGCCATTAGCGCCGCCTCTGTCGTGTTGGGCCTATTGTTATTGCTAGGTGCGGTGAGTGTTATGTTAAGCACACAGTCGGGCAGTCAATGGGCGTTGGGGCAGGTAATACAGAGACTAAACGCCGCTGGAAGTCTGTCGATCGAAGTGGAGAGCACAAGGGGCACTATCTTTCGCGGTTTATCCTTCGGCCGTATGCGCTTATCTAATGACGGGGACAGCTATATCCTTGAAGATCTGCGCACATCGTGGAATCCCTATTCCCTGCTGACCGGACAGTTAGTACTTTCCGATATCTGGATAGCGAATCTGAGAGTCGAGATGTCGGGTGAGGTGTCTAGAGAAGTGCCGCAGGACTCTGATTTGGATCTCAGTTTTTTGAGTACGCCCCTGCCTATGGGTGTCGCTATCTCAGGGCTATATGTGGAAAGAATTGAGTTCGTTCAGGACGAGGTATATACCTTCCGCTCTATCTCATTCACGGCGGAACTGAACGAACAGGAATTGAATCTGACATCGCTTGAAGTCGCTTTCGAGGAGGCAGAGTTAGGCGGCGATTTCTCCCTAGGCCTTACAGCGAATTTTCCTGTGAGTGCTCAACTGGATTGGCGCTACAACACACGCATTGCTGAAAGAGACGAAGAGCTAAGCGGTCGATTAGGATTAGCAGGCGATCTATCTACTCTACAGATCGAGCATCAACTTCAGTCTCCACAGCAAATACAGTCTAGTGGCAGCCTTGTCACGGGCTTATTCGACGAGAATTTCGCGATAGACCTGCGGCATTCCGCAAGCGAACTTACACTGCCCGTTGAAGTTGCACTGAACTACTCGCTTAGCGAAATTTTTATCGGAACAACTGGGAGTATCGAAGAGTTGTCTGTCGATCTGCAAGCCAGCTTGCAGCTTGAAGAGTTCCCGCCCATCCTTATCGATACGCAAGCTGTCTACACCGACACACTTCTTAGCGTTAGGTCTTACAAGCTAGTTGCAGCAAACAATACGCTATCCGGAGCCGTGAATGTCGATTGGTCGGCAGTACCTCAAATAGTAGGCGACTATAGAATGGAGGCTAGTACTATCGATGAGTTTGTCAGTTTGCCTGCGTCACTTAGTCTGAGTGAGCTATCAGGAGAGGGCAGCTATGACATAAGTCTGCCGGAAGCGGGTGCCGAGGGCAGGTTCACCATTGAGACCCTAAGCGGACAGTTAGCCGACTATCTCTTGCAGGGGCAGGGTTCGCTGGCATTCGGTCAGGGCTCGATGCGCTTCGATGACATTCAATTGCGAACGCAAAATAACCAGGTGAATGTGAGTGGCAGTTATTCTGAGATGCTAGATTTAAATTGGACTATTTCGGCGGCGTCATTGGAAGAGCTTATTCCAGGAAGTAGCGGAGTCCTGGAGGGACAGGGACAGCTGCGGGGTGATCTCGCCACACCGGATATCACAGGCACCCTTTTCGGCAGAAATACAAGCTATCAGCAATTCTTCAGTGATCAATTTTCTATCGATTTCCAGCGCATTGCTGGCCAGGTTGAAGGCGAGGCTGCTTTCGAAACCCTACGCTATGTAGAAGACTCTGTGGACGAATCCCTTTCTTCGATACTATTGCTCCTGTCGGGGTCTGAGGAAAGCCACGCAGTAGATGTGACTGCCAAGAGTAAATTTGGAGACATTGCAGCAAAGGTATCGGGTAGCGTAGCCGACACCTCAGGTTTTTCTTGGGAAGGAAGCCTTGAGTCAGCCGCGCTCGATACGCCTCTTGGAACCTGGGCAACACGATCGAGTACTGCTATGGCGATCAACGATTTCGCTATCAACCTTGGCGAGAGTTGTTGGGGCCAGGAGAGAACGCTGGTGTGTGTCACCCTTGAGAATTTCAGTGCGGCGGGTATAAGCGCCGAAGGTTCCCTGCAGAATTTCCCATTGGCCACTTTCAACTCTGGCGGACTACTTAATTCAGACGCGGGGCCGAATCTTGAGATGGATGAGTTGATCCTGCTACCACAATTGCCAGAGGGTACGATTCTGCAAGGGCAGTTGGGGGCAGATTTTTCTGTTGTTGGCGCTGCAAACGATGAGATGACTATAGAGTTTCAGTTGGCCGCGAGTGATGCGCTGCTATTGATCACGCCGCCGCAAGAACAAGATGAGTCAGGCGCCGATTTTGAAGAAGTGTCATTGGTCCAGGAATATGATTTGGAAGTTCTCGAACTGTCGGGAATCTCCAGCGCGGGCTCCTGGCAGTTACGCTCGGAAGCCCGGCTCCTGCGTGAGAATATAGATGATAGCGGAATAGATGCTCGCGGGGCATTGACGGCAAGTATGGATATAGCGGCTGATCATAGCCTAAGTGGCAGCATAGATGCCGGACTGGAAGACTTGCGATGGCTGCAGGCATTGGTACCGCAGTTTAGTGAGCTTAGTGGCAGCTTGAATGCGCAGGGCGTTTTCGGCGGAGATCTGGATTCTCCTGAGCTTAGCGGCGCCGTCGAACTCGACGACGCGGCGGTTTCTATCAATAGCCTGAGTATTGAGATCACCAATATATCGGCAAATATCACTAGTGACAATCCGGGCTCAGTCGGAATGACGGGTAGCGCGCAATCTGGTGCGGGGGTAATAGACTTTACGGGAGAGATCCTGGACCCATTTGGGGTAACGCCAACGCTGCTTGCCGAAGTTCGCGGCAGCGATTTTCAGTTAGTGGATATTGCAGATTTACAGCTTCATATTTCACCGAATATTGAGCTGGATGTTAATGCGGATACTATCGAAGTTAAAGGCAGTATCGATGTGCCTACTTTAAACCTGGCTTTGGAACAGCTGCCAGAGACTACAGTCGATGTTTCCAGAGACGTAGTCATAGTCAATTATCCTAGTGACCGCCCTGACTTGGCGTATTCACTATCCAGAAACGAGACGACAGTCTTTGATAGGCCGCTATCGGGTGTGGTAGATATTACACTAGGTGACAATGTGGGCTTCACTGGTTTCGGTATGAATACTAAGCTGCAGGGAAGCCTCAACATTCAGCAGACTGTGGGAGGCTCTAATCTTACCTACGGTGAGCTTAGTCTGGTCGATGGAACCTATGAGGTGTACAGGCAGTCACTCGACATAAGTCAGGGCAAGTTCCTATTCTTTGGCGCCTATGACAATCCAGGCATCGATGTGCGAGCAACGCGGAAGGTGGACGACATGACTGTGGGAGTCTTGATGAATGGCACGCTCAAGAACATTAGCAGTCAATTGTTCTCTACTCCGGCACTGGCAGACAATGAAATCATATCGGTATTGGTAACGGGCAAGCGTTTTTCCGAGATAGGCCAGCAGGATAGCAATGCGCTGCTCGCCGCTATTGCCAGTCTCGGCATAGACCGCAGTCAGGGGCTTAGCAATCAGGTGCGCAGTAAACTAGGCTTGGATGTTCTTAGCATTGATGCGACAGATGACATTAACAATAGTGTCCTGACAATTGGGAAGTATCTTACGCCGGATATATTTATTCGCTACGGTGTGGGACTGTTCGACAACGAATCTAAAGTTGCAGTGGACTACACCTTGTCTGAGCGACTGAAGTTGCAGGCGGAGTCAGGTGAGTATCAGAGCGTCGACATAATCTATTCGGTTGAACGCTAAAGCCTAGAACCATTTCAGATGCTTGAACAGAGCTATCTGGCCGATCACCACTACGACCAACATGCCGCAGAATATCAGGAAGGCGCTGCCCATATCAGATCCGGGTATGCCCCCGACATTGACGCCTAGCAAACCGGTTAAAAATCCAAGCGGTAGAAATATAGCTGCCACCACGGACAGCATATACAGATTCTTGTTCATCTTGTCTGACAGGGCATTGGCCAGCTCATCTTTGGTGATCTGTGCGCGCTCTCTTATTGCATCTATGTCTTCTACATAGCGAATAATCTGATCAAGAGATTCCTGTAGGTGTCGCTTGTCGATGACGCTCAGCCAGGGCTGGTCCGAAGTGCGCAGGGCTGCGATTACGTCTCTTTGCGGTGCGATATAGCGTCGGAACAAGATTGCCTGCTTGCGTATGGCGGTTATCTCCTGGCGCAACTCAGTATCGGGCTGCTCCATTACTTTCTCTTCCGCATCGTCCAGTTTTTCGTCGAGGTCGGAGAATACCGGCTCCATTCGACCAAATAGTCTATTGATTAACAGGGTAATGAATTCCCCGGAGTTTTTGGGCCCCGTTCCAGCTTCCAGTTTTTCTCTTATGTCAGAGATCGCACGCAGCTTCCTTCTGCGTACGCTAATGATCCTGTACTGGTCTATCCATAGCCGAATAGACACCATGTCTTCCGGGCGTGCGTCTTGGTTAAGATTTACGCCACGTAGAATTAACAGCGTTCCATGTTCAAATTGAAGTATGCGTGGTCGGGTCTCATCGGCGACTAGTGCCTGTACGATAATCTCGTCGAGGAAATCCAGTTCCTTCTCTAGCCAGGTTTTAGTGTTCGCATCATTGGCATCGAAGTGAGCCCAGGCGAGATGCTCATTCTCTATATGTTCGGCAATATTATCAATGCCCGACAGGCTGCTGCCGGAACCCTTCCCGTCGATGGTGAATGCGTGAATAATGCCGCTGTCGTTGACCATAGTTGTTTGTCCCTACTTTGGCTGCCGACTTTAGACAGATTTCGCTACTTTGGGAAGCAATTTTTGCTGATTTTCAGGCACACAGTGGGGTGAAGCTTGCGCTTGTGAATAGCGCTTCGTGCAAGCTGAAAGAACCGTCATGGCCGCGCCTGCGCATCCATGCGCTCGCGATTCTCTTAGCAAGAATGTCGATGGCTTTGCATCTTAGTTTTTTTCTGATATTTAGACTGCTGCGTTAGCTGCAGCGAGCGGAAAGGGGCGCTCCTAAATGGCTTAGTCTATATGACGAGACCTTAAAACCCCTTTGGCTCGTTTATCTTTCTAGCTATGCAGCAGGAAACTGATAGTCCTCGAACGTTTTACGTAAACCAATCTTGCTGATCTTTCCGGTTGCGGTGTGTGGCAGTTCATCGACAAAAACGACATCATCTGGCCTGGCCATTTTATGAAGTTTGTCCTGCAAGAATTCCATGACGTCATCGCGGCTTATAGATTTTTCTGGCTGTAATACAACTATCAGAAGGGGTCTCTCTGTCCATTTGGGGTGGTAGCGGCCAATGACTGCTGCTTCGGCTATATCGGGGTGGTTGACGGCGGCATTCTCAATATCGATGGAGCTAATCCATTCGCCACCGGATTTAATAACATCTTTGGTGCGATCGGTGATCTTCAGGAAACCCTCGGGTGTTATTGCTGCTACGTCACCGGTTTGAAACCAGCCTTTTTCATCGACAGGACAATCTTCATCGCCGGGAACATCGGACAATCCGTAGTAGCCGCTTGCGACCCATGGACCACTTACTTTCAATGCGCCGAAAGCAACGCCATCCCAAGGTAGTGTTTCATCCTCTTCATCCACGATTTTCATTTCTATGCCGAAAACCCCACGCCCTTGCAGGCACTGCAAGTCCGTAATCTGTTCAGTGGTGAAGTCTTCCATGCCGGCTTTTAAACTAAAGACCGTTCCGAGGGGGCTGGTTTCGGTCATGCCCCACCCTTGTACAACGATGCAGTCATGTTGCTCTCTAAAGCGTTCGACAATGATTCTGGGGCAGGCGGCACCGCCAACACTTACACGCGAAAGACTGGGAACAGATTTCTTGTTGGCTTCGAGATAATCGAGTAACGCTAGCCATATGGTAGGTACACCAGAGCTAAAGGTAACTCCTTCGGTGTTCATCAGGTCGCATAGGGTTTCTCCATCAGCCATCTTGGGGCCAGGCAATACCAACTTCATTCCTACCATAAGGGCAGCATATGGCGCGCCCCAGGCGTTGACATGGAACATTGGTACAACGGGTAGGCTAGTCTCCAGATTCGATGCGCGAGTAACGTCTGGGAGCGCCCCGCCAAGGGCATGGAGCACCGTGGAACGATGGCTGTAAACGACCCCCTTGGGGTTTCCTGTGGTACCTGAGGTGTAACACATACCGCTAGCCGTGTTCTCATCAAACTGCGGCCAATCATAATTATCAGACTGTGCTGCAAGGAGCTCTTCATAACATTCAACGTTTGCAAGGCTGGTTTCAGGCATGTTCTCCTTAGTTGTGAGAACTACGATTGTCTCCACCTTCGACAAATGCTCTTTCAGTGCTTCCAGCAATGGCATAACCAAGACATCAACAAAAAGAATCTTATCCTCTGCATGGTTGATTATGTAGGTCACCTGCTCGGGGAATAGTTTGGGATTGATGGTATGGCACACCATGCCGCTTCCTGAGACAGCGTAGTAAAGCTCCATATGGCGATGATCATTCCAGGCGAGGGTGCCGATTCTGTCGCCAAATTCAGCCCCAAGGGAATCCAGTACATTTGCCAGCTGTCGGCAGCGCTTGGCGAACGTCTTGTTGTTCTGCCGGTGTCGGGGGTTGTCAACGGTGACGGAAACCATCTCTACATCCGGGAAATTATACTCAGCGTGATTCAGTATCGACGAAATCATCAGTTGGGTGTTCATCATCAAAGCTTGCATATCAATTCCTTTCAGTTTTCTAATAGGGGATAGCCGATGTTTATCCCCAGATTCTTATTTCTGTACGGCAGAGTGTAATACTTTATCTAGGTGCCTCGCCAGACCCAGCTGCATCATCAATACGGCTAATATCAGATATCTTTTTGCCGTCGACCAAGTCATGCCCCCGCTCAGCAAAGCGTGTGTCTTCAATTTTGCGGTCATTGAAAATATCACTACGCAGTACGGTTTGAAAGTCTCCATGGGCTGTGTAGCTACAGAATTCATCAGCAGCGCTTTCAATTTACTGATAATTGGTAAGTATTCTCAGTAGTGCCCTCAGCTTCCAGGCGCATCGCCGCCCGCTTAGAGTTGAAAAACTGAAATGGAGTTTAGGGGGTCTGAATCAAGGGGCCTGACGCATTGATTCAGACCCATTGATTCAGACCCCTTGATTCATCGCTAAGACTAGGCTCAGGCCTGTTTCGATGTATGCGCAGACGTAAAGTCTGACGTCTGAGCGTGATCGAAAATACGGTAGAGTTACTTTGGGCGCATTATTACTGGCGCAGGTCTATTCGATAGGCTGCTACAAGCAAACCCTTAGAATGTGGTTTTTCTGGAATGCGTCTGCTGCAACTTTTGGGGGACTAATTACAGAAATATGGTATTCAACGCGGCAGCGATCAATCCCGGCCTAGAGAATTTAGATAGGCCTGTGCTTTCTCGAAATCGCGAGACAATGCCCGGTTGAATCCTAGCCGCACCAGAAAGGCAGTTAGTCGCGAACTTGGCTTGTAGGCTACGGCTACCGTTGCGGCCGTCTTTCCCTGAGAGGTTTCTGTAAATGTGTAGTGGCCTATAGAATAGTCTATCGGAACGTTTACAGTAGAGAGTGACATGTCCGTGAAGTAAGCAAACCTGTTTGGCGGTTCGAAAATAATAATTCTTTGCACTAGCCTGCGCCCATCATCCATTGTCGTAATTCGTTCCGATCCTATGCTTAGGGCAGTTGGATCTGCCGCGCTGGAATGATCAAAATCTATACGCGTTATATTCTCCGTATATTCTGCCAGGCGACTGAGCAGGGCATCAAACACAAGCCCTATTGGCTGATCCACCTCGATGGCCGTGCTGTTGTCTGGATTGACAATCGTGCGCTCAAGCTCGGCGTCAATAAAGTGCTGATCATATTCACTTGCGAGGAGCAGTTGCGCAGGCAGCAAGAAAAAGACGGCCAGGCAGTGTAGTGTCCGAAATAGATGAGCTGTCTTATTATTTCCATTCAACGGGTGATATGTCATTGGTTTCTTCAACTTGATTCTCTGTGTGATTCTCTGTCTTTACGAAAAGGCTGTATAAGTAGTGGCAGGATACCTATTGAAATATCTTCTTCATATCCCGAGATCCCAATATCGATAGCGTCTTGTCCTTTGCTGGGTTGGTCTTTGTAAGTATTAAAAATCTTATCCCACCAGGGGAAATTAAAACCGAAGTTGCGATTATGTTCCTGGGCTATAACCGAATGGTGAATGCGGTGCATATCGGGAGTCACTATGAGGTAACGCAGGGCCGCGTCTAGCCGATGCGGCAGTTTAATATTGCTGTGGTTAAACATCGAAGTGGCATTTAATACAATCTCTGACACTATCACTGCGATAGCCGGCGGACCTAGAGCGAGAATTAGCCCTAGTTTGATTCCTGCCGAGATAAAAATAGACAGAGGATGAAAGCGAACTCCCGTAGAGACATCGTAGTCTAGATCTGTGTGGTGTATCCTGTGGAGTCGCCACAGCGGTTTAAACTTATGAAACAGGCGATGTTGCACATAGATAGTAAGGTCGAATGCAATAATGTAGAGAGGGATGCTGAATAGGGCGGGGGTATCGAGTCTATTAAATAGTCCCCAATTTCTTTCATCTGCCAGTAATGCAGCGCCAGCACCGACGATAGGCAGTATCAATGCCACGGTAGTTGAATTGAGGATGCTGATACCAAAATTACTAATCCAGCGCGAGCCTTTCGAGTAGCGCGGCTTTCTTCTGGGCGAGATGTTCTCTAGCAGTGCCAGAAACGCCAGCAATAGTATGAAGACACTTAGCCTAATGACAGGTTCGGATGTGAAGTCGATTCCATTCATTGTATAGACTTTCTAAAATGGGCCTCTAGAGTGGCCAGGTATTCTCTGCTTCAGATTCGATAAGTCTGAAAGCAGGCTTTATAGCTGTTGAGGTGATCGATAACCCCGGTCAGTTCTACTTGCTTTATCCAGTTCATGTTGCAGAGCGTCGTTACTCTATCATATTGGAAGATTTTGTAAGATAAGACTTTCAAGCATCGTCGAAGCTCAATACTATGCTTGGCACTAGACTATTTAACCAGAGAGTATCAGCCATGTCTCAGTATGGGCGCGCAGCGGGTTCGTTCCGAAGAAAAAGTTGCTCCGATGAGGGCGAGGAGGCACGGCCGTTGTTCAGCGCCTCATGGCGCTTCACGCTGTTTTCAATGCTCGCTGTGCTACTTGCCAACTGTTCAGTTTCGAACGCTCCGCTGCATCCGCAAACGGCAATTTCAAGCGGTGTGCTTAGCGAGCGGCAAGCCAGTTATGATGTGAAACATTACCGGCTGGAGTTGCAGGTCTACCCGGCGCGAAAGTTTCTGGAGGGGGCTGTCGAGATGCAGGCGGTGGCTCTGGATAGTCTCTCGGTGATTGAGCTCGATCTTGACCCCAGATTCGAAGTGCTCACGGCTTCGATCAATAATGAGTCAGCGCAGTTCCGAACACAGGGCGGCAAGCTGATGCTATCGGGTGCAACGGTCGCATCTGGCAGTGAATTCGAAACCCGCGTTTCCTATAGAGGCCGGCCCTATGAGGCCGAGAACCCACCCTGGGATGGCGGCTTTGTCTGGGCGCGAACAGAATCCGGGGAACACTGGATAGCCACGGCAGTTCAGGGTCGAGGTTGTGATCTCTACTGGCCATGCAAAGACCATATATCGGACAAGCCGGAGAGGGGTGCCGATATGCTAATAACAGTTCCCTCCGAGCTGACAGCTGTAATGAACGGGGTTCTGGTTTCTCAGTCAAGCAATGAGGGTCGTACCACCTATCACTGGAGTACGAAGAACCCAATCTCTGCCTATCACCTTGCCGTTAATATTGGTCCATTCAGACAGTATGAGCTGCAGCATAATAATGCACTCTCTTCGAGAGCTATCCCTATTACTTTTTACCATATTTCAGATGATATGGAAAAAATCGAGAGACTTATCAAGCGAGATTTTATGTCGCAGCTCGAGTTCTTCGAGAGGACGCTTGGTCCCTATCCCTGGGGTGAAGAGAAGGTAGGGATAGTCGAGATACCCTATCTAGGCATGGAACATCAGACCATGAACGGATACGGGAACAACTTTGAATTGGATCCCTATGGATTCGACTGGTTGATGCAGCATGAATTTTCTCACGAGTGGTTTGGCAATCTAATGACTCAGGCCGAGAGCGCAGATTTTTGGTTGCACGAGGGCTTCGCCAACTACATGCAGCCAGTCTATGCGCAACAGGTGATCGGCGATGCGGGCTACTGGAGCTATATGTGGGATTTCTACAATGGCATGACAAACTGCAAGGCTGTTGTGCCTGATGAAGATGTCACGATGGACTACTTCGATTCTAACGATGCTTACTATAAGGGTAGCTGGACTCTGCACACTCTTCGTGGCTTGATGGGTGAGGAGACATTCTGGCGCTCAGTGCGACGACTGATCTACGATACGGCGGACCCTTGGACGCTTTCTTATCCCATACATCCGACCCGTCGCAGCAATGGAGATTTTGTTGCGATTGCCAGTGAGGAATATGGTCAGGATCTAACCTGGTTCTTCGATATGTATCTGGGACAAGCAGCGATACCGAAGCTTATCCAAGATCGCAACGATGAGGGTGTTAGTTTTAGCTGGGCAGACAATAGTGCCGTTGAGATAGACATTCCCATTCTAGTTACCTTAGACGGTAGTTCAACCGAGTACACGGTGCCCTCAACGGGAGAAAGGTTTTCTTTACCGCCAACTGCGTTGCTGCAGGTCGACCCGCGGGTTACTGTGTTTAGAGATTTTGGTACGACTGAGGCCTGTGGGGATAACCAGAATTAGTTTTCGACGTCGAAAGTAGGCAGTAATAGCAGGTAGGCTTCATGTAACAAGCTTACTACTGCCAAGGTATACGTCTGCCTGTGAACTTCTTGAATGCTAGCCCAACGACTATCGATCTCACTCATGACATGGGTGATCTCTGCGCTATCGGCGGCGGCATAGGCCACTTCAAAATCTGGTAGTAGTTTGAGTATCTGCTGGTGCAGGGACTCTACATCTGTGCGCAGGCCTTCAGGGAGTAGTCGATGGTATTCGTGAACCAGCCTGGCTGCATCCTGCCGATCTGCAGGTGTGCTATCGAAAGTTTCACTAAGCCCGGTCAGGTTGCCCTCGATGATGAGGAGCTGTATGTCATTCTCCGCCCCATAGGCAGCAAGCAAACTCAACGATAGAACAATAGCTGCGCATCCAGAGAAACTTGTAATGCCTCTAGCCATCTACGTAGTCTCTTGACGCAGCCATACTAGCTTGATCGGTATAGCCTATTTGTCTTCATAGGAGAAAACTGATTTCAGCTCACGATTGCTGATTTTCCAGCCGTCATCGGTTAGTACAAAGCTATCATGGTACTCGCCGATAATGGCGAAACCTTCTGTCGAATTCGATCCTGCAGCTGCCGTATAGATGGTTGCATAACTTACACCCGTGGCATTGAGCGCATCGACCGGTTGAATGCGGATAGTACTCATCAGATGGCGAATGGAACCGCTGCTGTCCAGTCCCTCGATTCTCGCGCGGATATTACTGCGGCCTTCCCAGGTGCCATTCCCTACTTTGAGGGATGCATCCTCGGTAAATAGATTGGAAAATCCGATAGCATCGAACCTGTCTCGATAGTACGCGTAGTCGGTCACTAGATTGATACAGTCTCGATAGACGTCGCTAGCTTGGCTGGAGGGAATAAGGCCTATATTGAGTACAATAAATAATAGGAAGCGTTTGATCATAGTTAAGGTCCTAGCTTGGCATTGGATAGAAGTGCTAATGGTGTGCTAATTAGAATAGCAGCATGGAGGCTAAGATTACTATGACAGGAGTGGCTGTAGCGAATGCAAACGTGGCTATACTTGCACTGTCGAATGGCCATACCGGCATGGAACAGGCTGTTTGATGCAAGGCCTTTGGTGCCCGCAGATCGGCTATCGTAGCATCATTCAATGCTTCTAGATTATTGGCCTCGCTGCTCTAAGATTTAGTGCTCGGTAACTTTCCTTAATTGATATCGCGAGTTTTCGCTTCTTAAGAACGGCGATAGAAACAACTGAGAAACGGTAGCCGATAGCGAATCTACCGATAGTGCTGCCGAGGCGATCACCGTGTACCAGAGAGAACAAGCCGAATTTGGTGTCTTTAGGTATCTGGACTTCGGTGAGGATTACGCTCATGGCAGCTGTTTAGCTAGATTTGGAAACGGAATACACTGAAAAGACGCGTTGCTAGACCCAATTCCCTGAAGCGGGTAGGGTATATCTGAGTAATAGCCTGTCAGACTACAAAAATGCCCAGTAAGTTGTTGCTGTATTTCGTTCTCTAACGTAGATTTTCCCTTAACTAGGAGTGATAAACCTTATGTCGGCACTGGGAAGGATTTTTAGATGGGTAGCTGCTGCCCTGGGAATTATTCTATTGCTCGCTGCCCTAGCCTATGGGTTGATGCGTATCAACGATGGGCCAGTGGAGTTCTATCCCTGGTTTACCATCAGTATAGGTGGTCCATTTCGCAGCGGAGAGCTAACGAGCACACCCGGAAGCTGGGGCTTCTTGCAGGATCGAGAAGAAATTGAGATACAGACTCTGAGCCCCACTACTTCACGAACCGTGTGGGTTCCGGTAGTCGATGGACGGCTCTATATCGTAAGTGGCTATATGAACTCCACAATAGGGAGGCTCTGGAAGCAATGGCCGGCCTACTTGGAACAAGACAATCGAATCCTGATACGGGATGAGGGGAAGATCTACGAGCAGTGTCTCGATCGCGTAATGAATGATGCCGAGAGGGTCGTTCCTGTCTTGGCAGAACTGGGCCGAAAATATATGGGCGGAAGTGGCGAACAAGTTCCCGGAAGTGAGATTGCAGTGACCAGCGGCGCGATCTGGATGTTCGAAGTGTCAGACTGCGAATAAAAATAGAGAGGCATATAAAATATGTTAGTGAAGATATTTTCCACATTAGGCTTGCTGGCTATTTCTAGCTCGGCGCTAGCGCAGTCGACTATAAGCGGTACCTGGATGCTTGAGGGTCCTGGAACAGAGAGCGAGATAGCGCTAACGGCTGAAGGACAGCGAATTCAGAGTGAATATGATCTGCTCTCTGATGATCCGAGTCTCTATTGTACGCCGGCGAGTTCCTCCAGAATTTGGGCAAACCCCAATGCGCCAATTAAGATCGAGCAAAGTGATGGGCTTGTAAGGATTAGCTATGAACTGTTCGATCTGAGAAGAGAGATTCCAGTTGGCGATGAATCTGACTTGACCGGACAGCCCAGCACCAAAAATCTGAACGGTGATTCTTTTCCCGAGATGGGTTCGTCCTTCGCGCGCTTTGAAGGCGATAGCCTGATTATTGAGTCGAGAAATCACGCCTATGGATATATTCGTACGTCGCGAGGAATTCCCCAGTCTCCAAACACTATTGCCATCGAGGTCTTGGAAGTGGAGGGAGAAGGAGAAGGAGAGACACTGCATATAACCCATACCTATATCGACGAGTCGATATTCGAGAAACCACTGGTGCTGGAATATTTTTTCAGGCGTGCTGATGGTACTGAACTGAATAACTATAACTGTACCGATGCAAATTACGATTGGTTCGATGACCTCAATGCGAACTAAGACGGAGAATAAAATGGAAAAAGGCCTGCTACTGATTGCTCTACTTTCTTTCTTAAGCTTTCCATTTGGATTGAGTGCGCATCACTCAACCAATGCAAATTTCACCCAGGAAATCATTTCTGTGAATGGCGTCATAGAGCGAGTGCGTTTTCAGAACCCCCATGCCTCTGTCCTCATCAAGAACACTGATGAGCAAGGCAAGGAGACATTCTGGCTCATAGAGTCAGGAGCGAGAACGACCCTGGAGCGTCAGGGTGTGTCTCTGGATATTCTCAAGGTGGGTGCGAAGGTAAAAGCGACTGGTCGTAAGGGGCGGCGTGAGTTCACGATGTATCTGCGTGAGATAGAATTCGAGGATGGGACGGTTTTCATCCCGCAGCCTGACCTGAATTAAAGGGGTCGGATAATTAAAGGGGTCGGAGGGATTTAATTTTAATCCCTCCGACCCCTCATCGGCTTCTTTTTTAGAAAACTACTATCTCTGAAAGGTGATCTCGCCACCGACTATAGTCATGACATTCTCGCTAGTGAGTATGTCGGCTACCGGAATCGTCATTATGTCGTTATCGAAGATGGTGAAATCGGCATACTTACCAATTTCTATCGAGCCTCGTAGGTCTTCCTGAAACGCGCCGTGTGCCGGCCATAGTGTTAACATCAATAGGGCAGTCTCTCTAGACACTGCCAGTTCTGGATGCCAACCTGCCTCGGAGGTTCCATTGAGGCGGCTTCTTGCGACCGCCGCATAGAATTCGATTCGTGGGTCGCCTTCCTCTACGGGCGCATCCGAGCCGGCGAGTATCATCAGGCCTCTGTCTACCAGTTGCTGCCAGGGGTAGGCATAGGAGAGCCTGTCGCGTCCCAATCGGTCTGGGGCAAAGTTAAGATCGCCTATCGCATGGCTGGGCTGCATGGAGGGCAGTACACCCAGCTCTACAAAGCGTTGTTGATCTGAAGGCGGAATGATCTGCGCGTGTTCCATGCGCCAGCGGAGATCTTCGCTAGCCCATTCGCTTCTCGGTACATAGTTATAGGCTTCGTCGTACCAGTCTAAAAGTGAGCGTACCGCGCGATCGCCTATGACATGGGTCTCGATCTGAATCCCCTGTCGCAGGGAAGCATACAGAATGGGCATTAATTCTTCTTTCGTCGTTCTGTTCATGAAACCGTTATGATCGGCATCGGAATAGTTGTCGATGAGCGCCGCTCCGCGAGACCCCAGAGTGCCATCGATAAAAACCTTGATGCCGCGTACATCGAACATATCATCCGCCGTTGTCTCGCGCCCGCGCTGCAACATCGTCGCTGCTTCCTTCACGGGGATTGCTGCATACACACGATGTGCCATGTTGCCCTCTTCATGAATCTCCTTCATCAGACCGACGAGTCGATAGGACATGCCAGCGTCTTGCGTCTGAGTCCAACCTAGAGAGGCGTTGGCGCGCAGGCCGCGTAGTAGATTGTCTTTAAGGTAGGCATCGGTCTCAGGGGGAAGGATCTCGCGGAACACATTCATCGCATTCGCCAGCACATAACCGGTAGGCGTGCCGTCTAATTCTCGCTCGAAGCGTCCGCCCTCGGGATCCGGTGTCTCTCTAGTTACCCCCGCAAGCTCCATCGCCTTGGTATTGACCAGAGCAGAGACGCCATCGGCCCTGGGCATGAACAGTGGCTTGTCGGCTGTAAAGCGGTCCACGTCGTACTTGTTGAGGAAGCGCTGTTCGTCGGTCCATTCCCGTTCTATCCAGCCCCGGCCTTGAACCCAATCGCCGTCTGGAATATTTGCTGCCCAGTCTTCTATGGTCTGGACGGTCTCTTGCAGAGTCCCAATGCCGAAGAGGCTCAGTGTCTTGGTGCGTCGTCCTACACCCTCGAGGTGCTGGTGGCTGTCGGTGAAGCCGGCGTAAACGGTTCTGCCTTCCAGATCGAGTGCCTGGGCAGAGCCACACATATACTCCTCGGCCTCACTGTTCGAGCCCACGAAAACAATTTGTCCATCCTTGCTGGCCACTGCCTCGGCGGTCCACTGATCGGTATTAGATGTATAGATAGTGGTGTTGTAGAGAACCAGGTCGGCCCGCTCACATTCAGTATCTACTGCAGCCGTGTTGCTTGGCGCAGTAGAGGGGCCCTCGGGGCTACACGCTGCTAAGCCTAGTGCGCAGAAGAGTGTGAATACTGGGTATGTTGATCGAGGCATTTTTGCTTCCTTCGGCTACTGAGTTTGGTTTTTATTTTGCAAGACGAAGAGTGAATGAAATACCGCTGAATCTCAAGGGCTTCGGTCTATTGCTTTGTGCGCAGAATGCCTGGTCACAGCTGGAATGATGACCGGGCAGCTGGCGCATGGGAGTGTGGACGGGTAGTTGAAAGCAGAAGTACTGAAGAAATCTCTAGCTAATCATTCTCCAGCGCCGCCCTGGCATCTGCCTCAGCACGGCGTGCGCCAGATAAGATACTAGGCAGGCTATAGTTGCCCTCATGACAGGCGAATTCATAGATCTGCTCGCCATCGGTCTTGCGCAGCAATTGCATCTCCAGAGTAAGCGGCTGCTTGTAGATAATAGGGTCGGTCACCGTATAGCGATAGAAGATCTCACCATCGGATACCAGTTCAAAATATTCTGTCACCTCAAACTGATCAGACGACTTCATGAAAAAGTTGGATTGCTGCGGATGAAAGCCCGTAGTGTGAACTACCAAGATGTCTTCCTGCCAATACGCAATTGAGTTGCCGAACCATTTAGAGAATTCATTGTCTCTGCGTTCAATACCGATCGGTATGATGCGAGCATCGTGAGCCATTTCAGACATGAGCATAAAATAGTCTTCGGTCTGCACGATCTGGTAGTTGGCGTTGTAGGTCCACGCCATCATTGGCGGCATCTGCGAGCCGACGTGAAGACAGCGTTCCATCTGACTGCGAATCTCCGGCCCGTCGTAGGCGCCGAGCCCTGCGGCTCTCCACTGGCCGAATACATCCTTGTTTGCGCCGCCTTCTACATAGGGATAGCGGCCATCGGCAGGCTCGACTATGAGCGAGGTGCGGTACTCGCCATTAATCTGGGTAATATTGATTCGGGTGTTGGCGAAGTTCTCATCCGCTTGAAACATGATCACGCCACCATCTGCGGGGGGCGCGCGATCTGGGTCTAGAGGAGCAGCCTTCTGAGTATCCGATTTCTGTGCAGTGGACTCCAATGCCCGCGCTTCCTCTAGTGTATAGCTGCGCTTTTCGCCAAGACTCGCGGGGCGTTCGATCGGTGTCTGGCTGGCATTGTTCCAATAGCCCTGAAAGTCGGGGTAGCCATGCCTGGTTCGAGAAATATCCGTAGTGTCCTGGCCGTTGACGGCCAGTGGGAGCGCGGCAAGAGCCGCTACGACACCTAGATACGTGAGCCGTGATTGCAGTTCATAGATTGTCATCGCCTCATTTAACTACGCAGTAATAGTAGTGATCAAGCCTGATCCCATTGACTACGGTATGGTCTGGCCATCATGGGTGAAATTCTCTAGACTGAGTGGCGATCAGATTCGATTAGTAAAAGATTCAGACTAAATAAGAAAAATTATCTACTGTCTCCAATTCGAGGAATAGTATGTCGCAGAACTCTACGAAATCCCGTCGTGACTTTTTAAAAGGTGCAGCAGTTGTCGGAGGCGCTTCCTCCTTAGGTGCCTGTGTTGGCGCGCAAAGCGAGCCCTATGCACGCTACAAACATAGCCCCAGCTTTTATCCAAAGCATAATGAGCGTACCAAGGGTTGGATGCGC